>Ga0307378_10009940_pt1 | contig 12426 bp, 14 predicted proteins | sample UN1MG_FD_202238 | JGI IMG/M metagenome (GOLD analysis project Ga0307378, IMG submission 202238) | Soil microbial communities from Risofladan, Vaasa, Finland - UN-1 | ecosystem: Environmental > Terrestrial > Soil > Coastal area > Acid sulfate soil | place: Finland: Risofladan, Vaasa | collected...
ACTTCTTCTTCCATCCAGACACCGAGGTCTCGAGCGGTATCGCGGCTCTTGTCACCGGTAACGTATTCGCCCTTGCCACGAGTCTTCTCACGAGCCGTTGCTCGCCGCCGCTCATCATCCTCGATAGTCGTCTTGCGTTGGAGCAGGGCCGCGAGGCGAGACTTCAGTCCAGGAAGAAGAATCGGCTGAGCAGAGCCACTCGGGTCCAAGCTACTACTACCGGCAACGTGAGTATCTTCCAGTTCCTCGTGATTCTCGTGAGACGGATGGTTCGGACCTCGCCCTTCTTCGTCTCTGATCCGAGCACTGATGGCTCCGATAACCCCAGGTGGGATGCTCTTGTACTGACCCTTACCGGTCATCTCCAGATCGATCGGCCTTGACATCCGCTCTTTACGCGCGATGTCCTTTTCGGCTAGGCCACGCTTGAAGCCTGGGTCGTCAATGACGCTCTTGATCGTTCTCTGGAGGTATGACTTGGCCTCGGTCTTTTCTCGTGGTAAAAGGTCAGGCGGTAGCGCTTCTACTAGGTCGGTGTACAGGCCACCCGAATCGGATTCCGTCGCCTTAGCACGAGGCTTGCTGGTAATGCCATAGGCAGCCCGCTTGAGGGTCGTAGTCCCCGTATGGCTCGTTGCTGTCCCTGGGATCGGTTCACCGGTGATCTCATCAATCTCGTCTGTACCACGACTCCGATTCTCGAAATACCGTTCGGTGAGCGCGTTCTTGATTGCCGTCTGGCTGGGAAGCTCTTTGGCGTCGACCCGGGCCTTCAGTCGCCGCCCGGTTTCGGTATCACCGAACATACCGCCAGGCTTTTCTTCGCCGGTGAGTGGGTCGATGTACGGTGTATTACTCTCAGCGCGTTCAGCCACGCCCAGGCCGACCCGGTCTCGCTGAACATCACCCTGCCCGCGACCCTGCTCGCCACGAGCCTCGGCGGCGGCACGCATCGCCACCGCCTCCGGGCCCTCACCGGTGCGGTATAGATCCTCGCGTTGGGAGATCGCCTCGCGGCGTTCCTTACGGAAAACCTGGATCTTCTTCGCGAGGTCCTTAGCCTGATCCTCAAGACCACGGGTTTCCTGGCCGGTTCCAGCCGAACTTTCAATGTCACGGTTGACTCGATCGAGCTGCTCTGAGTACGCGTTGATCCGGCCATCGCGGTCATCAATGAAGTCGAAGATCTTCTTTGCCCCGGCCCCAAGATCGGATGAGCCCTCACCACCAACCTTCGGTGGCGCAATGCCACGCCTGGTGCCTCGGGTGCCACCCGGCGCACCGGTTAGAGGATTGGAGCCTCGTTCCAGAGCCTTCTGGATCTCCGGCTTGACGTTTGATTCCCCAAGGAAGGAGCGAATCTCTTCGATGGTGGCGTTGTCGGCGGTTTCTCCACCCTGTCCAAGTGCATCGATAACCGTTCTGGTAAAAGCCTCTAATGGCTTAACGGCTGTGAAGCGACTCTCTGGGTTCTGGCCAGCGATCTTGCGCTTGACCCCGGGCTTACCACCACGCAGACGAGCCAGCTCGCTAAATCCACCAACATCCGATGCACTGAGCTGAACGAGTCCTTGGCTTTCCTGGAACTTCTCACCGCCGAACTGCTCGAAGACGTTACTGAATCGACCAAAGCCTTCAGCCAGCCGTAGCAGTGGCTCTAGGTTGGTCTTGAGTCCAGCCACCGCCTGAACAGGCACGCGGCCTCGACTACGGCGTTGGTTCATTCGAACATTGCCGAGCTGACTCCTGTTCTTCTCGTCAGCATCGGCAATTTCACGTTCCATGGCCGTTCGCTCAGACGGGCTTGGCGTGAGCTCACCTAAACGAGGACCGATAAACTCGCCCTCTCTGGCCGCTGGCGTTCCGGTCCGCTTGTCCTTCCTGGGCTCACTGAAATCAATCTGTGTCTGAAGTCGATAGCGCTCGGCCAAAAGACCGCCGAGGGTCTCTCTTTGTTCATCGATCAGTGCCGGTTCACGACCAGCCGAGCGGGCCTCTTTGAGAACACCTTCAAAGAGGTTCTTGGCCTCAGTGTTGATCGCAGCGATACGGTCTTGGGATTCCCCAAGCTGAGTCGGCGTCAACTTCATCTGTCGGGTGCCACCACCAGGGCCTGTGTAACCACTCGGTGAGTTGATGAGCTGGGAGATCACACCAATATCGAGCGGGCTGACCTTCAGCGACTTCTGGCTCTCAGCGATGACCTCCTTGGTCGCCTCCGAAGCAACGTCCTTGGCGGTCTTTGATGCCTCGATAGCCCTCGCCGACTGCTGATCGAACACGTCACGGACGGCTCGCTGCGTATGAGCCGGAATGCCCTCTGCGGAAGGGGCACCTGGATGAGCTTCGGGTGGGCTGCTTGCAGCAGGGCCAACCTCGATGGGCCCACCCTGGGCACTCCACTTCGCCAGTCTTGAGAAGAAGACATCTGCCGACCGTGTCGTCAACGCTCCTTCCTTCGACTGCGTGGTCAACCCCAGGGCTACATCAGGGATTCCCTGAAGCGCGGGGTGCTTAGGATCAAGCCCAAGAGCCTTACCGAGTTCCTCTGGCGACAAAGATCCGCCAGTGACCTTGTTCTTCGGACCTTCGACCTGAAGCATTTCACTGAACTTGCCGCCGAACTGGGCGATGAGTTCTGTGGCCTTGGCGATCTGGTTGCCGGGATCGACGCTCTGACCGCCAAACCGGCCCTTACCGGCAGCCGTGAATGCCTCATTGACGCTGCTGTACAGGGCATCAATCGCATTAGAAAGCTGCGGCTTCAGGGCTTGGGTAATATCCTCCGGAACCGCCCCACGACTGACTGCGGCTCCGTGCTCGACTGTCGCGCCATGTGTCGTACCGACACCAACCTGAGATGTTGCACCCTTGATCTCAGCATTGACGACGATGTCGAATGGAGCTTGGAGCGCTCGTTCGATCTGCTCGCGAATGCTATGCGTGTCGATCGTGAGTTGGTACTCAGTCTTGTCGATGGCATCCTGGATCTGTCCTGCCAGGTTGGACAACCCTGCCTTGGCCAACTTCGGATTGGCCTCAACGTCAACCTTCTCGGGTTCGCTTTGGCCGCGTCCTTTCCGTCGCGGGCCACTCGGCGATGACACATCGTCGTTGTTCGAGGCGGCGCTAGCTACGGCGTCATTGACCTTGTCGGCGGCAGCCTGAAGCGAGGCATCGTCTGACTCATAGACGATCGTCGCTTTGACTTCAATCGATGCAGTTCCGCCAGAAACAGTGTCTTCTGCCATCTACGGTCCTATTCGATGACGACGGCGTCAGTCTCGATCTCGATCCCTGTCTTCTCGATCTTGACGCCTCCAGGACCGTCCTCGGTTCGCTGGTTGATCTTCTTGACCACGAGCCAGTAGGCCCGACGCTTCCGGTATTCGGATAGGGGGATGTGTCTCAGATTGGTCGGATCACTCTGGAATAGTCTGGAGATCTCAAAGCGCTCGATATCGTCGAGCGTCAGGATTTCCCCGGATCCTCATCCTTCGTGGTGTTCAAGGCTTCCGGATCGTTGAGTTCATTGACCAGATCGACGACGGCTGAATAGAGACGCTGCGGGAGCTTGGCCAACTTCTCTAGGTCCATCTTGGGCTCCAAGGACGCGGTGGTGATCATGAGCCGAGTCATCAGCCTGCCATCGAACTTGTCATCGATCATCGAATCTTCTCGAGCCTGATCGGTCTCGGCGACCGTCAGCTCCCTAAATGTGTAGTCGACTCCCATGTACGACACCTTGTCCGTGTTGGGTGGGAAGTCGAATGGATCTCGTTCTGGATACGTGAGCTTCGTCACCGTTGCACGGGCCATAGCGTTACTGCCTCCACTACGAGCTTATCGGTCTTCTTATCGATGAAGAGCTCGTACCCCACCGACGGCTTACATTCGACCTCGTTACTCGGCCATCTGATCAGAATCTTCTTCTTGAGAGCCGGATTGAGGAGCATTGAATCCTTCTGATACGACAAAGAGGCGCGGAGAGTCCAGACCGGTTGACCCGATCCGTCTTCTCCGCGCCTCTCAAGCGTCCATCGAAGGAACATCGCCACGACAGCCTTGTAACCGACCAGTTCGACCTGGCCTTCGATACCTGTCATGTGTCTGACGTTCACGAGCAAAACACCCCTTGCGGTAGGTGGTTGGGGGCCCTGCCATTAGTCGGCAGGGCCTTCAGACTAGAGGTCGATCGTCCAGGAGCCCGATGCTCGGAACTCACCGGTGATCCGAACGGCATCGGTGTTGCTGGCATCGACCGATCCGTCGATGAACGCCGGGCCGTGAGCCACGAGAACTTCTGAGGCGGTGGCGAAGGGATCGTCGTCCGCATACAGGTACAGATCCTGTGCGTCAGACGTCGAAGCACTGAAGAGCAGGTCACCGCTGACATCGAGGATGCCCGCGAAGTTACCCTGCACGTTCGGCAGACCAGCTAGGTACGTCTTGTTCGCCTCACCGAAGACGGTGGCGTCGACGTAGTCCTTGTTGCGCTGGAGTGTCCACGAGCTCTTCGTGGCCACCTTGATCCCGCCAGCGCCCTTGGCACCGCCGAGATAGATCGCCCCATTCTTGCCATGGAGCTTGGTTCCGCTGTTTGCCATTGAACAGTTCCTTCTGCCGGTTTAGGCAGTGCGTTGCTGATCTGTCCAGATCCGATAGATACCGGCCATCTGGTAGATCCGTGTGCCTGCCCCATCAACATCGGTCGACGACAGATCGCCGATTCGCCGACAAAGCAAGCTGGTTTGCCCGGAACCCAATCCACTGAAGTCGAGGACTTTCTCCTCGAGTGCATCGGCAACGAGCTGATCCAAGGTATGGGCCTGGACCTGGGAGTCCGAGACTGACCAGACGTCAACATCTGTCACCACCGACACATTCGTTCCGTCATGCTCGCGATAAGCGTGAGTGATCGAATAGACGATGTACGGATAGTCAACGGACCTGGGCTCGGTGCCCTCGTTGATCCCAGTCGAACCGACAAGCGCATGCAGAGTGCTATTGGCTCGAAGTGCTCGAACGAGAGCCTGTTTTACGGGCGCGACTCCTGTCGTCATCGCTAACCCTCATCAATGTTGGCCAGGCGGTCACGGATGTTGACCAAGGCATTCGCCAGGAATGGCTGCTTGTCGACAGGAGTTGTCTCTGAGACCTTGGTCTTCCAACCGCCCTTGTGATTGAAGCCCTCATGGACATACCAGGCATATGGCGCGTGGGCCCTGATCGTAGCAGTCAGGGTGTTGCCTTCTCGCACCACACCGTCGAGCTTGATGCTCCGCCGAAGTGTCCCGGGCTCATGGCCGAACGATCCGACGAGCTTGCCACCCTTGACTTCGACGCTGGTCGGAGACTTGCCTCGTGTTCCAGCCTTTGGCGTTCCCTGGAAGAGCCCGGTGATGCTCGGGTTGGTCGTGCGGCCCAGTCGCTTGAATCTGGTGATCTGACCCCTGCGACCAACCTCTTCGAGATTCGCCTGACGAATGAGCTGCTTCCGTTGCTGTCGACCACGAAAGTGAGTCTCAGGGCGAAGTTCTACTCGCTGAAGAACACCACCACCACGCCGTGTACCGAGCGGAGCAACCGAACTCTCCTGTCCCTTGCCGACCGGAGCACGAGCCGCTGCGACAGCAACCGCATGTTCTCCGACTTCGATCAGGTGCTTCTCGACGATGCCGATCGCCTTATCGATGATCTCTTGGGGATCGATATCCGGCGACCCGACCTTCACCCTGACTCGCATCACTCCACCTTCTTTCCAACGGCCGTGGTGAAGATCTGAAGCGTGTTCTCATGGTTTAGGTCAATGATGTCGAAGGTCGATCCATCGACAACAACCCGGTCGCCCTTGGCGATGTCCGTGCCAACCTCAAAGTGGATCCGAAATGATCCGATGATCGCTTCACGCATGGCGATATCGATGATGCTGGCGGCCAGGCCCATGGCTCTGACCCAACACGGTACATCCGACGTCACGACAACCCAGGAAGCCTCGGAGCCAAAGGCCGTCTCAACCTGAGTCTGGCGCATGATCACCGCAGATGAGTCCAACCCCTGGTTGCCGACGGCACGCAGGGCAGTGAGCTGGGTGGCGCTGACGAGTGGCATCAGCGCATCGATGTAAACATCGCCGCGTAAGGCCCCAGATAGACCCTAGCAGCGGCGTTGACCGGCTGGACCATGAAGTTGATCTTGGCGCTCTGTCGGAGTTCGACTTCCTCGACCTTGATCCCCGACAGCCCGAGCATCCCAGAGGCGGCAATGGCCGACTGGCCCAGCATGTCAGTCGCAATCAGCGAACTTGCGGCGGCGATCCCAGGCGGGAGCTTGTAGTGGTAGCTGCCTTTGTAGACCTCGCCCGCAGGCGGCGTAGTTGGTGTGATCCAGCCCTCGTCATAGTCGACTGTGTAATCCCCTGGGTCGACCACCACATTGTCCTTCTTGAGAACAACGTCTTCATCGGTGTACCAATACTGATGATTGGCTTGGAGGATCCCGCCAGAGACCGAGGTGAGCACCTCGTCAATGATCGAGAAGTTCCAGCCATAGTCATAATCGATGACAGCTTCTGGGCTCGTCAGCAAGAACGGTGGGATGGCGGTGAACAGGCCAGTCGTGGTTGGCCCACCAACAGGCTCCACATAGCTGAGATCGGTCTGGACAAACAGGTTGTTCGCGTCAAAGTCGATGTACTGGTTCTTGGTGACATAGATACGAACCAAGCTCGCCGACTTGACCGGCCGCATGTATGGCCACAATCGTCCGTCGGTCTGCTTCGGAGCTCGTGAGGTGACCTTCCACTGGTGAGTTTCACCGGTGACCGAACCGCCCAAGAAGCTGAAGCCTGCTGGGGCATGAACGGCGCTGTTCACGAGCGTAGCCGCGTTGAACAAGATGGACTGAAGATCCGCATCTGACTGAGCGCTCAGATCGAGACCGGTATTCATCGATCGGAACCGAGTCGGTGTCAGGTACACGGCATGCTCCAGGTAGAAGTGGAGGAGGGCTGGACACGAACCCAGACCCTCCTCCAAACAAGGTGATCCTTCACGTAGCGGGGGGCTAGCGCTGGATACGAACCTTGTTGTGGAACTGCACGGCCTTCACGGCCAAGCCCCACATCCCGAAGATGATGTACAGCCTGTTGAGCTGTCCAGAAACACCCATCGGGATGTCCAGCACCGTCGGTCCATCAGAGCCGAGGTACGGGATGCTGACGGCGGTCTCATCGACGAGATACGCATCCGACACCTGGTTACCCGAATAGGTGTACGAACCGATCGAATCACCTGGGACCACGAAGAGCGGCAAGCGCCCCATCGTAGTGCTGACGCTCTGGACCGTGACGCCAACCGAGATCTGATCTCGATCGATGTACCGGACAAGATCGTCCTGCTGAGTGTCGAACTGGCCCATCGCCACCGGGTCGATGTAGATCACACCAGGTCGACCAGCGGCCTGCATGGTGGTGATCATGGCATCGTTGAATGCCTCCCGGATGTTCTCCGGAGTACCAGCGGTCGGATCCACGTCCACAGCATTACCTGTGTTGAGGATTCGGCGAAGGCCATCGAACGAATTCGCGTCATACGCGCCTCCTTCGTCAGCACCAGTGCCGCCCGAAGCCGTTGCGTTGCCCTGGAAGATGGTTTTCTGCATCTTGTGGGCGATGGCGCGCAGGCCAGCCTGGAGCTCGAGTTGCTCCGGGTTGAAGCCCGCACCACCCTGGAGGGTGGCGTACTGGTTCTTCAGCGTAACGCCCCGGCGAGTCGCCAGGATGCTGATCGGCGTGGTCGCCCGCTCGTAGGCCGCCACATCGTCGGTGACGGTACCCAGTTCGGTCATGAACTGAGCGTCGCCGAATCCAGTCTCGCGGTTATACGCATGGACAAGACCGTTGGCCGGTTCCTTGCTGAAACGATCCCAGGCCGGGAACTCCCGGATATAGAGCTCGTACAGCAAAGGCTCAAGGTCCTGCCGGATCAGCGCGGAGCCGCCGGTGGTGTCAAGAGCCTTGCGGATGGTCGGGTTGCTATCGAGCAATGTCTCGAGCGCCCGGCCTCCGCCGGATCGCATCCAGACATCGATCGGGATGCCCTGACCTTCCTTACGAAGCTGGGTACCGAACACGCCGGAGATCTCGCCGTCACTTAGCTTCTTCAGCTTGCGACGGAGCTCCTGCTGATCGGTCATGGTCAGGAAGCCCCTGCTACCGGCCGCCTCTTCGCTGATGCCCACCGGGGCAGCAGGCTTACCAAGGTCTGGTTGCAGGGCTTCGAGGGCGGCCGCTAGCCGCCTTGAAAAGTCCTCATTCAAGGTCGTTGTCTCCTTCATCGAGCAGTCTCACGACGCTCGCGTCATACAGACCTCCAAATCGAGTTCGGAAGTCCGAGACGGGGCCAGTAAACTGGGCCTTCCGTCCGATGGGTGTCGAAGCAATGGTCTCCACGATCTCGGCAGCTTGACGGACTTGATCGAGTGCCTGATCCCGCTCGCTGGTCATCGCCGTGAGCGCTTCCCGGAGGCTGACGACTTCCTCAGTCGCTCCCTCCAAGAATCCCAGAACGATGCCGAGCAGGCCATCGCTGATGCCAGCGACTTTCAAGTCCTCGACTGTCTTCGCAACGTCCAGAGGAGCAGCACTCTTCTGGTCGTCTGCCGGATCAAGCTCATCGCTTGACTCTGTCTCTTCCGGAATCTCCTCTTCGGGAGCGGCAGAGTTCTCAATAGGTTGTTCGACGGCGGTGGTCACTTCGACCTCGACGTACTTCCCAAGTGCCTTGGCGATCTTGTCGCGGGGGGCACCCAGTGCGTTCAGGCTGTTGATGACCCACGAGCGCTGGTTGGCGGGAATGCCAACGATGCTCGCCTCAAGAAGATCAACCTTCCTGATCTCAAGACCACCAAACCAGCCCTCGTCTTCATTCATGAAGGCCCAGTCTTCGATCATCGCGCCGATCGAGACGCCCATCTTCATGCCCTGGTCCTTGATCGCAAGGTAGGTGTCGACTGCTCGCTGGTTGGACTCATTGAGCATGATCTCGAGATCGAGGTCGTAGATCGCGCCAGCTTCATCCTGGGCGCGGCTCACGATTTTGGCATCGGTGGTCTTTCCGAAGACATCCTCAGGGACCTTGTAGCTGTGATTCAAAAAGATGGTCATCCCCTTGGTCTTCGCCTGGGGAGCCATGTCCTGAACGCACTCGGCGGTCATCCGATCACCGTGTAGGTCCTCGATGGTGGAACTGGCGATACAGGTCAGGTACTTGCGGCCATCGTCCTTCTCGAACGCCTTGAGTGTCCCTGAGAAGATCTTGAACGTTGGTGATACCCGGTCATGATCCTCATTCTCCGAGGTCATCGTCTCTGGCAAGGTTAGGTTCGGCATTTTCGTCTCCAAGCATTTCCGAGGTGGGAGTCACAGGGTTCTCCTGTGTCACCCTGGTGATCAGCTCGTGGAAACGGCGGGCCGCATCATCCCAACTAAACGTTGAGGTGACATGTGCACGACCCGCTTCACCGAGCGACTGACGCAGCTTCTCCGAGGCCCACAGACGCTCAAGAGCGATCGTGAAGGCTTTGACATCGGGTAGCCACTGGTCCTGGCCAGAATCAACCGCAATCGGTCGTTCAGGCTTCAGGAGGATCCCGCCAGGTCCAACGACCTCCGGGATGGATGAGACTTTCTGGGCCACGATGGGAACGCCGCACGCAGCGGCTTCGGCCAAGGTGAGCCCGAATCCTTCGCCCCAACTGGTGGAAACGAAAACATCGGCGGCGTTGTACAGACCGACCAGGTCATCGTCCGTCCAGCCATGCTTGGTATCAAAGAGACCTGGAAAGCGGAAACGATCGGCAGTCTCATCGTCTCTGCTGAATAGCTGGGGCAACTCGAGTTGGTCGCCTTCGCCCTTGCAATGGAACCAGGCGTACACGTTCTCGTGACGCTTCATGAGCGGAACGAGGGCCCGCCAGGTATCACTGAAGTTCTTGCGGTGGCTATTCCGATCTACCCGCAGGTACAAAACCGCATCTTCGGGGATGCCGATCGCCCGCTTGGCTTCAGCCTTGCTGGTGACCGTTAGTCCATTCGACATCACGACCGGATGCTCTGGGCTGACCGGTCGAAATCGTTCTTCGATTCCGTGGTAGATCAACTCCGACCCTTGAAGGAAGTCCTGTCCGTACTGGGACATCGCCACCGGGTAGAGACGCGGCCCCGTTCCACCCTTGATCGGCGGTACCGGTGCGATAACTGATGGGATCCTGCCCCAGGCCGGTGGTTGGTTGTGTCCATCAATCGGCATGTAGGCGATGATCGGCCGAGTCCTGGCCAAGAGAAGTTCGGTGTCGAACTTGTTGCGCAAGAGGAACTTCAGGATGACGTATGGATCATTGATCATGATCACGACATCAGGCATGACCTCGGCCAGCATCTCCACGAAGCGGCTTTGTCCATAGATATCGTTCTGTCGGTACTTGTTCGGCAGATACAGCCGCATGGGTGTGTCCCATTTGCCTGCATCCCCGTCATAGTTCACTGCCAGACAGTGAACGTCATGTCCGTATTCTGTGACCAGTCGATCACCGATCGCGTGACTGACCCGCGCATAACCCGTGGTGCTACCCGCGTCAGCGAGCAAAAGTATTCGGGACATGGTCCTCCCTCGGTGACGAGGTAAAGGTGGTAGAGGGGACGGTGAGGCTCGACTATGCGAGTCGCCATTCGACCCTGTTGCCCGATGACGGGCAGATATCAACACGCCTCTCTGGCTGAGCCGGAGAATACGCGACCTACACGCTCAATGCAAGGATGACCGATGGCCTCCAATGAGGCTCATATGGGTGACACACCGATTCTATCGAGGATGACTGGGAAAACGAAGTTAGCCAGCATGACGATCACAGCGATCGTTCGTAACGAGACCACCCTTGAGCTGGGTCACTGATTGAGGCTCAGCCGGGGCTGTGGTGTCAGTGGATACCCAGGATAAGAACAGCCGCACCGATCACCGTAGCAATGATGCTGATGGTCCCGTAGATGAACACCCTAGCGGTCACGGAGCCTTCACGACGGCCAACGCTTCTGATAGCGGCATCCTCAAGCTGGTCGAGGCGACGGTTCTGCTCGGCTCTCTCGAAGTCAATCTCGACCCTCGGAATAAATGTTCCCCGAAGATCGTTCAACGCCGAGCGCCACTCGTTCGACTCAGACTTGTACGACTGAAAGTTCGAGGCGATCATTGCATGCTCGTGGTCATGCCTAGTGTGCTCTCGCGCATGGGCCTCCCACTTCTCGGCAGTGAGGTTCTTCTGGCCGTCCATGCGTTCATGGGTAACCTCTTGGCTGGTCGCGTGCAGTTCGCGATGAAGCTCACGCCGCTCGCGCTCAAGTTGCTTACCCACTCATGGCCACAGTCATGTGATGTGTCTCCCCTTGATCGCGCGCAACTTCGTGTTGCAGTTAGGGCAATGATGGGTGGCCTTGTTCCCGGCCGCGTCACCAGGGACCTTCAACTTCCCGAAATAGGACTTGTCGGGGCAGGACGGACAGCGAAGCGGCCAGCCAAAGGGGCGGTAACTCGCCTCGCTTCCCACCACACTTAGCTCACCAGGCGTTCACTCGAAACAAGGCTGGTGCTACTCATGGATTGGTAATGACAGTTTCTTCTGGTGAGACCTGGCCGCGGCTCAGGAGGGCAAGCAACGGGATCACCCCTGCGTTGATCGCTGCGACCTGTTCCATCGTGAGGTTGAACCCGTACGCACCAGCGACCGCGATGAGCGAGCCGATCGCGTACGTGAACGCAACAGGGGCGATCGGTCGTACGGTGTAGGCGTTAGCTGCGGCAGCAAGCGCGTTGATTGCGACGACGATCAGGACGGCCTGCTGGCCGTTCAGAAGGTCGAGCCCGACCGTACCGACCAGAATGACCAACGACGAGATGGCGCCGATCCAAAGAGTTGGGTCACGACCAAGTAGTTTCACGGTGTCTCCTTCTCTACGTCGCCGTCTCGCACGTCATCGGGGAGATCGGCAGTATCCGGTTGGGGTTCATGGCGCAGCGTCGCGGCTCGGGCTTCTTCTGCGATGAGTTCGTCTGGGGTGAGATCGTCAGTCATTGCTTCCCTCCAACATGGCGCATCTTCGCGGCTGGCACCCATACCTTGCCGTTGTGGTCGCCGAGCCATTCCCTGCCGCTGCGGACGGTCCGCTGGTAGGCCGTGAATAGATCACCCTCGCGGAGCAGGTCTGCGCGGTTGCCCTTGCCGTACTGGGGCGAGGTATGCGCCCAGAGCGTCTTCTGGTCGACTCTGGTCCGGTCGGGGAACGGCGAGGTTCGCAGCCCGCTGTAATGCTTGTGGACGTGCGGCTCGAGGTCCGGTCCGATGAGGCAGTACACCTTGCCCGGTCCGAGTCGG
>Ga0307378_10009942_pt1 | contig 12425 bp, 14 predicted proteins | sample UN1MG_FD_202238 | JGI IMG/M metagenome (GOLD analysis project Ga0307378, IMG submission 202238) | Soil microbial communities from Risofladan, Vaasa, Finland - UN-1 | ecosystem: Environmental > Terrestrial > Soil > Coastal area > Acid sulfate soil | place: Finland: Risofladan, Vaasa | collected...
GGGGATCGACCCGGAGAGCCGTCACCCGCACAACGTCGAGTACGTCCGCACACTCGAAACGCGACTGGTCGACGCGGTCCGGGAGGCATTCGCCGGGACGGCCCCGGCCCGGGTCGCCGTCGGGGCAGGCGCCTGCCCCGTCGGGGTGAACCGCCGGGAGGAGGTCACAGACGCCGCCGGCAGCCGCGAGGTCCGGCTGGGCCGGAACCCCTCCCTCCCGACGGACCGGGAAGTGCAGGTGCTGAGGATCTCGCGCGCGGACGGAACCGACCTTCTGGCGGTCGTCTTCGCGTACGCCACGCACAGCACGTCGCTGGGGCCGGGCAACCTCCTCATCAGCGGCGACGTGCACGGCCTGGCGGAGCAGTTCCTCGAGCGGCACCTCGGCGGCGGGGTGATTGTCCCGAGCTTCGCCGGGGCGTCCGGCGACATCGACCCGTGGTTCCGCGTGTTGCCCGAGTTCAACACCCGCGGCGGTTGGGTCCCCGAGCCCGCGCTCCTCGGCACGATGCTCGGCGAGGAAGTGGCGCACGTGCTGAACAGCATACAGGAACCCGCCGCGAACGGCCCGATCAACACGGCCTTCAAGGCGGTGATGCTGCCCGGCAAGTCGCGCGGGCAGACCCGGCAGGCCGAGGAAGAGCCGGTGGAGTTCAGCCTGACCGCCGGCCGCGTGGGCGACGTGGCGTTCGTCGGACTCGGCGGGGAGGTGTTCAACGAGGTCGGCCTGGCGATCAAGGCGGCGTCGCCGTTCCCGCACACCTTCGTGATCACACACTGCAACGGCGCGGCGGGCTACCTGCCGACCGAGGCAAGCTACGACCAGGGCGGCTACGAGGTCCGGAGCAGTCCGTTCGCCCCGACGGCGGCGGAGCAGGTCATCGAGGAAGCCTCGCGGATGCTGAGAACGCTCTGAACGCGGGCCGGGCCGCGACGCGGTGCCCGCCAGGGCCTCACCAGCGTCTGGCCCCGCGGGGCCGCTTCGCCCAGAAACCACCTTGACGATTTGGCGGTCTTGTGGTATGAAAGAGGTAGGTATCTGCCTTGCACAATGTGGCGGGGCAGGCGCGCGACGACGGAGGCGACGGAGGAAGCGGCGTTCTGCGCCGGGAGAGGGGTAGCAGGTGGGCCTTGTCATCCCAACCAGGGACTATCGCCGGGTCGTGTTCTGCATTGCCGCCGGGATGGTCCTTGCCTTGGCGGCTGCGCTGTTCGGTACGCCCTCCGGGGTATTGCACGCGGCGGCGGCACCGGTGTTCGTTCTGTACGTGGCCTTGGTGAACCGCAAGTGGCTGGGGGCCCTCTCGGCGCGTCACCTGGTGTACGCCCTGGGGTTGAGTCTCGTGGTCGGGGCGTACCTGTTCGTGCTGATGCCGTCGAGCGGCACGCTGCGCGTGTCGTGGGGCGAGCTGCCGCGTGCCCTGTGGTTCCTCGCGTCGGTGCATGTCGTGGTCGGCCTGATCGATCGCCTGGCCAACCGGGCGTTCTCCCTGGCCCTCCGCGTGCCCGTCGGCGACCGCCGGCCGCGGGGGCGGGCAGCCGCCAGGACGCTGCTGCGTCTGGGCGTGCTGTTCGCCGTGGCCGGGCCGTACCTCATGGCAACGTTCCTGACACACTGGGTCCAGGTTGTGGAGAGCCACGATCCGGGCGAACGGCTTCCCGGCGGGTCCGAGAAGCATGGGTTCACGAGCACCAACGGCCGGAAGATCGCCGGCTGGTTCGTCCGCTCGACGGACGGCCCGTCGGACGCCACGGCCCTTCTGCTGGTGGGCAGGTCCCAGCCGAGGGCGGCCGCCCTTGCCTATGCGGAGATGCTTCGCGCGTGCGGCTGCAACGTGTTCCTCTTCGATCACGGCCCGGAAGGCAGCGGCGCGGGGCGCATAGACAGCTTGGGCGTTTGGGAGGCGCACGACGTTCTCGGGGCGGTCCGATGGCTCCGGGAGGCGCGCCCGGCCGAGAGCCGCTGTATCTTCGGCCTGGGCGTCTCGGACGGCGCGACGGCGGTGGCCAGAGCGGCGGCGCTGGACGGGCGGATCCGGGCGGTGGTGCTGGACAGCGCCTTCGCCGGAGGCCACCCGCTGCTGGACGGGATCGACTCGCTGCTGCCCGGACCCATCGCGGCGTATCTGCGGGGCGCGACGCTGGCGGTGGCTTCGGCGGAACTCGGATGCGACCTCTTCGATGCCGACCTGGCGGCCACGCTTGGGCGGCTGGGCCCGCGCCCCGTCCTGCTGGTGGGCGGCCTGGCCGACACGGTCTGCCCGCCACAGACCGCTCGGCGCCTCCGCGCCGGCGCGAAGGGAAGGGCGTCGCTGTGGCTCGTGCCGGGTGCCGGCCACGCCGAGTCGCTGCTGCGGAGCTACGGCGAGTACCGTGGGCGCGTCGAGTCGCTCTTCGAAGCGGCCCGAGGCGGCCTGGCGGCTCATTCGCCGAACGAGTCGGGCGCGAGGGGATACAGGCTGTAGGAGGGGTCCATTCTGCGGACGCTCATCAGGTACGAGGGCGGCTCTTCGCCCACGCTGGTCTTGACGTAGGTCGTCAGGTACACCTCGCCGTCCAAGACCATGCGGCAACGGTACATCCGCAGGAAGTTCAAGGGGGGTTCGCCCGTCTCCAGCAGCCCGATGCCCCAGGCCGTCGCGCCCTTGAGGCGGTCGGACTGCTCGGTCCGCACCTTCAGGGCCTTCTCCACGCGGAGGTGCGTGCCCACGTGCTGGCACATCCCGGCGAACAATAACATGCTCAGCACCAGGAAGATCATGGTGCCGATCAGGGCGTGGCCTCGGGCTGTGGCGCGGGGGATCATGGCCTGCCCCACATCAGCGTCGCCTGCCGCGTGACGTCGCCGAACCCCACCGCGATGGTCACCCGCAGGACGGACTCGGAGACGTCCTCGGCCGCGAACGTGCGGACGCCGTCGGCCACGACAATCGCCACACCCAAGCTCTGGTCGTCGCGCACGAGCTGTCCGTCGACGAGGGAGTAGAGGACCATCCGGTCGGGCTCGCCCCATTGGGCCGAGCCGTTGGGGATGTCGCCGGCGTCCCGGCAGAGCATGACGGCGTCGTCGCCCACGGGCGTCGCTCCGACGGTCGAGCCCAGGTCGTGGGTGATGCTGTCGACGGCGAGCCGCAACTCCTGGGCGGCCCGCGCGCGGGTCTTCAGGTCCCCCAACTGGTAGGAGTAGAACCGCCAGAAATGCGCGGTGATCATCGCCAGGCCCGCGCACAGCCCCGCCGTGATCAGCAGCTCGAGCAGCGTGAAGCCGGCGCTGTTTCCTGAGGCGCGTTTGCGCATGTCACTCCCCGGCGGCCCCCAGTTCCACGGTGATCACGATGAGTTGGGCGTTGGAATCCATCGAGCAGCTCGTCAGGTGCGCGTCGAAGACCCGCGTGCCCGTCACCGGGGGCGACCACGGTTCCTGGCCGGCCTCGGAATTCACCTCGGCGGCGGCCTCGAACTTGCGCATCCACCGATCCGGCTGACTTCGCACATAGAGGGTCGGCCCCGACCGGCACCACGCCTCGGTCCGGCTGAGCTGCCGGCCGTACATCGACAGCAGCGAGACCATCCCCAACAGGCCGGCCATCAGGACGCCCAGCGAGATCTCGAGCTCGAGGATCGTGAATCCGCGCCGGCGGGGCGCTGAACATCCCCCCGGCCGGCAGGTACGCCGCGGCTCCCCCTGGAAGCTGTCGACTCGTTTCGGTTGCACGGTGGGGCCCTGTCTCCTTTCGCCGAGGCCTCAGCGGGCCGGCAGTACCTTCTGACCGTCCGGGCCGTTGACCTGGCCGGTTATGTCTCCTCCTTCGTCGATCTGGATCTGCCCGACCCAGCTCCCGCTCCCGTTGCGCAGCGCCTTTGCCGTGAAGCTCGCCTGGTCCGCGGCCACGATCTCGTAGACGTATACGGCGTCGGGGGAGCTCTGGCTCTGGATCAGGGAGGAATCCAGCAGATCCAGGGCGTCCAGGGCCGCAAGGCTGCCCGTGAAGGTGCGATTCTCCAGCCAGTAGACCCTCTGGGCGGACCAGACGGCCCGGAGCTTCGCCGAGGCCACGTCCACACGGCACTGCTCCACGGCCCGCGTGTAGATGGGCACGGCCATCGTCACCAGCATGCAGATCACGCTCATGACGATGCAGACTTCCACGAGCGTGAACCCGCTGCGGTGGGGGAGTGCGACCTCGGCCTCCCGCCGGTTCATGTAGCGCTCAAAGGCGTCGTAGTCGCCCGCGTTCTCTCCGACGACGAACTCGATGCCGAGCAGGTTGCCCTCGGCCTCCACGGTCGTGTGGCGGACGGTCGCGTACAGCACGAACCGTTGTCGCCGTCGGCCTTCGTCCGGCAAGCTCAGGTCCACGCCGACGATCTCACCCGGGCGGAACAGGTGCTCCGAGAACACCGCCGCGCCGGACTTGGAGATATTGAGCGTCCGGGCGGGGAACCGCCGGGCGTGCCTGTCGTTCGGATGGACGGCAACGTCCGCCAGCAGGAAGACTCGATCGTGCCGACGTGGCTTCAGCATGACACAGGCCTCCCTCCGGCCCAACCGGGCCTCCTGGAAGACTCTCCAAAGGCGTGCTGTACCGTTCCCATTCCTGCAATTCGCCTTGCGGGCCCCGGCCGTCACCTGCTGCAGATTGCTTCGTACAGGTGCGAATGATAGGCCGGGCTGAGGGCCTGGCTGAACTCCGCGCCCACGATGGCGCCGCCGGCTTCCACGCGCGCCCACCGAACGATGGCCTCGATGGGCTCGGCTTCGGCCGCCTCGGCGCCCCGCAGGCGGAGGACCAGGGCGACCCGCGTGCCGGCCTCCAGGAAGCGTTCGACGTAGAAGCCGATTCCCCACAGGCTCAGATCGATGCCATGGCCCGCGTACTGCTGTCGGCGCAGGAGGTCCACGACGGTCAGTGCCATCGGGAAAGACACACGTTCGTAACGGCGGCGTTCGCTTGGCAGCATCTCTCATCTCCTGGCGGAACGTCCTCGTGCCCCGGTCATCTCGGACCCGAGGCGATCTGGAACATGGGGAGGTAGATCGACATCAGGATCACGGCCACCGCAGCGCCCATCACCAGGATGACGACCGGCTCGATCGTCCCGGTCAGTCTTTCCACGAGGGACTGGGCCCTCTGTCGGTAGTAGACGCTCACTTCGTCAAGAACATTGGCCATCTCGCCCGATTCCTCGCCCACGCGGACCATGTTGACCATCATGGGCGTGAAGAGCCCGGACTCCCCCATGGCCGTGGCGAGGCCGACCCCGCCGGCAACGCGCTGCTCGATCCGCCACAGGGCGTCGCGGTAGACCGTGTTGTTCTGGAAGACGCCTTTCAGGGAAGCGATCGCCTCCAGAAGGGGCAGGCCGCTGCGGAGCAGCAGCACCATGTTCGTGGCGAAGCGTTCCATGCACACCTGGACCATGCACTCGCCGACCACGGGCGTCGCCAGGGCGAGCTGGGAGAACACGCGCCGGCCGGTCTCCGTCCGCAGGTAGTAGCGCAGGGCCGTCACCAACGCGACCACGCCTCCCAGCAGCAGCAGGCCGTTGTCCTGGAGGAAGGCAGAGAGGTCGATCACCGACTGCGTGATGTCGGGCAGCTTCGAGTCGAACTCCTTGAAGAAGTCGGCGAAGGTCGGCACGACCTTCCACAGCATCACGACCATCGCCGCCACGGCCACGACCAGCAGGATGCAGGGGTAGATCATGGCGGAGATCAGCTTGGCTCGCATCTGGTGGACCGACAGGATGTACTTCGTCAGGCTGGTCAGGACGGTGGCGAGCTGACCGCTGATGTCGCCGGTCTTGATCACCTCGACCCACTGCCGGTCGAAGATTCTGGGGAAGTCCCCGGCGGCCTCGTGAAGGGACGTGCCGCCGGCGACACGGTCGGCGAGGGTGCGGATGACCATCTGCATCTTGCGGCTCTGCGACTGGGTGGCGGCGATCCGCAGGGCCTCCAGCAGCGGCGTGCCGGCGGTCAGGAGGGTCGTGAGCTGCTGGAAGAACAGGAGCTTGTCTTCCGCCTTCACCCTCGGGTGCTGCTTGGCGGAGGTGCGGATGTGGCGCTGAATCCACGTTCCCGCTCGCGAGTCGAGCAGCGTTGTCGAGGGTCCGGCCACGTTCACTCCTCACCCGATTCCGTCTGGCAGACGCTCAGGACCTCCTCCAGACTCGTGACTCCTTCGCGGACCTTGTCCAGGCCGGCATCGGCCAGCAGCTTGACCTGGCGGGCGTGCACGGCCTTTCGGATCTCCGACACCGAGGCCCCCCCGCCGATCAGGTCGCGGATCGCCGGCGTGACGCGAATCACCTCGTAGAGCCCGACTCGTCCGGAGTAGCCGGTCTCGCGGCAGGCCTCGCACCCCTTCGCTCGGTAGTACGTGCCTTCGCCGGCCAGGCCCCACTTCTCGGACGTCTCCCGATCCAGCGTGTAGGGCTCCCTGCATTCCGCGCAGAGCTTGCGGACCAGGCGCTGGGCCTCCACGGCTCGCAGGGCGCTGGCCAGAAGGAACCGCTCCGCCCCCATGTCGACCAGGCGGTTGACCGCGGCCAGCGCGTCGTTGGTGTGGAGCGTCGAGAGCACCAAGTGGCCGGTGAGCGCCGCGCGAAGGCAGATCTGCGCCGTCTCCTGGTCGCGCACCTCGCCGACCATGATGATGTCGGGGTCCTGCCTCAGGAACGCCCGCAGCGCCGAGGCGAACGTCAGGCCGACCTGCGGGCGGACCTGCACCTGGTTGAGCCCCTCGAACTTGTATTCGACCGGGTCTTCCACGGTGACGATGTTCACGTGCGGCTTGTTCAGGAGATTCAGCACGGCATACAGCGTGGTCGACTTGCCGCTTCCCGTCGGCCCGGTGACCAGCAGCAGGCCGTGGGGGCTGGCGGCGGCGTCCCGGAAATCCTCCGCCTGCTTGGGATCGAATCCCAGGTCGGTCAGGTCCAGGGGGATCGCGCCTTTGGAGAGGATCCGCATGACCATCTTCTCGCCGTGGACCGTGGGAATGGTGCTGACCCGCAGGTCCACGCGCTTGCTGCCGACGCTCAGGGCGATCGCGCCGTCCTGGGGCACTCGCCGCTCGGCGATGTCCATCTTGGCGAGGACCTTCAGCCGACTGACCATGGGAACGTACATCGAGCGGTTCGGCGGAGAGAGCTCCTGGAGCTGGCCGTCAATCCGCATTCGCAGCTTCACGCTCTCCTCGAAGGACTCGATGTGAATGTCGCTGGCGCGGTTCTTGACGGCCATGGTCAGAATGTGGTTGACCAGCCGGATCACGTGGCCGTCCCGCCCCTTCGGGATGGGGCGGTCGAGGTCCACGACCTCCTCCACGACCTCCTGCTGCTGCTCGATCGGCATGCGATACTCGGTCCTCGCCTCGGTATTGATCTCCTTGACGAAATCGCGCTTGCCGAAGAGCTCGCCGATGGCGTCCTCGATCCTCCCTTGCGGGGCCACCACCGGGCGGATCATCAGGCCGGTCAGAAGCTGCACCTGCTCCAGGGCGTTCAGGTCGGTCGGGTTGACGAAGGCCACCTCCAGCGTCCCGTCCTCCTGGGCGAGGGGGGCGATCAGCTTCTCCCGGCACATGCGCTCGCCGACGAGCTCGGCGAGTTCCCGGGGGACGTTCAGCTCCGCCTCGCCGGCGACAAGGGGAAGCCGCAGGTGCTCCGCGTAGGCATGCGCGACGTCCATTTCCGTGACGAGATGCGCCTGGACCAGCGCCGCCTCGATCGAGACGTTCGATTGGCTCAGGACCCTGTGCACCTCCCGGAGGTCCTCTTCGGCCAGCAGGCCTCGGTCCAGCAGGAGCTGCACCAGCAGCGGCTGGTCGGCTACCAGGGATTCGCTCATGGTGTCGGGCCCTCCATTACCAGCCGTCCTCCGGAAGCTCCCCGGGCGGGGCCTTGCGGTGCAGCTTCAGGAGACGGCGCGCCTGTCCGCACCGCAGCGTCACTCGCTCGCGTTCGATGGCCTCGACACACCAGCAGCGCTCCGCGTCCGTCCCGCCGATCAGCGAGCCGGGCTTGTAGACGTGCTCGTCGATGATGGCCATCTGATGGCCCACCCCGGTGATCACCGCGGTCAGCCGAGACGGCATCGGCGGCAGGGCGGGCCCTTCCGGCCGGGTGGTCGGGGCGGCGGTCGGGCGGCTCGTCGGACGACTGGTCGGACGGGACGCCGGGCTCGGCTCCGGCTTCGGCTTCGGCAGATAGCTCGACCACTCCACCTCGAAAGGGTCTCGTCCGACGGGACTGGCCCCGTCGCTCGGCTCGGCAAGGACGGGATTCAGCATCTCCTTGTGGATCACCGGCGTCTTCCTGTCCTGCAGGGCGCGGACCCTCTCCGCCGTGAGGACCGAGTAGGTCAACTGCCCGAACAGCAGCATCGCCAGGTATGGCGCGATTCTGTCAAGTCGGTCTAGCATGCTTGCAGGCCAGCCCAAGGAGGACCATTCTCACCACGAGGGACTCCGGCTGCTTCATGAACTGGATGGAGTCCACCCGCACGAGACGATCCGACTTCTCCATCCATTCCACGAACTGTCGGACTTGCGTATAGGTGCCCTCCACCTCGATCGACAGCACCACGGTCCCATACGGCCCCACGGACTGGGGCGGTCGCGACGTCATGTCGCGGAGCTTCAAGCGGACCTCACGAAGACCGGACAGGACGTACTGGACCCAATCATTCGTGTCCGCGTCTTTGGCGATGCGACCCCGGTAGGAGGCCGCTTCCCGCTGCAGGGCCTCGACGTCTCGGATCGACTGGTATCGCTGCTTCTGCCGGGCCGCCAGGGCCCGATGGCTGCTGATCTCCCCGGAGAGGGGGATGTAGACCGCCGCCAGGATGAGCAGGACGAGGAACGAAACCACCAGAAGGCGCAGCTTCGCCCGATCGCCCAGGTGCTTCAGCGCGAGGGCCTTGTAGTGCAGCAGCTTCGCCTTGTCGAGCCCGAGTTCCATTCCCTTTTCCTGGCGCTCCCGTCGGGGCGCCTATCCCGCCGTCTTGGTCTTCTTGGGAAGCGCGAGGATGGTGAACTGCGCGATCTCGCTGTGGCCTTCCCGGCGCCACCTGATCTCCGCCAACTGCACGTGGGGGAAGTCGCGCTTCAGCAGGTCCATGCCGCGCAGCGACTCCAGAAACGCGTCGATCTCTCTTGGGGCCTGCCCGCGGTCGGAAAAGCGGGCCATGCCGCGGAGGGTCATGCACTGGCTGCTCTTGCGCTCCTGCTTCTTCTTGCCCGTGTCCTCCAGTTCACAGAAGCCCGAAATGCTCGAAAGGCAGGCATTGGTCGGCAGACGCGTCGGCAGGTCGCGCAGATAGTCGCTCCAGATGATCCGCGAGGTGAGGAACCGTCGCACCGCGGCCACTTCGGCCAGCAGGACATCTCGCTCCTTGTTGACGGCCGCCATGGTCAGGCCCTGGGCCCACGGGTGTGCGACGTTCCGACGCTCGAAGCTCTCGCACTGGGCTGCCAGCGCGGTGGACTCGTTCCAGAGCAGCAGGGCCATGCAGACGCCCAGGAAGACAGTCAGCCCGGCCAGGCTCCACGGGAAGATCTCCCGGATGGACGGGGCAGGGCGAAGCCCCCGCAGCAGGTCCAGAGACCGTCCTTTCGCGTTCTTCGCGGACAGGGCGAGGCCCAGGCTGTACTGGTCGTCCGTCGGGCCGCTGCCCGAGCCGGCCTCCACCGCCAGCCCGACATCCTCCCGGACCTGCTCCACGAACCCGTCGCCAACGTGTCCCTGGAGGAAGACCCCGCAGATGCTGCGGAGGTCGAAGTTCTGGCGCGCGTAGATCTGGAGGACGCGGATCGCGGAGGTGATGGAGAACGCCGGGCTCCGCCGATCGACCGGGAACCGCCGCCACAGGGCCGGGCGGCCGCCCACGGCCAGGATGGCCAGCCCGTCGTTTTCCAGGAGCAGCACGCGGACCACGTTCCGCCACTTCGGGGGAGGGCTGGCCTCCCGGTCGGCGGCCGCCAGCAGCGACCACGGGGCCGGCTCCATCCGGGCCGAACGCACTCCCGCGCCTTGCAGGGCGGCGAAGATCTCCTCCGCGAGCTCTCGCTTTGCCGCCGCCAGGCTGTACGCCTGCCCGCCGGGGAGCTTCGTTCGGACGAAGTCCGATGCGGCTTCCTCCTTCTCCCATGCGTGGGACGCGCCGCAGGCCTCCAGCAGCTCGGCTGCGGAGGGCGATTCCTTCCGCTGTTGGCCGTCCAGGAAGCGCGTGGTGAAGAAGGCCTGCTCGCCGGCGATGCCGACACAGACGGGCACGTGACGCCGCTGTCGCGGCGTCAGGTGAGTCAGGCACCACTGCTTGAGCGTTTCCGCGGGGCTTTGGTCCCCGACCGCCTGCGTGTCCCGGTTCAGCACCGCCAGCCCGACCGGCGTGCTGGCGATCTCCGTCAGAACAACGCGGCCCTTTGTGAGGTGTGCCCCCACCGCGCGCCCCCAACACACTTTTCTCCAGAAGCTGGACACGTCTATGTCTCCTCCGGATGCCGCGGGCGAGAGCCCTCTGGGGGGGGCTCGATCGCATCCGGCCCTCCGGCCCCCGCCCGGCTCACGTCTGCATCGGATTGATGTCATTGTGGCCGGAGATCGTGCTGCCGACCGGGTCGTATCCGCCGTCGGTAAAGGTGACGGTGTACTGACCGTATCCGGCCGAGGCCCCGGTGCGCGTCAGCGTCAGCGACCAGGAGCTCTCCAGGTCTGCCGTGCTGCCGGCGGCGATGGCCCCGGCGGTGAAGTACTTCAGGGCCGAGAACTTGACGTCCAGGTCCGCGAGACTGCTCGCATAGGTGCCTTGGCGTGCGTGGTAGCGTTCCTGAGAGGCCTGAACCGCAGAGAGGAAGCTGAACGCCTCGGCGGCTTTGGATCGCTCCACGGAGGCCAGGAACCGCGGCACGGCAAAGGCGGCCAGGATGCCGATGATCACGACCACGACCGCCAACTCGACAAGGGTGAAGCCCTTCCTCCGGTTGTTCATCGTCTATGCCTCGCTGTCTCTGCGTGCTGCGGCGAACCCCGAGGGCCGAGGCGCCCGTTTCAGGCCGGAGCGGGACGACCCCATCTCCCGGCCCGAAACAGGCCCCTCGGCCCCGTCTGCGAACACCGGCCCTTCCTCGTTGCCCCGACGATCCTCCCCAGGGCTGGGCGCAGAAACCTGACGTCAGGTCTGCATCGGGTTGATGTCCGAATGGCCGGAGATCGTGCTGTTGACGGTGTCATACCCCTCTTGGGTGAATGTCACCGTGTAGGCCCCGTACCCGGCGGATGAGCCCGTGCGAGTCAGTGTCAGCGTCCACGAATCCTCCAGGTCGCCCGTGGCGCCACCGCTGACCAAGCCCACCGTGAAGTACTTGGGTGCGGTCATCTTGATGTCGAGCGTCGTCAGGTCACTGGCATACGTGCCCTGGCGGGCGTGGTGCCGCTCCTGGGCGGCCTGAACGGACGAGAGGTAATTGAACGCCTCCGCGGCCTTGGATCGTTCGACGGAGGCCAGGAACCTCGGCACGGCGAACGCCGCCAGAACGCCGATGATCACCACCACCACCGCCAACTCGACCAGCGTGAATCCTTGCCTTCTGCGCTGCATGGTCATCCTCCTCTGATTTGCCCCGGTCTGCATACGTACTGCCCGGTGTGTGTCTTTAGGTCTGCATTGGGTTGATGTCGTCATGGTTCGATATCGTGCTGCTGTTGGGGTCGTAGCCTTCCTGCGTGAACGTCACCGTGTACTGGCCGTACCCGGCCGATGAGCCCATCCGGGTCAGCGTCAGCGACCACGAATCCTCCAGGGTGCCCGTCGCGGACGGCTGGATTGTCCCGGCCGAGAAGTACTTGCTGGCGGTCATCTTGATGTCGAGCTTCGTCAGCTCGTCGGCGTACGTGCCCTGGCGCGCGTGATGCCGCTCCTGGGCGGCCTGGATGGCCGAGAGGAAGTTGAACGCCTCCGCGGCCTTGGATCGTTCGACGGAGGCCAGGAACCTCGGCACGGCGAACGCCGCCAGAACGCCGATGATCACCACGACCACCGCCAACTCGACCAGTGTGAACCCTCGCCTTCTTCGCTGCATGGTCATCCTCCTCTGATTTGCCCCGGTTTGCATACGTACTGCCCGGGGGTGTGTGTCTTTACGTCTGCATTGGGTTGATGTCGTCATGGTTCGATATCGTGCTGCTGTTGGGGTCGTAGCCCTCCTCCGTGAACGTCACCGTGTACTGGCCGTACCCGGCCGACGAGCCCATCCGCGTCAGCGTCAGCGACCACGAATCCTCCAGGGTGCCGGTCGCGGACGGCTGGATTGTCCCGGCCGAGAAGTACTTGCTGGCGGTCATCTTGATGTCGAGCTTCGTCAGCTCGTCGGCGTACGTGCCCTGGCGCGCGTGATGCCGCTCCTGGGCGGCCTGGATGG
>Ga0307378_10009943_pt1 | contig 12424 bp, 7 predicted proteins | sample UN1MG_FD_202238 | JGI IMG/M metagenome (GOLD analysis project Ga0307378, IMG submission 202238) | Soil microbial communities from Risofladan, Vaasa, Finland - UN-1 | ecosystem: Environmental > Terrestrial > Soil > Coastal area > Acid sulfate soil | place: Finland: Risofladan, Vaasa | collected...
AGGGTATTGCGGAAGAACTTCACAGACTTTCTTTGAGCTTTCCAGATCTCTGTGGCAGCATCGGGCATGTGGTCTATCAACATTCCGCCCAATACATCCAAAGTCATGGAAGCTTCCTTAACCTTGGATAGATTAAAAGCTGACTGCGTGACTCCCGTTTGGCCAATATTTTTGTAATAGTCGATATATCCTTTGACCAATTGCGAAGAGAAATCCGGTATCTCTATATCGGGCAGGTCTACTAGAATCTTCAGCACGGATTCGTAAGGCCAACCTTCATTGGGCTCCTCTTCCTCTGAAGCAATGATATAATTGACGTAGGGTGCTGCCTGGTATGCAACTTCCAGGTTGCTCATGAGGCAGGCATCCATGCCAAGAATATCCAGCGATTTTCCTAGTGTGTCTTTCGTCTTGGAGAGGACCTTGCCAAGCTCAATGGTATCAAGCGAATGGCCCGATCCGTCATCGGAACAGATAGCCCTTTCATAAGATGAGCTCTGGCTAAGAATTTTTTGCACTGATGTGCTGAAGAGGGCCTTCTTCATTTGGGAGGCTAATAACGATCCGGCTTCTCGAGAATTGTAGCTTCTTGCTTGCATACTCCGAGCAATTTTATCCATCTCCATTGGCTCCCATCCTCCACCATGATTCCATAAGATTAGAGCATAGCGTCCAGCAGGATACATGTCATATGCCCAGGAAACGAAATCGTTAAGAACTTCAGGATCTCCGCTATCTGTCTCACCTAGCGACTCTACTGGGACTATTTCACTATCCTTTTGAATAAGATAACGATTAGTACCAAGCTCCCCTGCATTATCAAACTCGACGACGACATTGATATCAGGGTTCGAGCCTACTTTCATCATCTCCTGAAGATCCAACTCTCCTGCATCTGATAAGTTGTTATCGCCTGCCATATAGACCATAAAGGTCCATTTAGCTTCATGTTTCATTTTATCTCCTCCGTTAGACATCTGAGTTCAACTTCAGATTTTAATTCGAACATTTTATAGGTAAATTAATGAAAAAAGATTGACAGTAGCTATAACCAATACGGTTTGCCAAGAGATTTTATATAGTCGGCTACTTCAGTCGTTGGATTTCCTATTTCATTCTTCATGCGATGTTCTCCATTATAAGGAGACATCCTGGACTTAAAGTCCTCGGCTAGTACCTCTTTATCGCAATTTCCCCAACCCATTGAATAGTCCTTAGCATATTTATTGGGATCGAGACCCCTAATCCTGTAGTATAGCCATGGAGCCTTCTCCTCGAACCACCCTATCATCTCTTGGCGCTCCATAAAATACGAAAGTGTCCAATGGTGCCCGAACTCATGTGCCAAGGTTCTTTCCATCTGCTCTACGGTCTTAAGGTAATAAGAATTTATCACTATTACTGCGGTGACATCTTTTACGTTAGCTCCAATTCGGGTGTATTTTCCGGACTAATATCCAGAATAGCCGCTATTTCCGTCATCTCTTACAATCACGCGCTCTAATTTGGCCAGTTCCTCTGAAGTACAAAGGCATTTGTCGATTACGAAAGTCTTCAACCGATTGAAATCTGCTTGTGAAAGAACACCCGCTTGATCTACTAAATTTATATCAATCATCTTATAACCCCCTCAGATATAACTTTAAAGAAAATCATCTTCACTGGCTGGTCCAGTGGACTCGATCGTTACAACCCCTTTATCTCCCCTAGTCGGCTTTATTTTAATTTTCTCCCCCATGGGGGGCGATTTTATCTCCCCTCTAGTTCCCAAAGTTTTCTCAAGTCCAGAGACGTCCTTTCCTGCTTGCTTTGCTTCTTGAATAATCTGTTTTAGCTCTTCTTCAGTAACTGGCTGCATTTGTTTTACCTCCACATCGATATATTGTCTAAAAAGTAATAATGTATTCACATAATATATAAACTTTTCATTTAATTAAATACTTAATTATTATTTTTTGATAAATTATAAAGATTTTATGAGTTATTGGATTTGATTTAAATTGATCCTCGCCCAAAACATTATTTAAATATTTAAAGAAATTTAATGAGGATATGAATACTATATTATTATTGATATCTTGTAGATACTCTACATCTAACACGGATGGGCTTCTGATTTATTTTATCATAATACCACAGCTCTGCCGCGGGGTGCGCCGTCGCCATTTGACTTCCAAAAATGAAGAGATGCTCGAAGCATCTAGCGCTTGGGAAGATTGGATTTATAACCTTAACTCCGCTAAATTGGGGAATATTCAGTCGGCCACGAGTCTATAGCGATTGATTTCAGATATTACCTATTCCCCATTGTAACGAATATTGTTAGATAAGCTTTTGATAGCGAGCGGCATGATCTCAATAAGCCTATTCCCTGATCAGCGGAGTTAAGGTTATAACTTGAGGTAGGCCACCGATAATGAGTTGTTGAACATGAAAACCGCAGCAAAAGACCTTGTCTGCCTAGATGGCACTTATGGAGGGCCAATCGAATGCAATCAACTCCTCTCGTGCCAGCCATGCGATCCGCGAAAGATTTGCCAACTAAGTAAAGGTAGGCTACCCAAAAATAGAAGGTGAACGAAATCTTTAAATACGGCGATTGACGTATAGTTAGATTGGCAAAGGTCGACGAATCATTTCTTTCCCTCCTATGGTCCAGGACTTTTGCCTCCCTCCTAATTACATTACTTCATTATTTCATGCCTTGCACCTTCTCCCTAGGAAATGCAGACCCCCTCTGTAGCTGCTTTCATTTCAGACTTTCCGCCAATCATGTCAAACGCATAGATGATCCAATCCAATTATAATATCGACGATATCGCAGCTAGTGCAAAGGCGGCCAAGCCCAACAGGCTGAGGGGCAGAGTATACCCTAGAGCCGTCTGTTTCATGCTCGCCCCTGTGGAGCTTTTGATCAGCCAGAAATATGGATCGGTGACATACGAGAACATGAAAGCTCCTGCCGCAATAAGCAGAGCTAAAGTCACTGCTGGCAGCGGATAGCCGGCCAGGATCTGAGAGGATATCGCTGCCGTTACCACTCTTGATCCCTGGGCAAGCTGCAAAGCGGCAGATACCAGAAAAGGCAAGAGCAGAGCGGGCAGAAACTGGCCCAGATCGTATATCTCCTGAGATAGGCCGCTTTGTGCCACCACATAGCCGAAAGCTCCCGCTCCACATAGGTCCAACAATATCACGCCGGATCTTCTCGAGGCCACATGAATCAGCTCCTTCATCTTCTTTCTCTCCAATGCCAAACAGAGCATTGCTCCCAAGAGCAGTGCTATGCCAGGATCTGCTAAAATCCACACCTTTTCCTGCAGGCTACCCAGAAGGATCAGGGCTATTGGTACAAGCAGAGGGGCCCAGGCACGAGATCGGCTCATTCTAGCAGGGACTCTTATCTCTCTTGATTCTGCGTTCGCTGGAAAAATGTGCTTCATAAGGAAGTAGGCCAGGGCAAACAAAACGAGAGAAATGGGAATGCAGCGCACGAGCAGATCGTAGGGTGCTACCTGCAGACCAGATGTGAGCGTGATCATGACTGGGGAGGGATAGATGAGGTTGAAAGAGATTATGGAGCAGGCAGCCGTCATGAAAAGGGCCCTTTTGCCGCCCACACTGCCTTTTCCGGCCAGGCCGCTTACCACCGGCTCCAAGATCATGTAGGCAGTGATGCTGCACATCACAGGCAGCGAGATGAGGTACCCGGCCGCTCCGGAGACGAGTTGACTTTTACTGGCCAATCCACCCAGGTCGGCAACGATTCGATCGAGGCTTTCCGTCCTGCGCAGATACTCAGCCAGCAAGGCACCGCTGAATACTACTATCGCCAGGGAGGAAAAGATCCGGGATAGGCCCGTGGCCACATATCCGAGCAGCTCCTGGCCCATGCCCACCAGGAGGCCAAATGCGATAGCGGAGATGACCAAACTTAAGAACGGCCCCAACCTTGGTATGACCAGACTGACGAAAATTACGGCTGCCAGAAAGCTCAGGAATGGGTCCATACGGTCAAGTATATCTTTTGAGCTATAAAACCATAATTATGCATGCGATGCCTTTTTCATCTAAACATCCGAAACGCATTTATAGATAGAAATATAAAAAAGCCAGCGAAGGGATTTAGTCTTATATAATTCTGCTTGGGTCGTGTATCGCGATCCTGGCAAGGGATAGTTTAGCAGGGGTAGAAAGGGAGTAGTTGCATGAGAAGAGGTAGCTTTAAGCGTAGACTACCTCGGGGGGGGCTTGACAACAAAGTAAGTCCGGCACTCCTGGGCGTAGCCGTGTTTCTAGTTATTCTAGTTCCATCTCTCTTCTATCTATTTCCGCATACGCCTGATTGCAGCTCTCCCCAAGCATCTTCTCCGGATCTGTTATCCCGTCTTGAATTGAAATCAAGTCCTTCCTCCTTACTAGGCAATCCCAGTTCAGAAAACGAAACGAACCGCAATCTCGTAGGCGGAATTTTCGCGGCAGAGATAGAAAATAGCAATGCATCAAATAGCAATACACCAGAGCCAGTACAATATGCCGCCTCCAAGAGGGGCTCTCTTTTGGCCACCGTCCATGTGCTTCCCGAAATGTCTCAGGTTTACCTGGAGAACACAGGCCCATTAGAGCTTCATCATGTGCAGATTGTCGGCGAGGGAAAATCCCTTGGCATACTCTCTGAGCTTGTTTCCGGCGAGAAGAAGGTGCTGGCCGTCAGCGGCTCCCCGAATGATTTGCAGGTATCAGCCCTCGATCCTTCCGAGGAAGAGGTCTTGGCTCGCGTTCAATACATCTCGCCAACTACAAGCGAGGCTCCCTCTGGCCCCATTTCCAGGGAAGAGGTGCTGAGCACCAAAGCTGCTCCTGCCCTTGCACCCACTTTTTCAGGGGCAACAGGTGCCGCAGTCGCGGCTCCTTCTCCCATTGAGCCTCTTGCTGAGAAGAATCCTGCAACGTCCCCTCTCCTGCTGACCATAACTGCCAATAAGTCGGAAGGCAGAGTAGGGGAGGTCGTAGGCTATAGATGCATAGCGAAAAACGCGGGTGCAGCTGAGCTGTCCGACATTCGCATCTCTTGCGCCGGAAAGGTGGCCTCCACAAAGTATCTCACTTCTGATAAGGAGCTCTATCTGGATGGAGCCCTGCAGATTGAGAATAATACCAGGCTATCAGCCGGAGTGCAGGCATTGGATGCCAAGGGTAGGATCTATACCAACAACACATCTATCGACATCTGGAAAATCACTCCGTCCATCAAGCTCGAGGTTACTGCCCCCCAGCAGGTGCATCGTGGTGACAGAGTATCCCTGCAAATTCGCATTGAAAATAAGGGGACCGAAAACCTCACCGAATTACTTGTCCGTGATAGTTTGGGGGAGATCGGCCGGATAGCTCTTCTTCCTGCAGGCGCTTTTCAGATGCTGCAAAAAGAGATGGCCGTATCTCAGAGCATACAGGATGTCGTTATGGTTATTGCCCGTGATCCGGCAGGTGCAGAGGTCTACGCCAGCGAGAAGCTTGGCCTTCAGGTGCTTAACTCCTCGCTCTTGATACAGGGCGATCCTGCTGAGGTCAGGATTTATCCAGGAGAGCCTGCTGAGGTGACCTGGGTCTTGAGCAACACCGGAGAGGAACTCTTGCAGAATATTACCCTCGAGGGAGACGGAAATAGACGCATTCTAAAAGAACTGGCCCCTGGCAAATCGATAAGGATGGCGGCGATTTACACCAAGAACTCGACCACCTGGATAAACGTTACGGCAACGGGCTTTGACGGCAACGGTTTTGAGACATCCAGCACGGCAGGCGTGCTTTTTAGCTCCATTTTGCCCGGGATCACCTTGAAGGCCATGCCCTCTGAGGTTGAAGTCTGTCCGAATGAGGTGGCCCTAATCAATGTCCTTGTCACCAATTCCGGAGACGATCGCCTGGAGGATGTGGTCCTTACTTTGAACGGCTCCACGCTGGCGTCCCTCGGCGTGCTGCAGCCTGGTGAGTTCAGAGTGATAGATTCTCGAACTGTGATATCCGACAATTGCACAATTCAATTTGAGGCCTTGGGAAAAGACTCGCGTGGCCGCACTCTGTCGGACGGAGCCACTGTGAAGGTAAATGGAGTAGTTGCTGCTCTCAAGATATTTGCCAGCTCTTCGCCGCCAGCGATAATGCCGGGAGAGAAGAGCAAGCTCACCTGCACCGTGGCTAACACCGGCAGCGTACCTCTCTACAGCATATTTGTCATCAGCAAAAAGCTGGGGCCCCTGGGCAATATCGATTATCTTTCACCCAAGCGCCAGATGACCATCTCTGCAGAAAAGATAGTCAGCGAAGCGGTCGATGACACAATAATCGCTGAAGGCTTCACCCAGGACAAGAGGTCTGTGCGGGGCACTTTCAGCTTGAGCCTGAAGCTTCTCAGCTCTCCCAAGCAGGTTCTGCAGTCCCCCGAGGGCGAAGCATCTCGCCCCTTACAGTCGTCTGCTGTGAAGATGGCTTCGGCTAACATCAGCTGCGGCAATATCAGCCTGCCGTTCAACCTGCCTGCCCAAGAGGAGGCGACCAAAGAGGTCTCGAGAACTATGGCCCAAAATGTGGACAGCTCGGCGACAAGGCAAAACAACGCGGTACTGGATGGTATTGCCAACCTCCTGCACTATGTGGAAAAGCTTCTGGGACTAGATGATGGCAAGAATGAGTCCCAATCGCATGCTGCCCAGGAGTTTGCTCCAGAGGGAAAAGATAGCCTGCCCGAGTCCAAAAATTACGAGCTGTCCATTGCGGGAGTGAAAGGCTCGGAGCACGGAGCCATAACCATTCTGGACGTCAATGCGCTGCCCTCTCAGCCCGCCGCCAATGAGCCGGTCAAGGTAACTGTGCATCTGCAAAGCCCAGACGGAATAAAGTCCGCCTTAGTGAAATACGGCCTGTCCGACATGCCCCTCACCAAGCAGGATATGCTCGGCGTGGATCGGGTCTATGACTGCGCCCTCGGCCTGGAATCAGGCAGTCTCGAAGACGGATACTGGAGCGGCACCATTCCCGGCAGGGGTGCAGGGACCTATATGCCTCTTTCCGTATGGATAACTGACGGATTGAGCACTGCCGAAGGCGGGCCTTATTTGATTCACTGGAGTACTGTTAATTCTGCCCAAAACACCAGGACAGTCATCGCACCCGCCTCTGGAAACGGCATGCTTTTCATTGAGTCCTCATCCGTAAAAGGCAGAGGCGAGGTCTCCATCAAGGACACCATCATGGGATCGACGATGCAATTCAATGAAAAGATAATGGGCAATGGCTCCATCAGCCTTGAGACGCTGCGCTGCATCGATCGCTCGGGATCGGTGGATAACTTCATAGAGAAGAAGGATCTGGTCTTTACCGGCGGCAATCTAAAGGGCCATAAGACCGTGGCCTCTCCCAACTTCCAGGGCGGCATGGGTGCCTCAGTCACAGAGAGGTTCAACTTAAGCCACGTGGACAAGAGCGAAACCTCCAGCGTCAGCAGCAATAATTTTGCTAACAATACCCTGTCCTTCAAGACAGACCAGGCATTCGATGGAACCTGGAACATTCAGACCAAGTATGCCAAGTTCTACAAGAAGATCAAGGCCGATCAGAAGTACACAGGCTCCTTCCAAACCCAGAAGGACATCAAGTTCGAGGATGCAGGACAGAAATAAAAATAAAAAAATGAGGCCTTGATGACAAAGACCCGGAGTCAGGGAAAAGAGCCTATCTCTTTTTAGCTCCTTCCCGCTCGCGCTGCTTTCCTCCAGACCTCGTCGCTATTGTCTATGGACTCGATCTGATCGTGGATCTCGATGCGATGCTGCACCTCGGCCGCACGAAGCCTCTTTTCCATAGAAAGCCGCAAATTCTCCTTGGCCTCATCTCGTAGCAGTTCCGCCTCCTGCCAGAGGCGCTCTGCCTCTGCTGTATCATTTGGCCTGCTCTCCACGGACTTTGATCGCAGCTCAGTCTCTTTTTGCATAGCTGCATCATGCTCTTCTTTCATGCGCTTGGCATCGGCCAAAAGCTCCTCGACCTCATGGGCCATATCCTCTACGCTTCTGGCTACCAGATCCTTCTCCGAGAACATCTCATGCCTCCAGCATCTTCAGGAATATCTGATGAATCCTTGTGTCTTCTGTCAGTTCGGGATGAAAGGCTAATGCCAGCAGATTCTTCTGGCGTGCCGCCACGATAGCCTCGCCCACCCGCGCCAGTACCTCTACCTCGCGGCCCACCTCGCAGATGGCCGGAGCGCGGATGAAGATCGCCCGGTAAGGCCGGTCCAGCCCTTTTATTTGCAAGTCCGCCTCAAAGGACTCCCTCTGCGGCCCGAAAGCGTTTCGGCTGATCTTAATGTCCATGAGACCTAAGGGCCTCACGCGACTGTCGCCCTCCACCTCCTGGGAGATGAGAACCAGCCCGGCACATGTAGCAAGGATGGGCTTGCCGGATAAGGCCGCCGCCTTCAGCTCCTCGGTAAGACCAGAACTCTCTAACTGGCGACAGATGGTTGTGCTCTCTCCGCCCGGCAGCACCAGGGCCTGGCACTCTTCTATCTGACCGGGCTTTCTGACCTCCACTAACTGGGCTTTTCCTGCTGCGGCCCTCTCTAAGGCTAAGACATGCTCCGAGACGTCACCTTGCAGGGCCAATACTCCAATCCTGGCCACTTACCAGCCCCTGGTCTGCAAGACTTCCGCTTCGGGAATAGTTGCAGCATCCAGCCCTTTCATGGCCGCGCCCAGGCCCTTGGATACTTTGGCCAAACGCGCCGCGTCATCATAATGATGTACCGCCTCAACGATGGCCTGAGCCATCGCCGTTGGGTTCTCGGACTTGAATATGCCTGAGCCCACGAAGACTCCATCCGCCCCAAGCTGCATCATCAGGGCCGCATCGGCAGGGGTCGCCACTCCGCCCGCGGCAAAGTTGACCACAGGTATGCGCTGCATGCGGGCGCATTCTTTGACCAGATCCAAGTCCGCTTCAATCTCCCGCGCCACCTTCATGAGCTGCAAATCGTCCATGCCCTTCAGGGTTCTGATCTGGCCCTGAATCATCCTCATGTGCAACACTGCCTGGCTTACATCCCCCGTTCCCGCTTCGCCCTTGGTCCTAATCATGGCCGCACCTTCCTTGATGCGCCGGCAGGCTTCGCCCAGGTTTCGAGCGCCGCAGACGAACGGGATGGTAAACTTTGTCTTTTCAATGTGAAATTCGTCCGCTGGAGTGAGCACCTCAGACTCGTCCACCATATCTACACCCAGTGTCTCTAAAATCTGGGCCTCAACAAAGTGGCCGATCCTGGCCTTGGCCATGACGGGAATGGTCACAGCCCCGATGATCGCCTCTATGACGGCAGGATCGGCCATCCTGGCCACGCCGCCCATTTTTCTGATGTCTGCAGGCACGGCATGCAGGGCCATTACGGCCACGGCACCCGCCTCTTCTGCTAATATGGCCTGCTCAGGAGTGGTGACGTCCATAATGACGCCTCCCTTCTGCATCTTTGCGAAACCGCGCTTAAGCAGTTCCGTACCAAATCGAAGATTTTCAAGCTCCATGAATTGCCCCAAATGTTCTTAAGTGCGAGGCTAATGCAGTGAGAATAAATAAACTTTGCCCCGGTAGACTGCGATCTCTGTCTAAAAAGTTCTCTTGGAGAAAAAACGGCAGGACAGGCAGGCGGGCGGGCGGGCGGCCTGCCCCTTTGCCTCTTATGGCATATAGTTTTCGTAAAGATAGATGTCTCGGTCTCCACTACGATCATCGACCCAGACGATTCGTCCCGTCTTTATGCGCGGCTGGGTCTGGTCCCCGACATCCGTACAGATAGGCTTCTCTTTTTGCACGTTACGGTCGTAGACATAAATATCCCAATTGCTGTTTCTGTTATCCTGCCAGACAACAACACCATTCTCGATATCGGGATTAGTCTGATCCGCCAGGTCCTCGGTTATCTGTGTCTCCTTGCTGGTGTTCAGGTCGTAGGCATAGATGTCCCAATTGCCGTTCCGATTGTCCTGCCAGACCACACTATGTCCGTCCGTGGCTGCGTTGATCTGATCGCTGGCATCGCTTGCCAGTGCCACAGGGCTTTTCCCTTGCTTCCACATCCATATATCCCAACTGCCCTTCTTATTGTCCTGGTAGACTACGATATCTCCTCCCGCCCGCGGATTGATGCCATTGGGCGGATAGTCGGGAGTGACCTCCTTCTTATAGAGCGGTCTTACATAGACCATCCAGCCGAAGTAATTCTTTCTTAAATAGGCCATGTAGTCTTCACTGAGGGAAATTTGTGTGGCATTCTCTAAACCATAGACCAGCTCTGTGGAATTGACAGTCGATATGTCAAAAGTTCGGATGGACCAGTAATCCTCGATTTTATACTGGTTTAAGGGATTTCTGGACGTCCAGGCGATGATGCTTCCTTCGATATCCGGATACATATCCTCATACGGGCCTGCCGCTATGGGCAGCTCTAGTTCCTGAGCCAGGCTGTAAACATAGATATCTGGATTTCCGGTGCGATTATCCATCCAGGCCACATAGTATCCCACCTGGTCGTTGCCGCCCACGACAGGGTGGCTCTGGTCGCCTGGTGCTTTGCATATGATGCTTGTCTGACCAGCGGTCACGGGCACAGTCCTCGGTCTGCCGCTATAGGTATTGAGCCAGACCAGCTTTTCGTCCATGCTGGGCTTGGCCTGACCCGGCCCCGCCTGCACCAGCTCATCCTTCCAGTTGGAGAGGTCCAGCTTGCGTATGGATGTGTTAGGATCGGTTCCGTCAACATACGAGATGTATTTTCCCGATACTACTGGATTCGTCTGCTCTCCCGGCCGGGGATAGGTCTTACCCCACTTTTTGTCCCAGAAGTAATAGGCGATATCTTTGCTCTTGGCGTCCTCCCAGGCGATGGTGTTTCCTGATATGTCAGGGTAGAGCTGGTCACCTTCTCCCGTGAGCTTGGTCTCGTTTTCGGTCAAAAGGTCTTTGACATAAACATCAAAGTTGCCGTTTCGGTTGTCCTGCCAGACGACCAGATTGCCGCTGATGATGGGATACATCTGCTGGCCAGGTCCCTTGTAGACGGCAACGCTCTCGCCATTCGCCAGATCTTGCATGAAGACGTCCCAGTTGCCACTGGAGTTGTCCATCCAGACGACCTTATCTCCGGAGATGGACGGCCAGGTCTGATCGCCCTTGCCCGTCGCCACGGCCGATTCGATGCCAGTGGTCAGATCCTTCATGTAGACGTCCGCGTCCTTATTTCTGTAGTCCGCCCAGACTACTTTATTGTCAGAGGCTTTGGGATAGAGCTGATCCCAATCTCCTTTGGAAATGGGCTTTTCCGCTCGCGTGAAGAAATCAAAGCCGTAGATATTCCAGTTGCCTCTTCGGTTGTCGCTCCATACCAGCAGGCTGCCGTTGGTGTTGGGAAAATCGGTAGAGAGCAGCAGCAACGGATCGGAGTTGACGTACCTCATCTTGATCTGGGAAAAGCCATTGCTGTTATCCATCCATACAATCTTGTTGTCCCATATGATCTTGGATGAGAGATATGGCTTTACTTGATCCGGATCGCCCTTGCCGTCATTGGGCGTCTGCTGTAGAGGAAGTATGGCCAATGGTATTTCCACACCCTTTTCCAGATCATAGAGATAAATATCCGAATCTCCTCCTCTAACATCCAGCCAGGCTACGTAGTTGTTGTATATCGTCGGATAGCCCTGGTTGGCGGAGTTGATTGTTACGGCCTTTTCTGTTTTCGTGGAAAGGTCATAGGTGTAAATGTCCCAGTTTTTATTTCTGCCCTCGGCCCAGACCACCGTATTGCCCCAGACCCAGGGTTGAGCCTGCCTGGCAGGATTAGTACAGATTGCGGTCTCCTCTCCAGAGGTCAAGTTGTAGAGATAAACATCCCATTTATCTTCGCCACTGCGAGAATCGATCCAAACGATTTTGTCGCCGTTTATCACAGGCGAAAGTTTCAGAGACTTTACGGTAGTGATTTGCCTCTCCTTTCCTTTAGCGATATCATAAAGATAAATCTCCTCGTCGCCTGAACGTTTATCAATCCAGATGATATTATTGCCATCGATCATTGCGTAGCGGTTGTCGGATGACCCATTGGTGACCTGTGTCGTCTTCTTCGTATGCAGGTTGTAGAGGAAGATGTTGAGGTTTCCCTTGCTCTTATCCGTCCAGATCACGTTTTCGCCGCTAATATCTGGACTGCTGTGATCAAAATCGCTATTAGTGATGTTTTGTTCCTTGTCAGTTGTGATATTGAACAGATAAACGTTGAAGTATCCATTCCGGTTGTCCGTCCAGACGATGCTATCCCCAGAGATGGTGGGATTGGTATGGTTGAAAGGCCCATTGGTTATGGTTACATCGGCTAAAA
>Ga0307378_10009945_pt1 | contig 12424 bp, 18 predicted proteins | sample UN1MG_FD_202238 | JGI IMG/M metagenome (GOLD analysis project Ga0307378, IMG submission 202238) | Soil microbial communities from Risofladan, Vaasa, Finland - UN-1 | ecosystem: Environmental > Terrestrial > Soil > Coastal area > Acid sulfate soil | place: Finland: Risofladan, Vaasa | collected...
AATCTCCTTAAGGTGAGCTTTACATTTCGAGATGGACCCACCGTAGTTCTCGGCCTCCCATAAAGCCTTAGCAAATAACCTCTGCTGAAAGGTCATTAACTTGAATTTAAGACTAGAGGTAGACACAGAGGCGATAAAGTCGCTAAACTCTTCGATAAACGGGTATTTTTGACCATGCGCAGACCCATCACCTACGCTGAGCTGCTCTTGATCCTGATCCTGGTGCCAGCAACCGTTGTTGGTGTCCAGAAACTGCACGGGTTTATCGCAGATAGAATCAGTATAGAAGTTAAATGGAAGTAGTAAATTGGGCTCTCCAAAGCCGCAGGAAGTGAAGTACACCTTACCTTCTCGCAAGGAGATCGAGAAGGCAGGTCTTGGCCCTAAGCAGTTTCGATCTGTTATTCCACCCTCAGCCTTTAAGCGTCTCGACAGATATAGCAATTTCCTGACGGACCGCCTGAATCAAGCTCGGGCCGATCGTTTCTCGATGGTAGGAACCCCAGCAGAAATTGGGGCTCGAGTCGCCGGCCGTGATGCAGCCACTCAAGCCGCTTATGCAAGCGCTCTGCCCGCAGGAGATGAGTACAGCCCTGGAGCTTTCCTGGCAAATGCTCCTGGTGGCGGGGCTAGTGATCCATATGCACAAATTCGCGATCAAACTCAAAACCTCTACGCTCAGGCCATAGCGGATGCTGCTGCTAAACAAGCAGAGGCAGCAGTAGAGCCTGATCCGATCCCACGTAACAAGTTATTTAAAGGTTACAAAACACCACGTGTTACAGAATCTAAAGTGAAGCCTGGGCGATCAGGGAAAGACAGACGCAGGCGCCGTCGGGAACGTCGTAACTTTGCGTAACTAAAATGGCATCCCACATTCCACCTCGGTCACTACAGATCTAATAATGGCATCACCATACGATCCCGTCGAACGCGCACAGGAACGTACCAACTGGGAACTAGCCGTACAAATGGCTAACAATTGGCGTCGAATGCTTGACAAGCCAGTGGTCAAATACCCTTATCCTGGCAGCCCTCGCGATTTATTGAGCACTCTGCCGCCTGTGATTTCTGGCTAAGATCTGCTGGCTGGGCCTCACCTACATACTCCACAGGTAATGGGAAGGGAGTGATTGCAGGCTCTTCAACCCAGTCCTGATATGTCTCAGCTAAAACTTCGTATTCTTGGTGGGGGATGAGCATAAAATCCCCTTTTTCAGTTTGAAGCCTGTAAAAGGCTTTGTTATCGCCGATGTCGTCCATGATGGCATCAAAGTTACTCTCTAGCTCTTGGAGGGTAATGACTTTCATGGTTAGATCCGAGATTCTCGTCAGCTTAACAGCTTGAAGCGCTAAACGCTACCAAAATCAAATTCTTCAATCACTGGCTCAGTCAAGCTACCAAAATCAAGCGCCTCATCAACCGATTCACTTACGAATCTCCAGTCATTAATCGCAACGCTAATGGCAATGCTGTAAGTTGTTTCCAGATAGCGGATATCGTTTGTGATAAGGAATAGGTATTCGCCCGCCTCTAATCGACTGGTTGGATAACCTCCGCTTATATCGTCGCTGTTTTCATAGTCAACTGCGGTTGATGTAAAAACATAACCTAAGTCGTTGATTGGGAGCTCTTCTCTGTGATTACCGTTCTCAATCCGGTAAATTGCTAAAAGAGTGTTCCTATTAGTATTTTCTGTGTATGCAAATTGGCTTAAGTTTTGCGTAAATTGAATAGACCTAGGGCGCAGTAGTCGAATTTTGTAAAAAGTCGTCTGCTTCCTGGAAAGGCCGCCATGTGTGTTGTTGAGCGTAACCGTACGGAACACACCGGAAAAGTCACCTAGGTCAATAGGGTTGTATAAGGAATCGCCTGGGGAGCTGGGCAGTGGATCACTGCCATAATAACTTGTGGGACCATATGCAGTAGGCCCAGTTCCCCCGGTTGGATACGATTCGACTGAGCCTAAGTTAAAGAAACCAAGGTTATTCGGGATTGTCGTTAGAAACCTTGCCATCTTCCATATTTAAACCCGTATACAACCCATTGGTTCTACCGGATTTCTGATACTTTTCTTCCATTATAATGGCTCGGTGCGGATAATAACCCTCACCTTCTACGGTTTGAATGAGTTCGTAGCTGAGACGCTTTTCAAGACAGCGTAACTCTTGCGCCGCCTCTTCAATTGTGTCGTAATAAGCGGTGTAATGGTAGTCAGACCCAATCCGCACACAGCCTACGAACTGCTTTTCAGGGAGATGGTAGTTGCTGGGCAGGACCTGACTCTGCTTCTGCATGGGTTTTTCGGTAGTGCTCGAAGACATTGCCGTGATTCAGCTTGATCTCACCAATCTTACTCGCAGGCAGTAGATCTTTGAACTCCCTGATGTGGAGATGACGGGGGTTGCAGCAGAACTTCTGGCACTCAGGCCTGGCGAAAACCCTGTATTTACCCATGTAACCGCGACTCAACCAGAAAGCAACTCTGGATGCAGACTGGGTTTTGGCGACGTGAAAGGGGGAGGGGAAGTAGGCGGTCGACTCGGTGTTATTTTTCCGTGTGGATCCAGTCCAGGGCCAGCACTCATCCTCACCTCGAATATCAACCTGCTCCCAGAATCTCTTCACCTGCCAATACCACTGCATGTCGAAATTGGTCACATCGACAGAGCAGCGGCCCTTTTTGATTTCTTCCAGGCAGTCAAGACACTCTCCCATCAGGCCGAAGTTGCCCTTGTGCCCTGGGAAGTCTTTTCTGTGCCAGGGGCATTCGATCTGATTTGCCACGTGAACCCCCAGGTTGTACTCTCGCGCCTCCTCAGGATAACGGGAAGCGAAGCGTTTGCACACTTCTTGGATGGTGGCCCAGAGCAGATCAGAATCTAACTGGCTTGTTGTCTCGCTTATATTCTCATAAGTCTCACCCGCACAGATCCTCCTTGCGGTGTGGTAGGGGACCTTGTATTTACGCGATAGGTCAAGGACCCGCTGCCCCTCCTGACGGCCCGTACGCAAGGCCTGGATCACCTCTGGGGAGATCTTCTTCTTTTTCTGCTTGCTCTGGACCTGCATCATGACGTCCGCCCTGGTGCCCCAGTAGTAGTGCTCGGGGTTTAGGCAGTAAGGAGATTTACAAACCGACTTGCGAATCGCAACGTAAGTCTCATCCGGCTGGAACTGACCAGACATCCCAAGGATGAGAGGACGTGCGTCCGCCCCCTTGTAGCGGAGAGTTTGCGGCTGATTCGTGCTGAACCCAGCGAAGGCCCGGTGTCTTGCGGAGTTCATCCGCCAACACTTGTCCCTCCCAAAGAGGCGGAGGCATACCTCGATGCTTTTGGCGAAGGCAATTTTGTCCTCCGCCAGGAGGTCGGCATCTCTGAAGAGCGTGGTGAGATCCATATTTAGGAGGGGTGCAAGCCGAACTTAGACCAAAAGGCATGCTGTGTCAAGGGCTTCGGTATACAGCCAAATAGAACGCTGAATCCTTTCTTTTAATTATTTCTTTGAGAGGTGTGGTTAGAAGATGGTTGTACATTTTATATACACCCAAACTCTAACCACAACGCACAAGCTCCGATGTAAAAGGGGGTAAGCGTGGATACTAAAAATTGTCGACGAGATCCCTTGCAGCGCAGTTAATTACAAGGATAAAGCGTCAAACCTCTTGAAACCCTTACTCAAGACCAATGAGTCTCATTCCGACTCCGGCTTAACGCGGTAGCACTCCTCGTACTGTTCGGCGTACGTGATGGCGCAGTGATAAGGCTCAACCAACCGACACATCGAGCCACCTGGAGTGCAAACACGGTGGACCTGATTGCCGTGGCGGTCTTCTCCAAACTCAATAGTGGTCCCGTTTTCTAGGGTTTGAATAACATGCATGGCTCTATTTAGACCTACTATTATTGTAAGAAAGGATCATTTAGTTAGAAGTGGCTGAATTTAAGCAAACAAGGCCGTTTTCTCGTCAGGCTGCATTGAATCGAGCAGGTGTTGGTGTTCGCCGTAAAGCACAAGCTTCAACACCGAAACCTTCTTTTGTTCCTATTTCAAGCACGGCACTTCCTGCTGGCGCGTTTATGCAGGAAACAGGTCGTGTCGGTGGTATGACAGCGGAAGATGCTGGTCGACTTGGCGGATACATGGATGAAATGGGCCGCGTGTTCGTTCCTCCTGGAATGGGCGCACAGCCTGGCATACTTAATTTTCCACCCGGCTACAAAGAAGCAGAGTTGGCGGCCGGATTGGCTGCGGAGCGCTTTCGCCCTGGCGCTGGCTTTCCTGAGCAGCAGGGTTTAGTATTTGGCCTCGATAAAAATCGTAACGTAGATCTCCGGAAGAGCGACCTTTACAAGCAATACGCACAAACTCCAGAAGGTCAGTTTGAGCGCTACTTCAAAACCCAAGAGATGGCACCCTATTTTGGTACCAGTTTCCAAGGTACGGGCGCTCCGACTTCTGCTCAGGCCATGATCGATCTGGCCTCCCAAGTAGCTGCACCAACCACCGCACCTCTTGCATCCTTCTACGCAGCCCAGAGCGCTACCGGTCGCGGCAGCATGGATGAGATTATCTCTGCGATGGGTTACAAAGGCACGCCGATGGAGCAGTGGGCCAAGTCCAACCCAATGTTGGCTTTCCGTGAGTACAACAAGAAGTTCCCCGCTGGTGCGCCAACCCAAGGCCCTACTCCTGCCCTTCCTGGGCCTCCGATGGGCGAGGGTGATACGGTTGGACAACGCGCTTTAGAGGCGGCACAGTATCAGCTCTCTGGCGACGAACCGGCCTCTGTCCGCCAACGTACGGACAACTTCCTGGCTGGTGTCGGCAATCCTGTCACTCCAACCGAAGCCTTAAATCAAGGTGAAGCAGTAGACGCCAACCGTGGTGCCCAATATCTGCGTGAGGCACAGAAGATGAAGACGCAAGGTTACCAACAGTTTTTACCAACTAGCCAGCCTCTTTTCTGATTATGATGATTGACAATGCCTTCCCAGTTCAGATGGGTGGAAATGGTAACACTATTGGCTTCTTGCAGCAATACGTCCAAGGTATGCAGGATTATAGCCAAGCAGGTGAAGGTATTCCTGATTTCGGAGTCCAAGAACAATATGCGCAGGAATCAGGCGGGCCTTTAGTTTCACGTACTATTCGCTATTCTCCGCCGAATGCGATCATCAAGGCGCCTCATTTAGATTCTCCTTACATGGATAAATTATTTGAGCGTGACATGAAACCGATGAAGCCACCAGGACCCAAAGGCCCTCAACTTCCTAGTTTTGTCTGATTATGCCAACGCAGCTCATCAAGAAGTACATTGAGGAGTTTGCCAGGTGGGTGCGTAATCAGGATTCGTACGATGACTTTCCGTACGGAACTGAGCCAATCCCTGGTGATAAGACCTGGTGTAAGAAGTGCGAGACCTGTAAGAAGGACCTAAGTTAGTACTGGTCCTTCGATTCGGGCAGGATTGTCGGGAATGCGCTGTACTTTTTGTCAGAAACCCGGATTGCTAGACCTTTGACAAAGGGTTTACCACCTTTACTGAATGTCTTTACGCTGTCCAGACCTAACTGGTTCTTGCAGCAGTCCAACAGAAGTGAGATAAAACGCTTCTGACCAACTGGTTTGGACCCAGTATCTTCGCAATGGGACGCGTAGCTGGCGTACAGATGATAGTTGGAGTTGCGATACCGTTCTTCATCTTCTTTCGCTGCAGGAATCTTCTTACCGACAGATGTCACCGCTTTTTCATCGATAACGACTTCAGATTGCAGCCACTCCACCAGGTTGTTGCTATTCAGCAGGATTTCATTGCGCACACGGCGTAGAGCTGGGACCATTTCGTAAGTATCCAGCAGGTATTGACGCATTTCTTCCTCGCTCATGGCCAACACCCAGTTCACCAAGCCGGGTAAATAATGCTTCCATAAGCCCTTTACGATACCTTGATCGAGCTTAATCATCTCTTTCGCTTCCGAACTCTTGTCGTAGAGCGGGCGATTGAACTCAACAGTGAGACGTCGACGGCTGAGACCAGATGTGTTGTCGGTGGTTTGAATGGGTTCGTTGGCGACCACCATTACCATGCCGGTGTACACAAATGGTTCCCCGACGTTCTTATTTTTCTCCTCAAAGCGGAGGTTATCACCACCTGTCAGCGCCTTAAAGATTTGAGCCGAACCACCGTATCGCTCCGAATCATTGATGAGCGTCATCCGCTTACCTTTGATGGATGCTACCTCAAAACGGCTCTGCTCTAGCTGGTTGAGGGTTGTGCTGGCGTAGTTTCCGCTACCAACCATGGCGCAGCAGAGGTTAGCGAAGGTTGATTTACCACGCCCACCTGGACCGATCACCTCGAGGAAGCGCTGTAATTCTTGACCTTGTGCAGCCAAACAAGCACGCAACCAAGCCCGAAGCACCTGGACACGATCCTCGTCACTGTATTGAGTCCGCTTCAACCAATCAATAATGGGACCTGGGTTAGCACTAGGATCGTATTCAAAGTCAAGACCCCAGGTCATATAGTTTTCACGATCGTGCTCGAGGAATTCACCTGTACTGATCTCTAATACACCGTTTTTAAAGGCGAGGCGATCGGGGTCATCATCCCAGTAATCGTGCAGGAGGTAAGCTTTTGTCAGGTTGGCAACGTCAGCCAGCAGGTGAGACGTGAAACCACCGGGCACTTGCACACCACGTTCGAGCACAAACAAATCCTGGATTGAATACTTGTATTCATTTGGATGTGTTTCCCGGCGCCAGGTACCACGATCACGTTGGTAGAACATAAAGGTGTCAAAGCGCGGATCGTACAGCCACCCGATCTGCCTCATCATGACGGTGACAGTTTCTGCCAGCTCAGAAGCAGGTGGCGTCTTCGGCTTACTCTTACCTTTTACACGCTGGTTGATCTCGAATTGATCTTCTTCAGTCAGGCCACCCATTATTTCACCGACCATCTGCCCAAAGTCCAGGCCTGCGATGGTCATTGCACCACCCTCTTCGCCAGCAAAGAGTGCAGCGGCTTTCGTGGCGAGAACCTCTGGTGACTCAACAACAAAGCCACCGAGCTCGATAAATCCGTCTTCCTTTGCCTTAGCTCGTAGAGTTTGGAGACCCCTTGCACCCTCAGGACTTGGGCCACCTGGTAGACGTTCAAAGGAACGCCATTTCTCTTCACAGACACCGTCTTGGAAGTTGTCAGCGTGAGATGACCACTCAACCCAGTCTGCAAGCAGGTCTTCGGAGACTTGATGGAGGGCCATGCCAACAGCAAGCCACTCCTCGTAGTCGATTGTGCGATCAAATTGGAGGTGCTCGAGGTAAACACGTGCTTCGTGTTCAGCGGCCTCAATCTGAAACTTAGAACCTTCTTCGTAGCTGAGGTTAACCTGCTGTGTAATTACACCGCCTTTAACAGGTTTACGGTATTTATTTGTCGGGAATGCCTTAGCGATGGCTGTATAGAGCCATTCTGGAACTTCTGGCGGATTCTTAGCATATTCAAAGCCGCCGTGTGCTGTCGTAAAGTACCCGTCGGTTTCCGGATGGGCACCCATGACCGCACCCTGCCTGGAGCGGAACAGGATTTCAAACGATGGGATGCCGATTTTGATGGTTGCTTTGTCCGGCAGCAGTGATATTTTTGCGGCTGGCACGGAATACAACATCCGCATACGACCTTCCTTTCCGGAAGAAATCGTTAATGTCGGTGGGAAGATAACGTCAACCGAACCACCAGCCAGCTCTTCCAAAGCTGGGATCGCATCAGGACCGTCAATATCGACCCAAATCAGACCACCTTCGTTAGACCACTCTCCAGTCAAAAGACCAACGCCAGTGGCCCGACCCTGATCCAACTCCTGTTGAATCTTCTCAGCAGAATAGGGAGTCTGAGTCCAACCAGGGACGTAAGCCCGCTTACCATTGAGCGGTGTTAGAGCCCAATCCGCTGGGAGCAGATCTAGATCAATCTGTCCCGGTTTGAGATGCTTTCGCGGGCGTTGGGGCTCTGGAGTAGCGGTCGTCACAGTCGTTGTATAGCAAGCGTTTTGGGACGCCGGGACCAAGGTAGCGGTCTTTTGCCGACCTGTACAGCCTCAATCCTGTAGTCTTCCTGCCATTCCAACGTAGAGTGGATACATCTGCGTTAAACGCATCTCAGTCTGAGTCTGATGAGTCAGCCTCGAGTCCAGGCAGGATCTCGCTGTAGTATTTTTCGACCGCGTCGAGCCATTTTTGCTTGTACTTCTCGATGGTTCCACCTTGGATTGCGAATACCTGAGAACGATCTCTGGTAGCAACAAAAGTCATGATGATTTCAGGGACAATCCCTACTGTGTGCTCCAGTGCTAGTGCGTAGGCACCCATCTGCATTTGGCACTTCTGGTACTTCATGAAGCCAGCTCGCCGCATGCCGTATTCATTTTTCGGGCAGTCAGGACCGGGCCACTTAGCGTAATAAGGGCCATTTGAAGTCTTGAGATCACCCAGTACGACTTTGTTTTTGTACTCGGCCACAATGTCTGGTGCTCCTGCCCAACCCCAATTTTCGCCTTCCTTCACGCCTGGGTGCCAAACCCGGCTAATGCCATCACCTCCCATTGTCCACGGGAATGCGTCACCGGCTGGATTTTCGGCCCAGATCACACGGCCAAGTTTATCGAGGTTTTCTGGTAGACCACTCCAAAACTGAGCGATCTCTTCATCCTCGATGACAGGGTTCTTGTTGATGTCAAGCAGGTACTCCTCCATCAGGGAGTGCACCTTTGTACCTCGAGCTGCGGCGGCTTCTCTACCGCCAGGATTTTTCTTCGCCCACCTCTCTAATGCCGCTTTATTCCCGCCTGTTGCAGACAGGATTGTCGTCACTGAAGGTAGTGCTCCGTATGGAGTCTTGTAATGTCGGGATCCATTGATCGTTAGACGGGTATCTCCATCCGACCGATAATCCATGAACTGCCGATAATTCTTCTCGGCAGAGTACTCTGTATGAATCTTGTGCAGTAATTCACCTCTCGCCGGAATTTCTGCGAGTTTTTCATCCAGTACTAGGGGCACTAGGGGGTGGCAGCTCGGCGTAAGTTACCAGATTTTTCAGTGGTGGGCTTGGTTCTGCGACGGTATAGCGGGATTAAAATGAATCCAAAACTTTGGATTACAGCTAGTGTATGCAGCTCCGAGCGTTGTAGGAAAGCACTGGATTTATGACCTACAGGGCGGGGATCACGACCTGCTCAATGATGAGGACTTTGTAAAGGACGTCATGACTATGGCTGCAGAGGCAGCAAACGCTACACTGCTCAGCATCTCAACAAAAAAATTTGACCCACAGGGCGTGACTACTGTGGCGCTATTGTCCGAATCGCACCTATCCATCCACACCTGGCCCGAATATGGTTATGCCGCTATTGACGTATTCACCTGTGGTGAGCGTACAGATCCTGAGCTTGCCTGTGATTTTCTAAGAAAATCTTTTAAAGCGACACACGGCTCCATTCAAATTCTGAAGCGCGTGTGTCCGAACGCTAGTCTCCTTCGACTTCAGGGTGTGGTTCCGTGAAGCAACCTTCGATGTTTGCAGCAAATTGCATCGATTGATATTGTGCAACGTGCTTTTGAATCCTGGCGTGGATATCAAATGCAGAGCGAACCGCATCTTCTGGGTTGATCATCACCTTGGAATTAGCCAACAGGCCAGCGGTTATGATCGTGATCGCGAGTTCCTGCGGGTTCGTCGTGAATGCCCTAAGAGATCTTCCATTGTCTGTGAAGGACGATAGGAGAAAGGAGAGTACTTCCAGGTTTCGGGCGGCGTTATCTTCAGTCATGGTTGATCTTCCTGTTCTACGACCCTGTACAGAGTGATGGTGTTCTTCTTAATGACGGGCGTGATAAGACCAGCTTCTTTCAGTGCAGAGATACGACGTTGGATTGTCCTGTGGTTGCGTTCGAACTTCTTCACCACTTCGGTGATTGGAATCAACACAAATTTCAGGCCTTCGTACTCGGTTGAAATCTCCAGAAGGTAATCGTGGATGTCCATCGCCAGGTCATCCATCAAGTCGGATTGGGTAAAAGTCGGCCGTACCACGCTTACGCCTTAAATTAATACAACGTTGATTCTAGAGGTACCTCACTCTGGTACCGAACCCGCTTCAGTAAGATGCTGCTTATATTTTGCGACCCCGTTTTTAGCGGTCTGTAGGTCCATTGTCCAACAGCCTTCCCAGTCGTGAGCAGAGCTTGGGAAATAGTAGAGGGTGTGGCCCGTGTTGCCGTGTTTAAGGCTTTTGATTTCGTAATCGTCAAACAAAATGGGCCCCAAGATCTCAGACTTAGAGCCCTTGTATTTAACCTGTTTACGGGTCTTCATTTTGAAGATGTAACTACTCGTCTAGCTTATCGGCCCTATCCTGGGACTCCAACCACTCCTGACGCTTAATTTCCGTCTCTTGTAGCTCTTGAAGGCGCTTTTGATACAAGTTTCCGATCCAGCTCAGCTCTTGTTTTTGCTGTTCGGCTGCCTGTCGGATCAAATTCTCAAATCCTTCTTTATTCATCAACGATCTCCTCAGCCTCTACATCAACTTCTTGTGAGTCGGCTTTAACGAGAAGAAGGGAACCATCCTCCTGCTCAATAAATTCAATGTGATCTCCCTCGCACCAACCGAGGGCCTCCCATAACTCGTCCGGGAGGGTGAGAACACCGTCCTCATCAACATGTAGAGTCCAGGAGAGATCTTCATTTACCTGGTTCATTTCGTTCACCAAAGTAGTTTTGAACTTCCTCTCGGAGCAATGTTCGCATCTCAGCGAATACATCATCTTTTTTGAGGTAGGGATCGAGGAAGAACACAGAGTCGTCAATGCCCTTCTCCTTCTTGTAGGAGCGGTCAGCGGAATAGCTGATCTCGCAGGTGATGTCATATAACTCTTTGACTGTCGGACAATCCAAATCAGCCAGGAGTTGTTCGGTTTCAAACTTCTCTAGTGTGATCCGCATCAGCTCGGCGGTGATCAGAACCTCCTTGGAAAAGACCTTGGAGTAGGTGGAGAAATCGTCATACGCAGCTTCGTGCATGCTCAGCCCCTCCCCTGACCGCGATACTGCTTCTGGCGCCGGTTTGAGAATGAGCCGCGCTTACGCATGCCGTGTCCAATTGAGGTCCGCTTCTTGACGGACTCCTTGTGCTGGGTCCCCATCAGGGATTTTTTGACAGCCATCGAAAATACTGGCGACGCCTAGAGCATAGCCGGATTTCACCACTTGTCAACTCCTTCGACCTTAAACTTCTCTTTGTATTTAGTGCTACCAATCCAATACTTGTTCTCGTTAGACTGAAAATTATGCTCACCACTCATGTCTAAGTTTGAGCTGATTGAGTTTCAGTTTGATCCCGATGATTTCTCTCTGTCTTTAGAGGACGAGTTTCAGATCACACGGCTTGCTGCAGAGATCGATAAGACTGAATGTATCAACAGTGCTAAGGACGGAGCTAAAAAGCTTTTACAATTGGCCGTACACCGTCAAGCTGTCATTCGAAGCTTGGTCCGCCGCCTAGCCGATCTCGAGTCTGGGGCCATCCGGAAGCTGTACACCGAATAAAAAACCGCCCCCGAAGGAGCGGCCATACAACTCAGACCACCAACTCAATCGAGGGTGATCTCGCCAGTTTCTGTGTCCCTGGCACCGAACAGAGCCTTAGTACCGCGACCACCGTCGACAGGAGGAAGGGTGAAGTCCAGGCCGGGCTTAATGGCATGGACTCCGATCTCTTTCTCACACTGCTTAAAGAAGTTGGCGGCATACACGGTTGGCGGGCACGTCTCCCACACGCTCTCGACAAAATCAATGTCCTCAGCGGCTTTAGGGAAGAAGTCTTCTACGGTATCCGCAGTAGGCACCACCCACCACTCTGGATAAGCGATCCAGCTCTTCGCCTTCTCACCACCGTATAGTTGCGCACCAAATGTCGGTGTGAAGATCGCAGCAGCAGCCTGCTTGGGGTCAAAGCCTGCGGCGGATTTGAGACCCATACGGTCAGCAAATGCTGACTCGAGCTGTTCAATGAAGGTTGCGTACGCGTCGCAGAACAGGTTGGAGGCCCCACCGTGGATCGACAGGATCAGCGGCTTCTTGTGCACAGCCACGCCGTCTGCATTCACCAGGAACATCAGCATCAGACGGCGACGCTTGTACGGGGAAGGCTTTCCAGGGTTAGCAGCCTCGAAATCGTCGTAGAGGAATGAGTCCCTGGGGTAGATCCCATCGATGCCACCCTTCTCAGAGTTCTCGATGAAGGTCACATCCTTGCGGAAACCGCAGTGGAGGATGACCATGCGCGGGGTCTTGAAGAAGATGCCCTCGTTCTTGTCACCATTGTTGTAGGTGTGGACATATTCCTCGGCCTT
>Ga0307378_10009946_pt1 | contig 12424 bp, 5 predicted proteins | sample UN1MG_FD_202238 | JGI IMG/M metagenome (GOLD analysis project Ga0307378, IMG submission 202238) | Soil microbial communities from Risofladan, Vaasa, Finland - UN-1 | ecosystem: Environmental > Terrestrial > Soil > Coastal area > Acid sulfate soil | place: Finland: Risofladan, Vaasa | collected...
TATGCGATGGGAGTCCCTATTTGATGCCATTGAATGAAGAAAACGATTTTTTACCCGACTTTGAAATTATCGATACTAAAATTCTAAGGAAAGCTAAGATGATGTACTTGAATTACCCTAATAATCCGACAGGAGCTATTGCACCACAATCATTTCTGAAAAAAGCAGTGGATTATGCAGAAGATTATGAATTTTTTATTGTTTATGACAACCCTTACTCAGAATTTACTTATGATGAGTATAGTGCTCCTTCATTGTTACAAATCAATAGAGATCATGTGGAAATTAATAGTGCTTCTAAAATGTTTAATTGTACCGGGTTTCGTTGTGCTTGGGCCGTTGGAAATGAAAAAATAATAAATGGAATACGAAAGGTTAAATCTCAAATAGATTCGGGATGCCCAATTTTCATTCAAAAAGCAATTATTAAAGGTTTAAATTATTATAAATCAAGTAAAAAACCAGAAATTGTTAAAAGAAATGTAAAAATTTATCAACAACGACGAGATGTTTTAGTGGATGGATTAAATCAAATTGGATGGAAGACTGAAACACCAAAAGCAACTTTTTATGTATGGACACGTCTTCCGAAAAATGAATTAAATAGCATGGAATTCGTAAAGAAACTCATTAATGTAGGTGTCATTATAACTCCTGGTACTGGTTTTGGTCAACATGGAGAAGGATATGTGCGATTTGCTCTAACACAGCCTATTAATAGGATAAAAGAAGCAATAGAACGAATTAATAATCTTTTAAATTAGAAAATAAGAAATTAAAAAGGATAATAATATTATTTTGACGTTTTTTGGTATTTTTTCCTTAAATACGCCATTTTAACCAGATCTTCTGACTCTACAGCTCCAGGATATTCATAATAGTTATCCAAGACCATCATTACTGGGCAATTTTCTGAACTCCAATCTTTATAATAATCTAGTATAACATTTGGATCAAATTTTTCTGCATATTCTTTTTGCGTCTTTCTCACCTCCATTTTTTTATTTTAATATTCACGCAGAAAATTAATCCCTATCTTTAATCCTATTTTATATTATGTGGGAAGTAATGATGTCAAGAGAACAAACCCTACAAGGTTATAAAAAGGAGTAAAAGAAAAGGATTCGTTCTCTCTTCATAATACTACGGGAATAATGGCTCTCTTATAGCCAGCATGTGAACATGTAGTATTATGATGTGAAATAAACATTATGTTAAAAAGATCAAGGAGGAACTACCTTATAAATTTTATGGGAGTTTTTTCCCATTAATCGGTTTTCCTTACTCCTAAAAGTATAAGAATTAGGTGTATCTTTTAGTTTTTGCCAGAAATCTTTGACAATATCCTTTTATATCAATAAGATACATTTTTCATTGTGACAAGTTGCATAATATTTATGTATCAGTTTAATTATATAAATCAAGATTAGAAAAAAGAGGTTCTCCCAATGAAATCTAATGGATCTGAAAACTCACAAGAGAGGATAGTAAAGGCCACGGAGTCTTTATGGAAAATTCTATGGTTTTCGTTATATATAATTGTTTTTCCGGCATTAGTTACTATTATATTTTTCTTTATTTTCAATTTCCTCATAAAAGATATTATTATTTCAGTTGGATTATCTATTATTACTTTTTTATTCGCCCTTTTGCTTTTTTACAGACCTTTTGATAAATACAGAAAAAAACCCATATTTCTTAATAGAACAAATAATCCTCGATCACGAATCCATATCACATTTATTATAACCATACTTTCGCTAGTAGTTACCCCTCTATTATTATTTACTCCTGAGAGTGATCGCATCAATGAATTTGAATTACTTCCATTAATTGGGTTTGCGTTATTGTATCCTATCGTGTACTTTTATTATTTTTTTCAACCTCTTGATTACTTCAACCAGACTGAGAAGGAATTTAAGCATTTTAATAAATATGAGCAAGTTTTGAAGCAACCTCATAATAGCATTCTAATTATAAATTACATCATACACGTTATTTTCTTATCGGTTTCATTTTATACCGGATTATCCTGGTTTTTTGCTCTAATAACAAATATAATCTTCTATTCAGTTGCTCTAATTTCAACTAAATCATATTCAAAAAAAATAGAAGATGGGATCCTCAAAGACGAAAATATTCTGCAAGATTTAGTATTATATAAATGTAATTTCGTAAAAACAATACTCACATTAGATTTCGTCCTCCTTATACAGTTACCATTTGATATATTGGGAGCATATGCTATATTAGGAATTTCTTCATTTAGTATTTATGATATCATAAATGCTACATTTCTATCATTAATTTTCTTGATATTCAATTTCAAATTGACTCTTTACGTGTTAACATTTTATCAAAAACAACTTCAAAGGATAGGAACTGAAGAAATCCAAGAAAATAAATATTTCAAACAAAACTTCATTTTATCTCTCTTGTTAATTTCCTTAATACTTTCCTTCTCATTTATCCATCAATTACCACTAATTAATCTATTAATCTTACCAATTATTTATATTATTACACGTGCTGAAGAAAAGACAGGATTTATTACCAGAAATCTAAGTAGGCATGTTCACCTATTAAATAGTTTCGTCTTGTTGGCGACAATATCATTTATACTCATTCCACAGGCAATTTCGGTTCTTCACGGAGCTTATAATATCCAATTCATCATTTTTTTCATATCTTCCTATTTTTTACTGCAAATATTTGTTGCATTGAATTATTATAAGGAAAAGAACATTCTTATTGCTCAAAATATTTTGGCTGTAGTAAGTTTCTACTTTTTAATCTACTCTTTATACCCCAACTTAATTTTAGAATTTATCTCTTTTACCACAGATCCAATAATCCTCTTTATTTCTAACATTTTACTCATTTTACTCCTTAGTTTAATTGGTATTTTGTTTTCATTATATCTCCTATACTTAAGGCATTTTTATAAGAAATCTTGGAAGACACTCAGAGTTTGGTTTGTGTTTAATTTTTTATCGATAATCTCAATGATTTATTGTTTAGTCAATATAACGTCTTACGAGCTTAGTTATGCCACTTTTTACCAAAATTTAGCACTTTCTTCAATATTGATTCCTGTAGTTTACATTTTTTTCTCGTTATTCAATTACTTAATTCATCTCTTCACTCGCGAAAGCTGTATAAATAATATTTATAATTCAATCTGGGTATTGATCTTCAGTATTTTTGCTTCACTAATCGTTCACTCACTCGGTGATGTACCAGCTGTATTATTAGATTTTCTATTACTCTCAATTTTAATCCATTTAGCTCTGACATTAGGGAAAAAAATTGGAAAAATTTCTGAGAAATCATACACAAGTCTATTCAGTATTAATGGTTTTTTAATAATCACTGAAACATTCTTCATGTCTTCACAATATTTTATTCTGAATTTAGGATTAGAAAGGATAATAGTCTACTTTTTTTCAACATGTATCGTATGCTTAATTATAAACCTTGGAGGTTCTTCCAAAACCCCATTTATTAAAAAAGTAAAAACTGGGATAACTTCATTTACTATAAGTTATGGATGGTTTATATTAGAATGGTTCTACTTTATTTTCAATTATCAAGGAGCTTTATTTCTATATGGACTTATAATCATTACAGCAATTATTACTGTTATTCCATTAGGTTATTTGGTATATGTAAAAATCTTAAAACAAAAAATATTCATAAAATATTGCTTTATCGCCTTGAACGTTATATGTCTTACTTTTTTCTCCTTTATCACTAATTATCTATTAATTTTTCACTATGAATATCTCATTCTTGGAATTTCCTCATCTATAATCTTCTTAATAGGATGTTATATTGGTATTTTTAAAATTGGAGTGAAAATAGGATATTTTGGAGAAAGTTTCTATCAGCAATTTTTAAAAAATATCTACTATCCGTTAGGAATTGCCCTTTTTATCATATTCAATGATCTTTCATTTAGATATTTACCTCCCCCTTTCAATCAGAATGGAATGTTTTCCATTCTAGTCTCTATGTTTTTAATGAGTTGTTTAACTAATATAGCAAATTTAGCAGTAAAATCTGTTGATAGCATAAATACAAAAATAACAAGTATCACACTTTTCTACGGGGAAGCACTAATTTGGTTTTATACGATTGGTTTCATGTCTAATCTATTCTCCACTATAATTCCCTCAAATTATCAATTGGATTTTATTTACCTGTATCTCTCACTTATTTTTATTTTAATAACCTCTTATATTCCCTTTTATTATATCTCTAAGAAAAAGATCATTAATCCGGAAAAATTCAATAAATTTGCCTATTTCTCTTTATATTTCTTAAACTTATTGGTATTTCTACTGATATCTTCTGAATTCTTCTATTATTTATTTGATTTTTACATTCTTGCTTTGATTGCAGATATTATATACATTACAATTGCCGTATATTATTTGATTAAACACGGATTTAAGAAAAACTATATAAAGCCTATCCATGTATCAAAAAGAACGGCAATTACTTTATATTCCATTCTGTTCATTGAAATTTTCGTATTTCTTGTATCAGTCTTTATCATCTTCACCTTTTTAGATTTCTGGATCTCTTGTTACCTTTCATTTATCATCCTTGGATTTCTAGTCATGCTTTTATCTGACCAGAATATAATTTTCTCAATTAATTTTAGCAAAGTGATAAATTTATTTTCATTGATATTTACATCAGGGATATTTTCATACGCATCTTATGAATATTTAACCAAGGGAACCACATTTCAATGGATCATACCATTTTTAGTATTTAGTATAATATTCCTAATTGCGATACACTATGCCTTAAAATCTAAACTGTATATTGATGTGTTCAAAAAATTACTTGTAATTAATGGAATAATTCTTTCCTTATTGATAATTTCATTACCAACATTTGTAGGATATGAGTTTATTAGGTTGGAAATACAAATAGACAATTTTTATGTAATTATTTCAACCATCATTCTCATCTATATTTTCCTTAAATATCTAGAATCTGTTTTTGATAACATAGCTTTAAAAGAAGCTAATAAATTAATTCTAAAAGTTATTCAACTCACTATTTGGATTTCTATTTCCTTATTAATTTCTTTCAAGATCTTTCTAACTTTGAATCCCTCTCAAATTAATCAATTCTTCTATTTCGTTCTTTGTTGTTCCTCCCTCGCTTTTTTAACCTTAAATTTGAATGCGTTGAATATTATTGATGATATAAAACAAAGAGTATTCGAAAATCAAGAATTAAAATTAGATTTTTACAAGATATATAAGATCTATGAATTTTATAAAAATTTTAGCTTTTTTGCCATCATTTTAGCAATTTCTGGTTTAATTACAACAATCCTTTATCCTTTACTTGAATTAATTATTTATCCAATTCCTTCAATTACCTTTTATTCTGTATTAATGCAATCGGGATTCTTTTCATTAGTGTTCTTGTTGTTTATGTTAGGTACTCAGAGCATGGAAATAGAGTTTGAGAAGACGAGGACTATCTTGTTATTATCATCTTGGAGTGTTGTAAAAGTTATTACATGCTTTTTAATATTTATCTACCTATCAGTGCTCTCTTTCTTTATAGCTTTAAGCACATCAATTCTTGTATTTTCATTTTTAAGTCCTATAACGATGAATTTGATCAGAAATGTCATTATAATCCATGAAAAACCTAATATAGCTATTAATTCGATTATGATTGTATCATTTTATGGGTCTTTATTATCTCTATATGTTCATGCATTTTGGAATTTAATGATTTTAATGCCATTTTTTGCTATCAATAATACAATTCTAATAGCATTACTAATTTGTAATTTATTCCTCTATTTAAACTATGTTGTAATGAGATTGGGAGATTTAAAAACGGTTTTAAATAGATCAAATTTATTGAATCTTTATTTAAAGTCATTAATGGCTTTAATTCCGTTTTTCTATTTTAATTCACAAATAGGTCTTTTATTATGGTTAATTGCTGTAATTATCCTTTTAATTCGAAGGAATAAAAATCTAATAATTAAATGGGTAATATATTTTTTATTCACTTTCACAGGTTTAGTGATAATTGTAGGGTTAATGCAACCTGCTTCAATCTTTTTCGTCATAATACAAGATCCAGTATTTTTACTCATTTCTGATTCTATACTAGTTATAATCTTGTTAATTTCAATAAATCTAAATCTAAAAATGATGAATAATATTGAAAAGTATGTGGTATATTTCCTACTCTCAACAATATCATATATTAGCTTGTTCAATTTCTTACCTCCATTGTATAACATCAGTATTTCATTGCTAATCTTCTTAGTATTGATGGGTAATTTTTATTATAGGAAAAACGATCCAAGGTACAAGCTATTCATTAGACCATGTGTTGTTTTATCAGTGTTTGATTTAACAAGTTTCATTTTTTATGGATTCATGTTTAATAACCCTCCGTTTAATGTATATCAATCAATATTGAGTTTCACATCGACTTTCAGTTTAACAGGATTTGCTTTCGTTTCACTATATAATGAATCCCCTCAGAGATTTAGAAAGCTTTCTTATTTCATCGTACTACCTGCCATCATAATTGCTGTCCCGTTATTTATTTATTTTTTCACTATTTCCCTTTATCCAATTATAGAGCTATGGATCCCATTAGTTATATCTATTAATGTGGGAATATTTCTCTTTTATCTTTCAATTGGTATATATCAATGGAAAATATCTTGGGCGATATGGAAAACAGGATTTTGGCTATGGATACTTTTCCCAGTAGTTAATTATGCGTTAATTGCTCAAGCTTTTACGGGTATTGATAATGTAGCCACTAGAGCTTTAAATCTTTTTGGATTTAACATCCCAGGATCATACTTATTAGCGTTCGTGGTATGTGTTTTAATTTCATTTCCATTTTGGTACACTTGGATAAAGGAACACTTTTCTACAATTTTATTTGGTACGTGGGCTATAAATTTAGCTTTGTTATATTGGTTTAGCCAAAATATATTTAGCTGGAATGAATTTCTTCTTAATTCTTCATTTGGATTATTTGCTATATTTATATTAATGCCTATAATCTATAAACTGAAATTTTGGAAAGTTTTGATGGTTTTCTGGATTCTTTTTACTTTTGTTTCAATTTCTTTTATCAATTTCGTATTTATTGAAGTTGGGTTATATAATTCCATTATTCCCGTTGATATAACTGTCACCGGGATTTCTTGTTTTTTCCTATCATATTTCCCTAACATGAGAACAAAACGAATCATTTCTCTCTTAATATCATATTTGGTTTTGACATCCGGGATTGCTCTAATAGTATTTGATTTGATGTACCTGATTACAGGAGGAAACCCATGGACCTCCTTGGAATTAACTCTAATTATTACCTCAGCATCTCTCTTTTCCTCTCGATTATTTAAAATGAATAAGATCGTTATTAATTTCTTGATTTCTTGGACGCTTTTATTATCTTTTTCATTTTTGACTTATCATACCTTTATTCTCATAGAAAATTTTGAATGGAATGCATTGTTTTTAGCTCTAATCGTTGGAGGATTAACATTTTTTATTTTTAATAGATATAAAATGCTTTGGGGTCCATATGAACGATTAATGCCAATTTCTTCACTTTTAGCATATTTAGCAATTAGTTTAGGTGTTTCATTATCGATAAGTTCATTAATCTTATTATTTTTACCTGAAGGAGCATGGTTTCTTATTAGTGGTTTATTTCTTCTATCAAATCTCATTTTTCTTAATTTTAAGCTGCATAATTATAAATTTTTAATATGGTACATGATGCCAATAGCAGTTACCTTACTATTACTTCAAGGATTAATTTTATTCTCATCTATTAGCACCCCGATATCTTTAATTTTATCAGGAATATTGTTATATACTTTTATTTGTCAACTCGTTCCAGTTTCTAAAAGTATTAAGCCTATTTTCGCACTCCTTTTATATTTCGATGCAACTATTCTATCCACAAATATATTAATTGAATTTGGAATTATCGATATGTTTCTAATTACTATAATATCATTATCAATATTATTTGGATTAACATTCCTAGATCTTTATGTATTTAGAAGAAAGATAAAAAAATGGTATATAAGTCTTATTAACCTGATAAGTTATTTGGGAGTCTCAATTACATTGTTCTTATTTGCATTACAATCTATATCAGGAGCAACAACAGCATTAATCTGGTTATACTTGTTTCTATTTTTATTATTCCAGAATTATTCTGTTCATGTTTTCTTTTCAATCTTAAAATCAATGAATAAATATAATGATGAAAAGTTAGAACTATATAAATCAAATTCTTATCTTATTCTCTCAAATGCACTTTATCTGCTTGTTTGCGTGTATGGTGCTCTTCAAATCAACTCAATTTTAACCCAGTATTTTGCATTTCAAGAATTTACTTCGATATTTTTATTTTTAACGTTATTTAGTTTGTTTTTCTTCATACTAAATAGCATTTTCAACCCAAAAATGAGAACAAAAAGTAAATACATGCTAAAGTTTAGTATTTTCATTCTATTTCAAGCATGTTTATTTGTATTTTGGATTTTAGCATTGATGGATTTACAATTCATTATATTAACTCCAAATTCAATATCTATCTTCTGGTTTAGTTTAATCGCTCTAATTGAAACAGTACTTACTATTTACCCATTAAGTTTGATGAAGAAGTATTCTGTTGATGAATCAAGTAAATTAAAAATTCAAAAACTGTTTACAACAATCCAATTCTGCATCTATGTTGAGATATCTATCCTCGCTTATGGATTCTTTAATTTGTATTTAGATTATTTTGCAAGCCTTCTATTTTCGCAAATACTTTTATTTTTCATCTCTGTCATTGAAATATATGGTATTAAAGGTTTAAGGGAACTTATAGGGTATCTAATGCATGTTTTCAGTCTATTTATGATATCTGGTTCATTTATATTTTATATTCTTGCAGCCCAAACAGATTTACACGTAAAAGTATTTTTATTGCTCCCAATAATCTTATTGCAGTTTTATTCTAATTATGCTTATTATAACATGAGGCAACGGAATAATCCCGAAAGAGCAAATGATTTTGAACTTGGCGCGATTAAGAGACAAAAAATAATCGGTAATATCTTTTATCTTGGATTAGTCTCATGTTTTGCTTTATATCTGATATTTCTTGAACTTCCAATTATCCAGATTTCTATTATTATCAGCGTTTTTATTCATATATTGGTATTAATAGACAGAGTTCTTTTACTATTTTTAGGTCGTTTATCAAAACTCTTCTTAGTGATATCTCTAGCTTCAATAAATATCGTTTCGTTTATGTATATCATTGACTTGATTTTGGCCTCTACCATTCAGATTATTCCAATTTTAATATTTATTATAGAAATAGAATTATTCTATTTAACAAAACTCACTGGGACTAAAAAAGCTGTTAATAAGTTGTTAATTGCTGTTTTATACTTCAATTTCTCTTCTTGGCCGCTCTATTTTATTACTACAGATATAGTATTGGACCTGAATTTAATTATATTCGCTTTTGTAATGCTATTAATTTTCCTGAGATTTGATAAGTCAGTCGGAGCATTAAATGAAAAAGTTTCAAAGAGGTTTAAATCTGTCTCTTTATTGATATTAGGATTCAGCATCCCAACAGATACCTTTTTATTACTCACTAATGCTAATCCAGGAATGGTATTCTTTAATATATGGTGTACTTTTTTGGTGGCTACTTTAGAATTCGGTATCCTTTATAAACCCTACAGTAGGAAAAGGTCTATTTCATTTTTCTATACTCTCGCTGTTTTTCTCGAGATATTTTCCACTTTATTCCTTATAGATTTAACGACCTTGGGAATCTCAATTTTCGTGATCGGAATTCTGATATATCTATTCGTATTTTTAATGGAAGAATTAAAAGCTTTCTTTAATAATTTCGTAGATTATATTAGAAAAGCATTACTTTCTCTCCGAACATTTGTAAATAAAATACTGCACGGAATTTACAATTTTCTCAAGCGAAGTTATGAAATTATCAAGTTTATACTCTGTGCAGGTTTAGGTATAATTATTGGTTATATTTTCTCTGTCTATCCCATTGTACTATCAACTCCCTTAAATAATCTCCATTCATCATTACTGGGTGCTGCAGTATTTGGTATTCTACTTGGGTTATTACCTACAAGAAGAACTGATGATATTGATAAAATCTTCAGAACAAGAATGACTAGGTTTGGAACGGTTTGGATAAGCATGACTGCTTTCATCTTCGTTTTCATAATACCCTACTTGGTATCAGACTTACTAGGAGTGATTATTATATTATCCTCATTATTAGCATTAGGAGCTATTGTCGCTATATATGTTTATACAATTGAAAAGAAACAGAAGATATCTATCAAATGGCGATTCTACATAACAACTGCTTTAATAATTACTGTGATAATATGGGGAATACTAATCGCAATATTAATTTTCACGGAAGTTAACGTTTAAACATGAATTATAAATTACTTTCTCTCCATTTTTCCAAGAACTCATGATATTCTTTCAATGGAATCCCAAGAGTGGTATTGTTCTTTTTTTTAGATGAGATCTTAGATACGGGATGGACTTTCTTATGGAGACTACTTTCCCAATCGAAAAATGATAGTAGTTTTGATATTTTTTGATCACGACTTTTTTGTATAACTGATAAAAGTTTATATTTAAAGATTTATACTAAAATGTCATGATTTCGTATCATTCGTACGAAATATAAATGTGAGATAATTAAATTTATCTTTTAAAACGACATAAAGCATATTATATCCAAAATAATAAAACAGCTTAAAATAGAATTAGGTTTTTATAATGCATTACAATTAAAGATTTTTTGATTTCCATTGCGTGAGATATCTTTTAAAATCATCATCTGACATGCCTAATGAATTGACACTTTTTAAAGGTGAGACTTTAAAAATTTCATTTTCAGTACTTCTTTTAAAACCTAATGACCAATCATAATAGGACGCTACTTTTGATGACATAATTTTAATATAAGATTAAGTAAAAATAAACAGTAACAGACTATAGATTTTCTAATAAATTTTTATAAATTTATATTAGAAAGCTCCAAATTATAATGAGAGATTATAATAAGAAAGAAAAAAAATTAATTTATTATTTGATACTTTCAATTGCATTTATTTTATCATAGAATTTTTTTATAATAACTTTCAAATTTTCGTTGATTCTCTTGATCTCAATCTGGTCTTCATCTGAAAATGATTCAATTTCACTTATATAAAGAGCTTTAAATATTTCTTTATTAGAATTTAATTGAGAATCTAAATCTAAGCATAGTGATTGAATTGTTTCTTCAATTTCTTGATTTATCTTCCGATCTAAGATTATGCTAATCAGTAACATTTCTTTATTTCCACGAGCCCAATCCGAATGAATTTCAAAATAATAATTTAGTGAGGATATAAAACTGGACTGATTGATAAAGAATTTTTCTTGAAAAGATTGAGCCATCATTGCAACGATACTTTCTTGCTCCTTATTATTAAGACTATTTTCTGGAAATGAATAAAACATTAGAGGACCACTCCTTCTTTTAAAAAAAGTTAGTGCAACTATATTTTCAGTAGCGAATTTAGCTTCAGGAATTAAAATCAAAGTATAAGATACATCAAGATCTAAGAGTTCATCATCAACATATGCTTTACTAATAGGAAATTTAGCCCCATTCTTATGTAGTCTTAAGATTTGACGCCTAAGACTTATACCCCCAAATTTACGTGATTCTAAGATCAATTTCTTTCTATCTTTTTCATTCATAATTTCCAAAGATATACACCTCTATATAAAATAAATGAAATACTTACTTATAAATGTATTGTAATGTTTTTTGAAATATTAGATGAACAAATTTTTGAACAAATTATATATATCCCAATATTATGAAATTAATCCTTATTAATCTGTAAATCCAGATAACTTAAAATTTTTATAACAATAAAGCGAAGTATAGTTTAACAAACTTATATAATGATGATAAAAATGGAAACCAAAGAAGAAAAACTCAACGTCAGAGATTGGATCACTCTGAGTACTGTAATGATAGGCGCAGTATTAACTATACTCGCGTTAATTTGGCAAAATGTACCTAGTAATGGAATCGTAACTGTAACTTTTCTCCTAATGCTAGCATTCATTTTCTTTGTAAATTCAGTATCTACTAACTCTAAGGCTAAATATGAATCAAAGTTAAAGAGCGTCGATAGAAAGAAGGTCAATCAATTTGTATCGTTTGCAGAATATTCTTTCGGGCTTGGATTTACATTCGTAATTATCGCATTTGCATTCCTTGGCTACAAATACTTGTTAGACTTTGTTGGAAATAATTTACTTACATTATTGCTGCC
>Ga0307378_10009948_pt1 | contig 12422 bp, 10 predicted proteins | sample UN1MG_FD_202238 | JGI IMG/M metagenome (GOLD analysis project Ga0307378, IMG submission 202238) | Soil microbial communities from Risofladan, Vaasa, Finland - UN-1 | ecosystem: Environmental > Terrestrial > Soil > Coastal area > Acid sulfate soil | place: Finland: Risofladan, Vaasa | collected...
CCCAGGTGTCCGAGGGGAAAACCAACCGCGAGATTGCCCAGGCCCTGTTCCTGGGCGAGGGCACGGTGCGCAACTATGTCAGCAGCATCCTCAAAAAACTGAACCTGACCAACCGTGCGGAGGCCGCGGCCTACGCAGTGGAACACAACCTGAAGGAATTCCTCTAAGGGTCCGTACGGACCCTCATTTATCTCAGAGACTCGTTGCACCTGGCGACCGCGGCGTCCAGTTGCGCCTGGGCACCTTGCCCGGCATCTTGCCAGGGTCCATCCCCCCCCATCACGGCAGTGAGCATCTCCTCGATGGCGGAGCGGCATTCATCGTAGCCGGTCACTGACGGTGTGGCGCCGTAGTCGTACGACAGAAACTCGAACGCTTTGGCATAGGGAGGATTCTCGGTCGGTTGTACCGCAAAATACGAGGCCAGCAGGTCCACCGCCGACCGCCGGATCGGGTAGTACCCGGTGACGCTCGCCCACCGGGCCTGCTGTTCAGGCTCGCTCATCCACTTGAGAAACAGCCAGGCCGCCAACTGTTGTTGGGGGGTGGTCTTGAGGATGGCCAGGCTAGCGCCGTAGACGTTCATCCGTGGCCGGGCTGAGGTATGTGGCGGCGGGTTGATACTCCACTGAAAGCCCGCCCCCTCGCTCACCGCCCGCTCGTATTGAGGCAGGCCAGTCGTAGAGAAGATGGTAAAGAGCACCTGGCCTGTGCCAAAATCGGCCCGCTCGCCGCGCGGGTCCGTGGCCGGCATGGCGCAACCGCGATCCACCAGGTCCCTCAGAAACGTCAACGCCTCCAACCCCTCCGGGCCGTTGAAGACGTAACGGGTGCCATCCTCGCTGACGACGTCCCCCCCCCGGCTGAAGACGAAGGCGGCAAAGCGGGAAGCGTCCATAGAGTACTCGTAGCCGAGCGTATTGCCCTCAACTGGGGCTCCGGAGAATGGCCGAGCGGCGGCCCGGCAGGCCATCTCGGCAAATTGTTCCCAGGTCTCGGGTGGGCCATCGTAGCCCAACTCGGCCAGCCAGTTCTCGTTGTAGACCATCACGTCCATGGACTTGTACAGTGCCCAGCCATAGCGTGCCCCCCCCCGCAACGGATCGCCGGCCGCCAGCGCGCTGGGGAAGAAATCGCCCAGTTCCGGCTGCGTGTAGCCCCAGCGTGAACTGGTCACATACGGATCCAGGGCGACTGAAGCACCCTGCGCAGCATACGAGGCGGCCTGGTACTGCTCCGCCCCTACGAGGCCAGGCAGTGCGCTCGACCCCACGCGGCCATGGACTTTGTCGTAGATGGCATTGGTCGAGCCGGCATACTCGCCGATCACGGTGATGTTCCATTCGTTGCTAGCGTTGAACTGGTCAATCAACTCCAGCAGCACCTCCTCCGCCTCCCCGGCCTGCTGATGCCAGTACACGACGATCTGGCCGCGGGGGTCAATTCGTTCCAGGTCGCCGTAGATCTCGGCGTCGCCGGGCAGAGCCTCCCCCGGCCGCCCGGCCGGGGCCGCTGTGCAGGCACCCAGTGCCGTGGCGATGAGGGCGGAAACGAGCAACAGCACCAGCGATCGGGGGAGCAGCGTCCTGATGTCCATAATGCCCGGCATTATAGGATGGAGGGGAAGGACTGTCAAGCGCAGGCTGGCCCCGGCACAAACAAAGAGCAAACCTAGACCACGTACCAGGTGTTCAGTTGCAGGGTGGTCAGCAGGTCCACCGGGTAACGGTAGCCCCCTCAGGGCGCCAAACGTGCCCACAACCGGCTGGGCAGGTTTGCTTTCTTGCGAACATCTGTGTAAAATGTCTGCTCATACGTCTTCTCGTTGATCCATCCCGCTATTGAGAAGGAGATGGAATGAAGATGGAGCCGATGGTGGCGCTGATCCTGGATCGAACCGTCTCCGAACTCACCTCTGACTTTGCCTACGTCGTTCGTCCTGAGCCGGGCGGTAGGTTGCAGGTCGAAGAGGTGCGCGAGACCTTCACCCGCATTACCGGTTACACCCCAGGCGAAGTGGGCACGTTCGACAGGTGGGAGACGATTGTCCAGCCTGACGACGTGCCCATTTTCCACCAGCACCTGCAGACTCTTCTCTCCGGCCAGTCGTGTGTGAGCGAGTTGCGTATACTGACGAAGAGCGGTAAAGTGCGCTGGCTGCGCGTCTATGGCCAGCCGCTGTGGGACGAGGGGCAGGCACGAGTGGCCCGTATATATGGTGCGGTGCAGGATATCACAAGGTACAAGCAGGCAGAGGAATCACTGGAAAGACGCGTGGCCCAGTTGGCGTTGCTCAACGACATCGGTGGAAAGATCACAACCGTGTTGGAATTGAATAGCGTGCTGGACCGGGCTGCTCGGCTGGTGCAAGAAAGCTTTGGCTATCATCACGTGGCCCTATTCATCCTAGATCCCGAGCGGGGCGACCTGGTGATGAAAGCCAGGGCCGGCGGTTTCGCCAATCTTTTCCCTCGCGACCACCGGATAAGACTGGGGCAGGGTATGGTCGGCTGGGTGGGCCGTCACGGTGAGAGGCTGCTGGCCAACGACGTGCGCGCTGAACCACTGTACATCAACTTCTTCCCTGATGTGATACCGACTTGCTCCGAACTGAGCACACCCATCAGGGTAGGTGAAGAGACCGTGGGCGTGCTCGATGTTCAAAGCCCGCGGCTCAACGCTTTCGATGAGAACGACGTGATGGTGATCGAAACAGTGGCCGACCAGGTTGCCGCAGCGATCGAGAATGCACGGTTGTACGAGGCGGCCCAGCGGGAACTGGCCGAGCGCAAACAGGCAGAGGAGGCACTACGGGAAAGTGAGGAAATGGCACGGGCGGTCTTGAATGCCACCACTGAGTCAGTGTTCCTGATAGATGACCAGGAGATCATTCTCACCATTAACAAGACGGCGGCCCAGAGATTCGGTAAGGATGAAGAAGAACTTGTCGGCTTGTGCATTCAGGATATTCACTCCAACGGTCTGCTATCGCCCGCTTTGGGCGAATCCAGAGAAGCACGGATCCGTGAGGTCATCCGCTCTGGTAAACCGGTGCGCTTTGAAGACGAGCGTGGAGGAATCATTCTTGACAACAGCATCTACCCAGTTCTCGATGCGCGAGGAAAAGTGACGCGCCTGGCCGTTTTCGCTCGCGATATCACTGCGCAGAGACGAGCGGAGCAGCAAGCAATTCGAGCCAGGCGGCTGGCAGTGATGGGACAGTTGGTAGCATCGTTGGCCCATGAGATCAACAACCCACTGCAGATCATTCGCAACAATTTGGAACTGGTGCTGGACTTTGACCTGCAGCCGGACGAGCAAAAGTCGCGCCTGGATACCATACGCCGTGAGATTGAGCGCTTGATTGATATCAGCCTGCGTATGCTCGACTTTGCCCACCCCCCTGACGACGCACGTTGTCCGGTTTCCCTTACCCGCCTGGTGGAGGACACGTTGGCACTGGTAGGCGAGCAATTACAGATGGCTCGCATCCAGGTGACGACTGACCTACCTGCTGATCTGCCTTGCCTCTCTGCTGTGCCACACCAGATCTCTCAGGTCTTGCTCAACCTGGGCATCAATGCCATTGAGGCGATGAGCAATGGCGGCCACCTGTGTATTACGGCCCGAGCAGACGGCGATGTGCTCGCGCTTACCATGACCAACGACGGTCCTCCAATCCCAGAGGAGCATACCGAACGCATCTTTGAACCCTTCTTCACCACCAAACCGGACGGCACCGGACTGGGGCTTTCCATTTGCCACAGTATCGTCCAGCAACATGGTGGAGCCATCAGCGTGGAAAACCTGAAGGATGGCAAAGGCGTGAGCTTTACCATCACACTCCCCATTGCCCGTCCCACCAGTGATCAGGAGGCAGGCGTATGACCCACATGACACTGCCCCCCCCCATACCCGGAGCACGTATGCTGATAGTAGATGATGAGCCGGAGGTTCGGGCGACGCTGGTGCGTTCTCTCAGGCTGCTAGGCTATCAGGCTGATGGAGCGGGTTCCGGGCACCAGGCCCTGGAGATGTTGGAAGGTACGCCCTATGACGTGATGGTATTGGACATGCGTATGCCAGGCATGGATGGTGCCCAGGTCATGCAGCGTGCTCGTCAGATACGCCCTGATTTGATCATTATCGTGCTCACCGCCTACGCCGAGTTAGATAGCGCTATTGCAGCGGTCAAATCCGGTGCAGTGGACTACCTGCGTAAACCGGCGAGCGCCTATGCCATCGCTGCTGCGGCGGCCCAGGCCCTGCGACGGCGCGCCGAAAGCCTGCACCACCAACACCTGCTCCAGGTGATGAGCCAGGCCATGGATGAACTGCGCGGGGTCAAGGCATCAAAACAACCCCTGCTAACGCACAATCTGGAGCGTTTCTTGCGTGCTGGCCCCATCACACTGGACCTGGAAAAACGCCTAGCGTTCGTGGCGGGGGCCGGTGGTGCAGGTGGCTCCAACGTCGAACTGACTGCCAGCGAGGCCGCACTGCTGGCCTACATGATGCAGCACGCTGATGCCGTTCTATCCTGCCACGAGTTGGCCCAGGATGTGTTGGGTTACAACGTCAGCGAGCAAGAGGCGCGAAGCATCGTGCGCCCGCACATCTTTCGTTTGCGCCGCAAACTTGAGACTGACCCCCAGGAGCCGCGCCTGATCCGCACGGTGCAGGGCCGCGGTTACCTCTTTACCCCCTGACCTCCTCGCAGGTGTCTCTGCAACTATCTCCGTCGTACTCGTGTGTAGTTGTCCGTCGCATCTATACGATCGCAATTTTTTTGCAAGCAAATGGCAATGACTTGCATGCACGTTTTGTGGTATACTGATCTTCAATCTACTACCCTGCCGCCGAATTTCTCCATAGGGCAGGAGACGGCGTCGGTGAGCTTTGTGATTCCAGGAGGTACAACCACGATGAAACAGATGCGCACAGCTATGAACGTCATAGTGGGCTTGCTGGCGCTGGTCGGCCTGGCTGTGGGCGCAGGGGCGCTGATCCGCGCCACCGCCCAGCCAAGCACTGCTGTCGGGCCGCCGCCACCGACGGCGCTTCCAATACCCACTGTGGCCCTGGCCACGATGGCGCCGCCGACGGAGCAACCGACAGCCGCGCCACCGGCCCCACCAGAGGCGACCGCTTCCGCGGTCGCCGCCCCGTGGCTCCTCGTCTACGGCGGCGAGGCGCCCCCCGAGCTGGCGCAGGTTCCCTACCAGTGGGTGCCCCACATCCTGCCGCTGGACGAGAAGGGAAACCCCCTGTCAGAGCCCAGGCCGGTGATTCCCAGGCTACCGGAGGGCACACCCGCCGACGTGGTTTGTAGTGGTGTCATCATTCCCTCACCTAATGGGCAGTATGCCGCTTCTGTTGGGGTTTGGGGGTATCCAGTCTGTATTATAGACCTACGAACGGGTCAGGCCTGGCCTATGCTCCGTGACGAGGCGGCGCGATGGGCCATAGACCGGGCTTTGGGATGGTATCCGGACAGCCGGAGGTTTATGTTCGCGGTGGGCGGAACCTGGCTCGCGGACGTCGAAACCGGCCAACTCACCTCCCTGTTGAGTGTCGAGAACGCAGGCCTGGGGACATCCGAGGCGCATACCGCTGCGGTGTTGGCCGACAGGCGTATCGTCCTGGCTGTACGCACTTCTGCTCCCCCTTTCTACGAATTTGACACCATCTGGATCGTCAATCAAGATGGCAGCGAGCTACAGAAACTGAGCACAGACGGTGATTTCAGATTCCTCTCGCCGGATCGCAAGACCATTTATCTCGAGAAAGGCGATGGATCACTCAAAGCAGTGAGCGATGCAGGCAAGGATGTGCCGGTCGAGCGCTCCATAGACGCACAGTTAGCGGGCAAGTTCCCGACTTGTCTCCAGATGGCAACAGAGCCGTCTTGAGCACCCGCGAGCATCCGCCGGAGAAGGGGCAAGATGACGACGGGATCACGGGATTTAACGTCTACCTCTACGATTCGAGCACCGGGCAGTTGCAGGTGCTGTCCCGCGATAGCGTCTATCCGGCCTGGTCGCCGGACGGTTCAATGATTGCCTTCGAGCGTCGCCCCGAAGGGCGTCTCGTGCTCGAGATATGGATCGTCAACGCCGACGGCAGCGGCCTGCGCCAGGTGACCGACGACGGAAGGAACAAGAGCATGCTATGCTGGCTGGGAGGGCAGGAGTGATGAGCAGGAAACTCGCAAAACTGGCCGTCACGTTGGGTCTCAGAGCATGTTTTGAAAGTCATGTTGCACCTTTACAAGTAAACAGCAGTATCTCGCGCAAGGCGTTGAAGCATGATCCGCACCATCGCGGCGTAAATCCACGCTTCGCTGGTTTCCGGTAACACCTCATAATCCTTGCTCAAGCGGCGAAACCGGTACAGCCAGCCGAAGGTGCGCTCTACGACCCACCGCCGAGGCAGGACGACAAAGCCGTCTGCATCGTCGCTGCGCTTGACAATCTCCACCAGCCAACCACAGTGTTCCAGCACCCAGTCGCAGAAGTCTTGTCCCGTATAGCCACCGTCTGCCCAGATCAACACCAGCCGCCCAAAGTGCTGGGCCAGAGCGCGTTGCAGGAGCATCTTAGCGCCTTCGCGTTCCGGCACACTGGCTTTGGTGACCAGGACTGTGAGCAGCAGTCCCAAGACATCCACGAGAATGTGCCGTTTGCGGCCATTGACTTTCTTGGCCGCATCGTATCCTCGTTCACCAGCGATGGCGGTGGTCTTGACTGACTGGCTGTCCATAATCGCGGCGCTGGGCTCGGCCTCGTGCTCTTCCTGTTCCCGTACCGCTTCCCGCAGCGCTGCGTTCATCTGTTCCCATACCCCGGTCTTGCGCCAGGCGCGGAAGTAGCCGTAGACCGTCTGCCAGGGTGGGTAGTCGTGCGGCAGTAATCGCCACGCACAGCCAGTGCGGAGCACGTAGAAAATGGCGTCCACCACCTCCCGCATATCCACTGAGCGGTGGCGTCCCCCTAACTTTTCTGGGGGAATGAGGGGTTCCAGCAGTACCCACTCGACATCGCTGACATCACTATCATATGGCTCGCGGGACACTGGGCAATCTCGCTCCTTACCACACGGGTTGGGAGAAGGAGTAGCATAAGCGAAATTGCCAGGCCGACAAATCACTTGTGAAGGTACATGTTTACATAACTTCTAAAACACACTCTAACAACTCATTGGAGCTGACCCGCCTGGCGTGGGACAAGGCGAAGGTATCTTGCCTGCCAGCATCCCATAGAACGAAGAAAGCCAAGCCCAAGCCGGCGGGCAGCTCAATTCGAGGCCGTTATGCGGCCCAATCGTCGTGCGTGCGTGTTGCCTTGAGCGATTCTTTGAAGTATAATCCTGGGGGTTAGTGCTAATGTCGGACTTGTCTCCTCAGCTTTGACTCAGTAGTGAGATTCCGCTTCCCGAATCCCAGTTCCCAGGTCTGGAGCGCATCGTGATATTGTTTGATACGGTTTTTGAAAACCTGGAGCAAGTTTGCAGAACACAATGGGTTAAACTTCGAAGCGAGCTCGGTCGAATCTTTCCTACATCACTAGACAAGATTACAGGCGCCTATTGAGGGCCTAATTTTGAGTTCTTGTACCATCATTACCTTATACAGGAGGGGCAAAATGAAAAAAGATCTAAAAGTCCAATTTTTTCTCTCAAGACCTCCATCAATGAAAACCTCGCCCATTTTTGGTTGGCCAACCCCCTTGGGATGTCTCGCCGTCGCTACTTACCTGAAAAAAGCCCATCCAGAGATAGAGATTGAGGTATTCCATGGGTTGCATGTTCCTCAAGAAAAGATGGAGGAAAAAGCGGATGGGGATTTTGTGGGCATAGCCACCACCACGAGAGCCTATGGGAGTGCGCTAGGGATCGCCAAGAAGGCCAAAGAGCGAGGGGCAAAAGTGGTGATGGGTATGCAGTTCCCTACATTCATGGCGGCAAAAATTCTGCAGCACAGGCCTTACGTGGATGCGGTCGTTCGCTATGATGGAGAAGTAGCCTTCACCAAGTATGTCGAAGGCGCTCCCCTGCATATCATCCCCAACTTGGTCTATAGGGAAAACGGGGAGATAAGGGAAAATCCGATAGAATTTCTCGATCTAGACCAGCTCCCATATCCAGACAGGGCTCTCATTGATCTGGAGCCGTGCTTCGAAGTATTCAATCGCATAGACGGACCATTCGAGAAGGCCACCAACATGATGTCTCAGAAGGGTTGTGTATGGAGAACAGACCCAATAGGCGGGTGTATTTTCTGCGCGATTGCAGATCACACCCTGCGTCTTCGGAGTCCAGAGAAGGTATGGAGGGAAGTGAGATACTTGGTCGAAGATTTTGGGATTGATTTCATCTGGGATACAGCCGACGACATTGCCCAGGACAAGAACTGGTTCGATGAGTATTGCCGACTCAAACCCAAAGATTTGGATATACACTTTTCCTACTACATCAGTGCTCAGAATGTCACCAGAGAAACACTGATGAAACTTGTAAAAGTTGGTTGTTGTAACATCTTCATAGGCCTTGAGGCAGCCCAGCCTGAGGTTCTCCAAGCAATGAACAAGAAGGCTACGTCAGAGGAGAGCTGGAAAGCAATAGAATTGCTGAGCGAATATGGGATGTCGACTTATGTCAGTCTAGTGGCAGGCATACCTGGCGACACCGAAGAGAGTGTGGACGCTCGTTTGAATTTGGCTCGAGAGCTTGCGTGCATTGAACATGTGGATAGAATTCATTGGTCCACCTTGAAACCAGTTCCAGGTTCAAAAGCGTTTGAAATGCTGTGCAAAGATCCTGTCGTCGGCCACAAATATCGCAACCATGATCTATTTTCCCTAGAGGAGATGAAGAGAGATTGGGCGGAGAGGTTTTGCAAAGTTGATTATGACTATCTATTGCATGTGGAAGATGAAGCCAACAAAGTTGATCCGTATAACATTTTCTACAAGCCACTGGAAAAAATCGCAGGCGAGGTGAGTTAGATGGAAAGAACAGACATTGACGGGATTCTTAGATTTAGCGAAGAGGTAAGGGAGCTTAAGGTAGTTGACAGGGTCGGTTGGAAAAGACGTGGAATTCTTAGCCCAGAGAGTGTGGCTGAGCACTCTTTTTGTGTTGCAATGCTGGCAATGGTATTAGCAGACATTGAAGGTCTGGACACATTGAAAGTAGTAAAAATGTCTCTACTCCACGATTTGGCAGAAACACGACTTTTAGACCTGGATCCAAAAGCTAAGCGATATTTCGACAAGAAAACTAGACAGACAGCAAAAGAAAGAGTTATGGCTGAAATTCTTACGAGTCTTCCGCAACATATTCGAGCCGAGTACCTACAATTGTGGGAGGAATATGAAGATGGAGTGACTCCAGAATCTAGACTGGTGAAGCAGGTGGATAGCTTAGAAATGCTAATTCAAGCAAAACAATACGAAGAATACGGACACGTTGGTTTGGACGAGTGGTGGCAAAACCCATATGATTTTGAGCGCATTCCATTACTGCTGTACAAGTTGCTTAATTCCAAACGCTCAGCGCAGAAACGTTAGCCATCTGGTCTACCATCCGGAGGACAATTTACATGGAGAAACAGCTGGTTGACTGACAAAACTCCTCACGCATAACATGCATAGTGCACAGAGAACTGGAGTGGTGGTCGGTCTTGGCGTTGGTTTTGCGAGGCCCTCGCTGGATCGGGATCAGGCTCGCTGGATAGATGAAGTTTGGTGATTAGCTCAAATCCCTTGGTCAGCGCAGTTTTGACCCAATCCCAGCCGATCTTGAGGTAGCTACTGCCTCGGAACCAGTGAGGATCTACCCAACGGCGTTTACCTTGCCGGACCACTTCCGTGCCCTGAGAGACCAAGTAAAGCATGGTGATGGCCAGGACAAAGCACAGACGAGATAAGACATTGGCTGAACGCAGCAGCGACGATTCCAACTGGAAAGCGTTGGATTTATCGTCCAAGAAGTTCTCTTCGATATCGAAGCGGAGGCCGTACTCGTCAAAGGTTTCCAGGTCAGTGGGCTCATCGCTGACCACAAACCAACATTCAGTACCACCGCGTGGTCTGGCCAGCGCCAGGTGCACAGGGCCGAAACGCTGGGCTGTAATGGACACATTGTGCCAGAAGCGTGCCTGCCCACAAGCCAGGGGGATGGCATTAACCTTGCGACGGCGATGACCACGGCGATAGACCCAGAAACTACCCTTGATGCGGATGCGATAATGCCAGCCCAAGGCCTTGAGATCGGTCATCAGGTTGATATCGGCAAAACCCCGATCAGCCAGGAAGACAACCGGGCAGCCAAGGGGCAGCAACTCAGCGGCCTTGTACAGCAGTTCCTTGTATACCTCGTACGCGACGCTACTGCTGCTGTGCTCCAGGACTTTCCAAACCAGGGGGACGGCTCGCCCACGGTAGACTACCGCGATGCGGATCAGACAGTACTTGCCCCAGAGCATCGATGTGTCCAGGGCCAGGTAGAGCGTGCGCTGCCCCCATTCAGCCAAGGCCTGCTGAATCAGTGGGCCGTACAGGCTGTGTACCCTGATCCGTGGGTTACTCAACCAGCGCGCGAAACGGCGAACCGTGCTCTGAGCGTATACTGCTCGGCTGTGTACGTAGGGCACCCAGGCCGTCAAGCTGATCTTGCCCGACTGAATCAATCCTACCATCATCCAACCCAATGTCTTCAGGTGTCGAATGTCCAGCCACTTTCGATGTTGGCTCAATACGTGAACCAGTGTATGATAGAGGCGAAGCGTGTTTTCCATGGTTTACTCTCCTGTGAGTGGTATCCAGGAAAGTATAGCGCATTCTGCGCTTCTTGGAAGACGCGCTTCCTCGACTTTTGTCAGTCAACCAGGGAGAAACAGACTATTAGGAAAAGGCTGGACACCCTCATTCTATTGTTGATTATGACGTTCGTGGGAATATCAATGTTGATTACGGGTACAGTTTTGGACACAATAACACAATCATTTAGCCTTTCTCTCTCTCAAGCGGGGTTGATTATCTTCGCAATGTCGCTGGGTTTTGCAACGAGTAGCACTCTGGGCGGGATATTGTCCGACATCGTGGGGAAGAAAGTTACCATCTTGACAGGGTTAGCTTTTCTCTCAATGTTTCTGATCTTGGTTGGCATCTCTAACTCCTTCTCTTTTGCCCTGATTTTCATTGCCCTAATGGGTACAAGTTGGGGATTTGTACAACCGCCAGTCAATGCATTGCTGATAGATATGTATCCGCAGCGTAGCAACCATATCTTGAATTTATCCTATCTTTTCTTTGGAGCAGGCGCTATGCTAGCCCCTTTGATAGCTGACTATATTCTCTCAAATTACACAAGCTGGCAGTTTGTTTATCATGGTGTGGCTATTCTCTCCCTACTAGGGTTTTTCCTTTTACTTAGCATAGCAGTAGAAAACCCGGTGGTTATCACAAAACAACCCAAGCAGAGCGATGAACTACGACATATAACAAAGATAAGAGGGTTGTTAAGCACAAAAACATTTGTACTTTTGGGCTTAGTTGTAGTCTTGTATATGGGAAGCGAAGTGGCTGTGACATCCTGGTTAGTCATAAGCCTACAACGAATCCATTCTTTTCCTTTGACATGGGCTGCAAGAGTTCTCAGTTTGTTTCAATTAATGATGATCGCTGGAAGGCTCTTGTGCGCCCGAATATCACCGCGCTTGAAGGCCAACCATCTGGCCCTTGCCTTAACATTGGGAAGTACACTCTTTATTGTAGCTGCGGTTGTGCTTAGAGTTTCCTCATTGGCAGCACTTGCCTGGGCTCTAAGTGGAATATTTTTTTCCGGCATTATGCCAGCCCTGCTTACTTATGGCAACTTAAAATTCCCTCAGCGTGCTGGAACAGTCATAGGGCTGCTCACCAGCTTTGCAGGAGTAGGCGGTATCATTTGTCCTACGTTGGTCGGCATTGCTGCTGATTGGGCTGGTCTACGTTTCGCTATGGGCATACCCGCCATTTCGCTGTTTCTCGCACTTACTATTCTCATGTATCTCGTCCATGCGGACTAACTCCCCGGATGTTTACCAATGCTGAAAACCAGCCACACGGTCAGGTGTCTGCTTGGGGCATATCGCGCCGGATAAGAAGCCGCATAACACGGCGTGGAGCCGACGCCCACCCTTGCGCTTTATTGTTGCCGGTCTTGCTCGCAAAGGCGTCGGTGATTCCGGCGGGTCTCGCTGGCGGGGGCGGGTGGGCGCGGCTCACACCGGCCGTTGGGCTGCTTTCACCACGCAAGGAGGAAAACATGTCACAAGAGATTAAAACCATCAATTCAGATGATAACTGACCATTCGCTGAGATTGAAAACACTTTCGTTAATTTCCAGATAGCCATATATGGCGGTAAGTCTTTAATCAG
>Ga0307378_10009949_pt1 | contig 12421 bp, 18 predicted proteins | sample UN1MG_FD_202238 | JGI IMG/M metagenome (GOLD analysis project Ga0307378, IMG submission 202238) | Soil microbial communities from Risofladan, Vaasa, Finland - UN-1 | ecosystem: Environmental > Terrestrial > Soil > Coastal area > Acid sulfate soil | place: Finland: Risofladan, Vaasa | collected...
ATCAACATGAGTCCTGTTATGACAACAGCGGCTAATACAGGCGGAGCTCCAACAGGTGCTACCGGAGATGTTAACTTAATGTCTCTTCAAAATCAGGCTATTATGTCTCAATTTATACTTGGGGCAGGCCAAACAATCATTGCTCCGCGCATGTCGGCCAATGGTTTGTTGATTTCGCTAGACCTTACTGTAGCGGAAGGAGCTGAATACGGATTTGAAGGAGCCTTAGATAGTACCTTTGGATTTACCGTTGGAACTTCTGGAGCATTTTTCTTCGAACTTGATCTATATATCAACGATATGGATGGTGCTGATCCTTATATCTTTGGGTTTAGAAAAACAGAAGCAAATAATGCTACATTTGCCAATTATACAGATTATTACGCTGTTGGAATGAATGCGGGAACATCAGTAACAAATGTTGTTATATTTGATGAACTTAATTCAACAGGTCAAACAATAACTGATACAACTGACGCTTGGGGTGGAGATGGAACAACTAATACACTTCGTATAGATGTTTCAGCTGCCGGTGTATGTACTGCATATATCAATGGAGTAATTGCAAGTGCAGCTCCAGCGTTTACTTTTGATGCTGATAGAGTAACGCCTTTTATTAGACTTACACACTCTGCATCACCAACACAAGTTGCCATTACTGGTATAAGAATTGGCTTACAAGCCTAAGGTATTGACAAAAAAATAATTAGCAGTTTAGTATATAGACTGCTAATTATATTAAAGCTGTGGTTTAAGCCTTAGAGACTTACCAATGCAGTGACCTACTTAAATAAACGAACCCCCAATTAGGGGGTTTGTTTATTAACCGAAAAGGAAAAACGTATGAAAAAATATATTACTTTGCTTCTTCTTTGACTTCTTGAACTTCGACTTCTTTAACTTCTTCAGCTTTCTTTTTATCTTCTTCGATCTTTTTCTCAATTTCAGTTTTTAGAACGCTAATTACAACTAGATTTTCTTCTAAAGAAGTGTTATTTGGGAACTCCCAACTATAATTTTTTTTATTTTCTTTGTCTATAACATGATATTTTACTCTTGCTTCAGTGACTATATCAACCATTATCTTCTCCTTTAAGATTGTTAACTAATTTTCTATTAATTTATCATACTTCTAATATTTTTTTAAAATATATAAAAAATAAATTGGGAATAAATAGCTAATATTCTATTGTGAAATAAAAACTTTAATAATAGGTTCTGACCTAAATCGTCAGTACAACCTTGGAGCTTAAACAAGAGGAAAAAAATGGCATACCCAAAAAGAGCAATAGTTGATCCTGTTAGAACATTAGGTTTTGCGGCAATAGGCGCAGCGTATGCAGCGATAGGGACACCAACAGCTAGCTTTGCTAGATCAATCAGAATGATCAATCTTACAGATGCACCGGTAGTTATATCAATTGATGGTGTAAACGATCATTACGTACTTACAGCTACTGCACCCGGAAATGTAGATGAACAATCATTTTGCAGTAATAGAACAACAATTGAAAACTGTTTTCTAGCGGAAGGAACTCAATTTTATGTTAAGGATTTAGCGGCTGCAACAACTTCAGGATCAGTTTATATACAAGTTTTAAGGTAGGAGATAAAATATGCCTTGGTTAGATAATTCCCCTTTAGAATATAGAGTAAATAATGCTCCGGCTTTCAGGAGATGGGAGGACACAAGAGCGCCTACTGCTGCTGATTACAAGCAATTTAGAGTGGGCGATCATTGGTTGGACAAGTCTGCTTATGATTGGTGGATTTGCACATATCGAACTAATGCTACAGCTTCTTGGGAAAGATTCGCTACAGCAGCTCCTAATGTAGAAGAAATATTGCCTGATGCAGGGGTAACTCCTGTTGTTCCCAGTGCGTTAGATCAAATTACATTTACAGGTGGGACTGGAATACAAACTGTTGGTGGCTTAAATACTGTTACATGGGATCTCGAAGGTGATGTATTAATGCAAGTAACGGCTGAAGATGCCACAACTTGCTCTCCCGCAGTAAATAATCTCAATATTGTAGGAACAGCAACCAATGGGATAAATACTACGGCGGCAGGTTCTACATTAACGGTTGCAATGGCTTCTCCCTATGCAGATGGCGATTTCGTTTTTCAAAATAATACTGTAGCAACTCCGCGAGTATTAGAAGTTCAAAACACAGATGGGGATGGGGGGTCATATTCAGCTTTATATATTCAAGCTGAGGCAACTGGTGGAGACGCTTATGCGACATGGCTTTTGAGTGGAGCAACCCGTTATTTTTCGATGGGTATAGATAATTCTGATAGCGATTACTTTAAATTCACCCACAACGTAGATCCTAGCTCAGGAAATGATATATTTATGGTCAATCCTGCTGCCGATACCTTTACCCACTATTATGCCAATATACTTCAAACACAAAACTTGGTAGCAGGTGGCGTTAATATAGTAATTCAGAATACTAATAATACGAATACTGCCTCTGATGCTTTTTTGCGTTTGCATACCGGTGGCGCAGCAGCAGGAGACCCTTTTGTCGCTTACTTAGTAGATGGAGCCGGTCATTATGCAATGGGTATCGATAATACAGTTGCAAATGATCCTTTTAAACTAACTGATGGAAATAGCCCTTCAGACGGAAATATAATTATTAACGTTGCTTCAACCGGAGCTGTTTCATTCTTAACTGGAAATGTTGATGTAACAAGAGATACAGTTGGAGCAGGAACAGTATCGTTAACAATAGCAAATACCGATAATACAGCGGCAGCGTCAAATGCAGCAAATATCATAAGTGTAGGAGGAACAACATCTACTGGAGATCCCTATATCCAATGGTTAATAACCGGTTCGACAACCTTTTCGGCAGGTATAGATAATAGTGATGCAGACGCATTTAAGATAGGCCCTAATGCAGATCCTTCCACTGGAAACTCTGATTTTGAGATTGATCCTGCAACAGGAGCTATAACTTTTAATGAAGCATATCAATTTCCTGTAACGGATGGAACTGCTGCCTATCCGCTAACAACTGATGGTGTAGGCAATTTAGATTTTACTTTGCTGACAGTACCAGGCGGCGGAACGGGACTTGCAACTATTACGGATCATGCGTTAGTAGTTGGATCTGGGACTGCTGCTTTAACAGCTTTAGCAGCAGGCACGACAGGAGAGCTTTTAATCGGTGCAACAGGTGCAGACCCCGCATTTGGAACTATTGCATATAATGCGGGATTTACTTTTAGCAATCTAACAGTAGCAAATCCAATATCATTAGGGGTAAACAATGCTGATAATGACGCTACATCGACAGCATCTATTCATTTAGCAACACCTGCGGGTGGAGCAGATAGCATGGTGAGATGGGAAGTTACAGGAGGAGCAGGGCCTAATTATGCAGCTGGTGTAGATAACACGGATTCTGATTCGTGGAAACTTACAAACTCAAGCGACCCAAGCAGCGGGACTACAGCAATTACTGTTCTTTCTGATTCTTTAACGTACATTGAAAATCCTACATTACAAACTGATACAGGATTTGCTTCTTGGGATGCGGCAGGCCCATACTTTGATGATACAACTTTAGGAGATTTTGAGTTACTGGTCGCAGGAACTGGATATATCCAAAATGAAAGGGTTACTTGGACAGCGCCTCAAACAGTTTCTGGAATGACAGCAGGAAATTGTTATTGGATATATATAGATTCAACAGGAACTATTCAAAAAACAGCTGCCAGAACTGATGCTTTATTTGAAGATAATATTGTTCTATTTGAATGTTTAAGAGATTCAACACCAGTAACAAATAATCAAATAACTGTTAAAGAAAATCATCCTTATGAATTTCCTGTAGCAACTTCTAACTATCTACATGACAATGTAGGCACAGTTATAGAAAACATGAATAACGGAGCTAATATAACACTTAACGGAACGCAAGGAATCCAGATAAATGGTACAGATTACTTAGCTGATCATGGACTTGAAACAACTATTCCTGATTCTGCCGCTGCTGCTGTTACATGGAATAAAGTATACACAACAGCTGGAGGTAAGTGGGCTCTATATAACACAACTAATACTTTTCTTGGAGTATATAACAATGCAGGAACTCCTGCAGCAATAGGCGTATCTAAATTTGCCGTTTATACATTATATGCTTCTAAAGATAATTTAAATGCAGCAACGCCAGTCTATTTTGCAGTACTAGACGATGCACAATATAATAATCAAACAGCAGCTGATACAGCTATCGCAAATCAAACAATCGCTAAAGTATCAAATGAACTGTCAGCATTAGAGTTATGTCAATTAGGATACATAATATTTGGACAAGCTGCAAATGCAATAGTCCAAGTAATAATAGAAAAAGCGACATTAAAATCAACTACTTCGACAGCAGGAACAAATCAAGCTTCATTAGTAAATACAATTACGACTAACTTTGATGGTTGGTTATCTGCAGCTGATACAAACGTACAAGCAGCGTTAGAAACATTGGAGGACGTTGGGTTAGGTGTTACTCCAGAACACGCAGTATTACTTGCAGGAGCTGGTTATGCTATAGGTGCAACAGCCGTAGGTGCAACGGGAGAGCTACTGATTGGAAATACTGGAGCGGATGCGTCCTTCTCTACTTCATCTAATGGAGACTTCACCTTTACATCATCAACTGCGGGAACGGCTAGAACGCTAACAGTTGTTAATACTGATAATACAGCAGCAGCAGGCGATGCAGTACTAGACTTGAAGACAGGTGGTACTACAAGCACAGGTGATCCTTATGTTCATATGCAAATTACTGGATCTACCGAGTATTCATTAGGGATAGATAATACATCTACTGGTGATATCTTAAAGATAACTACAGGAGCAACTCCTTCAGCGGGAACAGAATTATTCCAAATAGGGAATAATGGAGTTAAGGATTTTGTGTCCTTCTTTGATGGAGGAGCACCAGCAGCTATTGGACACTCTACTGTTAGAATTATAGATACAACAGTAGGAGGAAATGTCGGACTATTATTACAAAATGGTGATAATAGCGATACTAGTTCTGACGCTGGATTAAGTTTAATAGTAGGCGGAACTTCAGCAGGAGACCCTTTTATTAGCTTAGCTCATGCTGGAGCGGTTTTTAATATAATCGGAGTAGATAATTCAGATAGCGATAAACTAATTATTGGTTCTGGTGGGACTAGACCTTCTAATACTACAAAACAATGGGTAATGACAACAGCAGGCGAAAGAACAATGCCGCTTCAGCCTGCGTTTTTGGCTACTCATTCTGCTGCACAAAATGATGTTACCGGAACAGGAAGTTATGCAACTGTAGACTTTACAACAGAAATTTTTGACCAAAATGCTGATTATGATGGAAGTAATTTATTTACAGCACCAGTAACAGGAAGATATTTATTTACTTCCGCTTTATATATTAATGGTGCAGCAACTGCTACATCATTTCAAATAAGATTAGTTACTTCCAATCAAACTTATACAGGTCTATTAGGCTATGTTTTTACAACAGAAGGAACAATGAGTGTAACTACAATAGCTGATATGGACGCTGCAGATACTGCTTATGTGCAAGGTGTAGCAAGGGGAATGGCAGGAGATACTGCTGATTTTCCAAGCAACGTAGAAACGACTTATTTTACCGGAGCATTAATATGTTAAAGGAGAAATTATGCAAACAATTTTAGCTTCAGGTCATTTAATAACCCCTATTGATTTATTAGCCTTACAATATTATTTATTAGAAACTACCTCTGAATGGGCAACCCATGCTCTTAAAGGAATGATAAATAAAGCCGTCTCAACTTTAAAAAAAGATTATTTTGAAATTTGGCGAGCTGAGCAAACTGGTAATATTACAATGGATTATAGTATAATAATTCCAGCAATTATAGGATTAACTCAATTTAAAACCTATAATGTAGCAACTCCTGAAATGCCAATAATTAATAGAACCGAACAACGAACAATATTAACATGTGAAAGTGGCTTTTCAATTGAAGATTGGGAAAAACAGGCTTTAGATGCTTATTATGTAAATCCTGAGCAATATTTAGTATGGTGCTTGGAAAATAAAATATCGGCTAGAAGAAAAGCATTTCTAAAAGAAACATTTTCGATTTATATTGCAGACCAAGAATCGTTTCCTGCCGAAGAAGATGCATATATCAATTATATTGCAAATAAAGCCGAATATAAGGACAGAACAGCACGAGAAGCCGAAGAGACACCTGAATAAAGAAAACCGATTCTAGACCCCTTAAAATCAATCCTCGTGGCTTTTAAACTTGTCTTCGAGAGTCGATATTCGATGTGATTGATGTATTACTTCTTTGGAAAGATTAATTATCATTTTCTCAAGCCTTTCCCTTTCTTCAAAATTACCCTCATTATTAATTTTTATTTGATGATTGCATTTATTGGAAAAATCTTCCATTTGCCAGTAAAACGTTATCCAAAGCCCAACTCCCATCAATGTAACGCTTATAAATAATAAAAAATTCTCAGAAAGTAAATAGGTTAGCACTAGCGGTGTATTCATGATCAGCCTCCAATATAAATTTATCCAATGCTTTTAAGACTTCGGGAAAGATAGCCGAAAGGCTCGGTTCTCTTTCGTATCTTGCAAGCCACTTTCCTTCTCGCTGGATAGCCCCTATCGAAAGCCACTTTTGCTTTTCGTTGTTAAAATAGCTGACTCCACGGAAAAGCTCCCATTTGCCGTGACCATAATCTATTTTAAAATCTACATAACCTTTTCTGAAGTTCTTGGCATCCGGAATATATTCTAAAATTTGTATATCCATAAAGTTCCTTATTTTGATTTTAGTTTAACAACAAGGCGTTACTTTTTGGCAAGGATTTGTTTTTTAATATCTTCCAAAATAATATCTCTGACTCCTTGAGTCTTCATATATTCAAAAATCTTTTCTAGAGAATAATTAAATTTATATTTCGGATTATTGGAATTATAAAATTGGTTTTCGGTAAATTGAATTTTGCCTTTATTAATAAGTGCCATATCATTCAAGTTATCAAACCATTTTTCATAAACCGCTTTAATAATTGCTATTTCTTCTTTAAGGGAAGGGGGGTTGGCGGAATCTGTGGGGGGTTGGGTTTTTCTTTTCCGTTCATCGCCTTTGTACCACGAAAGTATTGTAGCATAATGCGATTTGTATTTATTGGGCTTTCCAATAGATTGAAGATAGAGTACAAGTTTTTCCTTGTAAGCCTCCGTGGCTTCCTTGCCTATTTTCTCATAAAGCTTTCTTTCCTCTTCATCTGATAATTTAATTTCATATTTGGGGGGAGCTTTAGCTCCAGTGTCTTTAGACACGTCTTTTCTTTGTACACTTTCTTTTAAAGATTCTTTATTTATAGATTTATTTATTATGGGGGCATTTTTGCCCCTATCGTTGATGGGGGCATTTTTGCCCCTATCGGAAAAATTATTTAAATTATTATAATTATTTTTTGAAAAGGCGTGAGATATAAATATTTTCCTATGTTGTTTCCAAAGCATTCTGCCGTTTGAATCATAATAGGGTTTACTTTCCGTTAGCCGATAAATATACCCTTTTTTTTCTAAAGCCAAATGCCAACGCTTGATTTGGCTGACATCAACCTCGTGCATTTTAGCTAACTGTTCATCGGTAGCCCAACAATAGCCTTCTTTAACGGCAAGGGCGGACAAACAGCCGAAATGTAATTTTGCATTAGGATTAAGAGATTTATCGGACATGATTTTATAAGGAATTATAGCAAGATATGGAAGATCAAGATCTGGTAAGTTATTATTTTTATTGTCAAAAGATTCTTTAGTATTGCTTTCTTGAGGATTATCAGACATAATTAAACTCCAGTTTTTTTTTAAAGAAGCTTCAAAGCTAATCTTTTCGAGGATTTCTTTGAAGTTTTTTTTTGTTCTTGAAGATTTTGTAAAGAAGGGATAAACTAATTCCTTTGATTTTCAAGGAGTTAAGAAATGCAAAAGAAAATTAAGGCATATCGCAAAAAGTATTGGCATTGCGAAAGATGTCTGCAAGATCATTCCCTATTAGTTCACCATAAAGATAGAAATAGACAAAATAATAACGAAAATAACCTCGAAGTATTATGTACATCCTGCCATGCGGTGGAACATCGAAGATTTTTAAATATTAACTGGGTAAGAGAGAAATATTACGAAACAAATAAGAATCAATTAGTTATGGACTTCGAGTATTAATCTTATGTTAATTTTGTGTAAAGATATCCGCCATCTCTTGTCATCTTTAGCCATTTCCGCCAATTGACTTATAAAAAAAGAAAAGGGGTGGTTAGCCCCTGAATATACATGCAATGGAAAAAACAATGAAAAGAATAATAATGTTAACTATTTCAACGTAGCAAAAGGCTTGCCTTTTTTTCTATATATTTCTAAATCTTCTTCGGAAATATGCCATTGGAGTTGAACTTCTTTCCAATTTACCGTAGATCTTCCTTCGTTCCAATAAAGCTTCATGCCGCTTTCGGGAAATAGCATATTGGTATCTTTATATTTTTCCTTGATACTATCCTCTATTTCTTTATTTTCATCTTCTAAAGCTTTTATCTGTAATCTATTACGCAATATTCTGCATGCTTTATCGTTATCCGCTTCGTCAGATGCTAAGCCGTAATCGCCTTTTCCCTTTTTAGGTTCAATATCGTCTAAAACCATTTGCCAGAACTCTTTAGCCATTTTAAACAGTTTTAACTGCCTTTTAACGTCAGGCAATACATCTATAGCCTGCGATTGAGTTTCGTCAATAAAGACGAAGTAAACAGCCTTCTCGGCGTTGCTACACATCAATTGCCATTGGATTTGATCCAGGTAGTATTCGGGAATGATCCCGAAAAGCGCCATTTCATAGCTTTTAGGCTTAAATGGGCATTTTATTTCCAAGATAGTCTTTCTATCAGGGCTTATTCCGTCTAATGACGCCATGGCAACATCCCACTCTTCGTAAAATACTACATCGGGTTCGAAGTTCGTGTTGCTGTCCATGTTATATTTAGCTAAGGCTACAGGCTCAAGCATAATACCATGGTTCATTGCCATTGATGGAGCATCTTCTTCTCTTCTTCCTGTCTTGATCATCCAAAGGTCGTGGATACTGGAAAATGGATTTGTGCCTGATATTGCGGAAATATCTGAGCCGCCTATTCTGGTTTTTCTGAGTTCTATCCACTCGGGCGAACGCTGAATTATTTTAGCTGACATTGCTTTTCTCCATTCGTTCTTTTATAAAGTTAATTATTTTGTCCCCTTCGCTTTTAGGAATCTCCGTTAAGTCATTTATTTTATATGTATTTAAATAATACTCGGTAGTTTTTTCAGGATTGGGAGTTTCTTCGATCAGCTGAACGATTTTTTCGTACTGTTCTAAAGTTAATGGCTCGTCTTTAGCTTGTCCCATTTCTTCATCGGTATAAATCCCACTTAAATCATCAGGAAATGCTTTTCTTAAAGCTAAAGCCTCAGCACATTTACTTATCATAAGTCTTGGCATTTTCTTCCAAAATGGGGAATTGGCATTGTATTCATCAAAATAAGCTGTGGCAGCCGTTTCATGCCATGTACCGTCATCGGTCATTTTCTTAACATAAGCCGTTGAAGCTATAAGGTTATTGTCTTTAGTTTCAAAAGAAGGTTCTCTGCCGGGAGCATATTTACCGGTTCTTTCAGCTATAAGTCTAAAGCCGTCTATCGATGTTTGTATCGTTATTGCCCCACCTCTAGGAACTGCATATATCTGCCGTTTAAGAGGATCTAACTGCGTTTCATCAACAATGTAACAGAACTTTTCGAAGTCAGCAGGCTTAAGAGTAGGGTATTGCTTTTTTAAAAAGTCTTTTTTTTCTTTATCCATTATTTTTCTCCTTATTGATATAATTCATAATATAAACTTTCTCCTAAATCCCACTCGGCTTCTTCTATTTTTTTATCTAACTTTTCTTCCTCTTCTTCACTAAGGGTGCAATCGTTCTGCCATTCGGGATGTGTGCATTTCCATAAATCGTAGCTATTCATTATCTTTTCCTTTAATTTCTTCCAATATTTCAAATTTACTGTACATGAATTCAATTAATTCTTGCTCGAAATGAATAAAACCTAATTTCCATTCATCTTTTTCTCCATATCTTTTAAGAATACCCTCAAAATCTTCAGTTTTTAATAATTTATAGTATACATTATCTGAATATTTATCTTTTTTAACGGCGTAAATAGTTTTGCCTTCAAGAAGAGCGGTTATTGCTTCAAGTATTTTCATTATTTTTCTCCTTTTATTTTTTCAATAAGATTTTTTATTTGATTGGATAAAGGTATTTTATTTGTTTTAGCATAATATATGGCGACAGCATTTAATACTTTTTCCTCTTGCGCTTCATTTAAATTATCGGCTAAGCACATTATCCTAATTAACGATTCAAGCATTATTTTCTCCTTTGTTTAAAAAAAAGCTTTATAATTGTTGCTTTTTATTTGTCCATATCATAACATAAATCCAATAAATAATGCAACAAATAATGTTTGAATACAAACAAGTTTAGCTAAGTATATGAAGCTTAAAGACTACCTTAAAGAAAATAACATGACTATAATGAGATTCAGCCAATCAATAGGACTGAACAGGGCTACTTTGTCTTATTATATACATGGAACTAAAAAAATTCCTTTGTATGTTAAGCTAGCTATTGAGTATGTAACGCTTAGAGAAGTAACAGTTGGAGATTGGGATGAGAATAGTGATTGAAGGCGATCCGATTCCATTAGCACGTCCAAGAGCCTCCAAGCATCGTTTTTACGATCCCCAATTTCAAGTAAAACAAAATTTGTCGTGGATTGTTAAACAGCAGTTTACCCAAGAACCATTATCGTATATCGACTTAATAAAAATGACCTTTTTAATGAAATTGCCCTCGTCTTGGTCAAATAAAAAGAAAGCAAGATTAAATAATACTTATCATACCCAACGTCCGGATCTGTCGAATATGATTAAGATGATAGAAGACGCTTTAAATAACATTGTATGGACAGATGATTGTATTATAGCTAATTTGATAGCTAAAAAATTATGGTCTTATGAACCCGCAACAATAATAGAGGTATTGTGAACATATCATCTAAAAAAATAAATAAGCTTAATGAAATATTTGAATCTATTGAGGCTCTTACTAATAAAGATAATTTTGTTTCTGATTTTCTGGAGAATATTTCTTCTATTACATCTATTTTTATCTTTTTAATGATTAAAGAATGGAGAGAGCTACAAAAAGAAAATGTCCTTTCGGAAGAGGACATGCAAGAGCAGTTTTATCATTTTAAGGAAGGACTCGAATCAGAAATAAAAATTAATTATATACTAACTATCGATTACATAGCCAAGTTGGAAAACCTTTTAATAAAAAAAGATAGAGAGTTCATTTCTAATTACGTAAAAGAAATAAAAGAAAATTTTCCTCAGCGTGCTGATGAAATAGATGAAGATTTTAGTGAATACATAAAAGATCTAGGAGGCTTTAATGATTGATCTTACAGTTAAGATAACAACGTTAGATGGCACTACTTATAGAAAATCAATAGAATTGGAAGATGGTTTTATCATCTCTAAGAATAATGATAAATACCAAAACATAATCCAAAAGATAATAGATGAGTCTAAGCTAGAAGAAATAGACGAAGTTAAGATAACAATAAAGATGGAGTGGTAGTATGAAACAATACCCAAAAAAAGCCCTTGAAGAATTAAGAAAAGAAATTGATATCGAAAGACTCTTAATATCCTTGGATTATGAAACAAAATACGAAACCGCCGTTTTCGATTGCCCCTTTTGCGAAAAGAAAGGAAGTTTTGTTATAGATCCGGAAGTCGGTGATCAAAAATATTATTGTTTTAATTGCGAGGCGAAAGGCGATGCCATAACCCTATTAATGAGCTGTTACAAAAAATCCTTTCAACAAGCAATAGAATTTCTAGCTACAATCTTCAATATAGACATGGACGCCGATTGCTATAAAGATACCGAAGAAGAGAAAGAAGAGCAAAAAAACAAGACCAACGGACAGATACTTGAAGAAATCTATTCCCATATGGATAAAAAAGACTTAGAGCGTTTGATCGGCATTACTTTAACGGACGAAAATATCCAATTTGCAAAGGATTTCGCTAAAAAGCTTAAGGAAGCTAAAGAGGAAAACCAAAGATAAAATTTGCTCCTTGCGTAAGCTCGGAAAAATTTTATTATACAACAAAATAAGGAGCCTGTCAAGTGGAAAAATACATAATTACCGCCTATTGCAACTATATAAATATTAAATACATCCAATGTTTTGAAAGGGATAAAGTATGCGGTTTTTGGGTGCTAAAAGCATGCTT
>Ga0307378_10009951_pt1 | contig 12420 bp, 8 predicted proteins | sample UN1MG_FD_202238 | JGI IMG/M metagenome (GOLD analysis project Ga0307378, IMG submission 202238) | Soil microbial communities from Risofladan, Vaasa, Finland - UN-1 | ecosystem: Environmental > Terrestrial > Soil > Coastal area > Acid sulfate soil | place: Finland: Risofladan, Vaasa | collected...
GTTTGGCGTCCATGTCATATCTCCTTTCAGAATAACGGTTTCTGAAAGAAAATATCGGCCGGCCGCCTGAAAATCTTGAGCTAAAATAGCGTTGTAGGAGTAAGTACGCCTTGAACTGGACAAGGCTTTCTTGTCATGATTTTATGGATAATCAGGTTCGCCTTCAGCTCTTTGCTCTGGCTTACAACCTTGGCAATTTTCTGAGGCGATTGGTATTGCCCAAGCCGGCGAAGAAATGGTCGCTCAGAACGCTGCGTGAGAAGCTGATTAAGATCGGAGCCAAGGTGGTCAGACATTCGCGTTACGTGATATTTCAAATGGCAGAGGTAGCTGTTCCACGGGTACTCTTTGTGGAAATCCCTAAGCGAATCCGACGATTGCGGCTTTTGGTGATACCTGTGAGGCCGGGATGATATATGAAATTGCTGAAAAACCGGGTTCTGGAACGGAGGGCAAGGATCGCGGTGTACCAAAATGGTAGGAAAAGGTGGCTTCTCGACATAAGTGTTCAACTTTGTTGGCGTTTCTTGCGAGAAAACTCGCTGATTCCGCCAGAGTATTGTTGAAACTGGGATGAAATTACGTTATTATGAGCCGTGAAGCGTTCAAGAGTGTCTCAGGGAAATGTATAGGGAAATCCTGGTTAAATGTCAAAAATCAAAGTGCAAAATGCAAAATTCCGGAATCCCGGCTTTGCCGGATACGGAGACTACGTTCAGTTGTGCGACATAAATATCAAGGCGCTTGATTATATTTCAACGATGTGTACGGAACAAGACTGGAGAAAGCAATGAGCAGAAGAACTAAAGAAATAAGCCGCCTGGAATTCTTGAAAGGCTTGGCGGTTACCGCAGGAACGGCTATAGCTTGGCCGACAATCGTTCCTTCTTCGGTGTTCGGCGCCGCTCCCGCCCAGAAAGCCGCTCAAACTCCCGACCCGATCACCGGCGCCGAGCCGGCCGAGGGCTTCGGGGTCAACAAAGGCGGCGTGGGCGGCGAGGAAGTCGTTGTGACTACCTTCGACGAGCTCGCCAAGGCGATCAAGCGCAGCAATATCTATATCAAGGTCAAGGGAGATCTCATCGCTACGGACAAGGTGACAATTGGCAACGGCTCCAACCTCACCATTGACGGTGGCGGGGCCGCGACACTCTGGGGCAATCGCAATCCCGCCCAGCGTATGCTCGAACTCACCGGAAAGAATGTCGTAATCAAGGACATCCGCCTGCGGAATTCGGGCGACAACCTCAGCTTCAAGGCCCAGGCCGAATACGTCCTGGTGTCCCACGTCACCACCTCGGGCGCGATGGACGACGGCATGTCCATATCCTACGGAACAAAGAACGTGACCGTTCAGTACTGCTTCTTCGTCGGCAACACGCGATCCTGCTTCATCAAATACGAAGGTGCGGGAAACATCAGCCTGCACCACAACTGGTTCAAGGGTCAGTATATGCGTGGACCACTGGTCAGCTCGGCCAAGTTCGTGGACATCCGCAACCAGATCGGAGAAGACTGGGCGACATGGGGCGGGCCGCGATTCGAAAAGGGAGCGACCGGCAACTGCATCAACAGCGTCTTTGTCATGACCGGCGCCGCCCCGGGGAAGAAAGACGCTGCCGATTACACCTATCAGGACGGCGGGCCGGCTTACTTCCATGGCAGCATCTATCGGGGCTGCAGCGGCCGGCCGGGCAATTCAAAAACGGAGATTCCCAGCGCGCCGGTGACCACGCACACGGCCGAGGAGGCGGAAAAGATCGTCCGCGCCGGCGCTGGCTGCCTGCCCCGCGACGCCATAGACAAGGCCTATGCAGAAGGCACGAAATGGCCCCGGATGGGCGAGCGCAGACCGTGGCTTATCAATGTGGGACCGGGCCGGCCTTTTGTTCCAACCGAATCCGTCAAAAAGACCGACGAAAAGAAAGTAACAAAGAAAGAAGGAACGAACGAGTAAATGCGTCAGTCCTCACTATTGACACTCCACGTCGCACTGTGGCAGGGTTCCGCCATGCCACGAGCGTTGCCGCGGATGACAAGTCAATTCCTTCTAAAATCAATGACAAATCAGTGACTTCAACCTCGGGATGCGGTGTGTTGACGACACTCTGCGGCAGCCGGAATACTCCCTGCTCCAGCCTTTTATACCATATACAAAATCCCGATGTACATCAAGCGGTGCTGATAACATTTCTCCTTTGCGAGCTTTCCATCTGCCCCGCCACAGAAACCTCCGATCCGAACGATAGAGCTACGTACCTCGATGTCGTGCAGGCAGACTTCGAGGTGGTCCGGACTCAGGTTGAGGTGCCGGGGAGCATAAGTAGCCGACAAGGCTGCGGTCCAGCAGGTGCGTGAAGGCGTAAGCCTTCACAAGTCCTGTCGTGTCAATTGTCCGGTTCGGACATGTAGTGATGCCGGAGCTCGTGGTCGGTAACGACACGAGTCCTGCCCGGTGTATACGACCCAGTGGCCGAAGGCCCCCATAATTCTGACGGTCAGAGCAGTCAGTGGGTCAAGCAAGTATGGGAGCCTGAAGATAAACGAATGGTTGCAGTCCCGAAATAAGCCCCCAAATAAAGCTGCGTTGGCGGGACTGGTCCAAAAATTTTTTGACAAATCTGTGCCTTGCCCGGCACACAAACAAACGGGGCTTATACCGAATCAATCAATATAAGCCCCGAACTTGTGCAAAATCATAGACTGGCTAGTATAGCGTATCACACGAATCACGGCTGCAGTCATAGTCCCAATAAATAGGGATGGAGCCACCAATCCGTTTGTTAGCCGTGATCCACACAACCTTCATCTATGTCAAAACGGTTTGTCAAATGGTACAATCCGACCGGCAAGCCAGGCTATTTCCTCTCGGGACAACGTTCCGTTATAAATACGGACTTCGTCAATCTGACCCAGGAAGAATCTATCATCGTTTGAGGGACGGCTGCCAATCCTGACATCCTCCCCGGCGGTGAGGTTGAACGCATCGGAGTCTGTGGTGGGCCTGGTGTCATCCTGGCCGTCGAGGTAAAGTATCACGTCTGGATATGATGCCGTAGCATTATCCTGTACCGTCACCGCAACATGGTGCCAATTACCATCGTTCACTACGGTGTCTCCTTGGACATTGCCGCCCTGATTTTCTATCCGCAGCCTGCCAGAATTCACTCTGAAGCCGAATCTCTGACCAGCAATGTTGGGGCCCCAACCTATGATTGCGCCGGTGTCCGTGCTGCTCGACCTAATCCAGGCCGCGACAGTGACTGCATTCGTGCCCAGAATACCCTTGTAGCCGGTTATCTCTACATAGTCATTGAGACCGCGAAGGTTAATGGCCTGGCCGATCTTACCGGCCACAAAAGTGGGATCGCCCATGATAGTACCGTTACGTGCGTTGACGGAACTATCGTTGGTATTGCCTTCGAATTTATAGTGTGCCTGCAGACCGGTTGTACCAGGCTCAACCGGTGTGACCAACTGGCGGTCGTAAGAATACAGCCTGATACCGTCAAGGTAAACCATACCTTGGCCGCCAACTGCTCCAATACGCTCAAAGCCGATGGTCAGATCAGTAACATTGTTGAGACTCACGCCAACAACAGAGCTCAGGTCTATATACCACATCTGCCACGCTGTTAGCCTTGTGTCCTCGGCGCTGCCATCGTATGTTACCTTAGAGCCATTAATCTTTACGTACATCTGCTGTAAAATATTGTTGGGATCGCCCAGGAAACGCAGCGTCAAAGCCTTAATGCCATGCTTGGACCAATCCCGGTCGACGCCCAGATCAGCGACTTTCGCTGTGACCTCGGAATAGGTAGCCACGGTGTTGTCGTAGTAAAGGGGCACAGACTGCCTGCCGTCATAAACAAACGAGGTTTCCATTGTGGGTTGGAACGGTTCATTATAACCTATGGTCGAACCGTTTGCCGGATTCTCAAATCCGTCCGCCCATTTATCATATACAAGGTTGCATCCCTCCTGACCGGCGGCAATGTCATTGTATGACTCGAAATCGTCCACAACAAGATACTCCTGTGTCGAGAGGTTCCAGATGTCACCCTGCCAGGTTGTAGGAATCTCGGCATCGTTCACCTCATCAACCCGCCAGTAGTAAGTGCCGGCTAAATCAAGTGAGGCAGCATAGCTTGGCTCGGTCACGGTAGCAACAGGAACATTGCCGTCGATAACAGCCTGCTCGTCGGCGCCAAGGTAAACATCATGCGTAGCGGCCTCTCTGCCGGCTTTCCAATTGAGAATCGCATTCACGTCCAGATCTGTCGCCCCGGAAACAGGGCTGGGCTCTGTTGCCCAGACAGGTATGTAGAGGAAGCGAACTTCGCTTAGACCATACTGGTTCACGATACCTCCCCAGTTGCTGTTGGCAGTGATCCTGACATATTTTGCGGCCACACCACCAAGGTCAACGGTGGTATTGCAGGCATAACCTACTTCACCAGGTCCCTGGGCAAACTCGTGAGTAGTACCCAAAACGGCCCAGTTGGTTCCATCGACCGAATACTCAATGGTGGCTTCCCTGATGCTGAAACCGACAATAACCTCGACAGAGCTATTGTAGTTCCATACCATCATCTGATATAGTTTATATACCCTGTCGAACTCATACTGAATCCAGGTCGGCTGCTCGCCGGTAATGCTACTGAGCCACATATCAGTACTTTCGAATGAGTGCAGATCGTTGTCATCCAGACCGGAGCCGTTGATGGTATTTTCGGGACCCTCAAGGTCCTTGTTAGCGCTGGAAGCCGTGGCAATGATATTCCCGCCGGAAATCGCATAACCAATGGGCTCGGTTGTAAAACTCCAGACAGCGCCGGGGTATACCGTAAAGTCAGGCGGGCCGTTCACCTCATCGATGCGCCAGTAGTAAGTCGTTCCGAAATCAAGGCGCTGGGGTGGAGTATAGCTGTTGGCACTCTGAGCGATGCCGCCGACGCCGGCGTTGACGTCTTCGAAGCTCTCACCAAAGTAAAGCTTGTGCCCGTTTGTCGGTGCTGCGAATGCCCCCGGTATCCAGCTAAGTACCACCTCTCGCGGCACATCAATCGCCTGATCGGCCGGGCTCGGACAAGAGGCTTTACCGCCGTAATATTTCCACGCATTCTGATAATCCTCATCGGTGGGCACATAGTCGGGGTTGTCCGTCCACATGAAGACATCCCAGAATATGGCACTAGTACCTTGCCTGTCATAGATGCACATTGTGTTCGAGCCATTTCTAAGCTCTTTGGTATGACCTTCTTCATGCGCCTCGGCTGTACCAGGGGCCCATCCCCATGGAGGTCCGATATTTTGTTCAAAGATTCGGTCCATAGTGTCATCGAATATTGGGTTCTTATTTCCCGGGTAGGGTGGTTCGGTGGGAACCACTGGGTCACTTGGGTGTCCCTCAACGAGCATATAATCCGACTGATTGGATGGGTTGATAACTCGCCCCCAGAAATACCACGTACCTCCCTTGCCGCCGGCCGTACTGATATCAAATGTCCAGACAACGATGCCGTCGTTGACACTTCGGTTCATGGCCTGACCGAACGCGCCGGGCTCGTCAACAATCGAGCAGAAATCACTGGGATCGAGTTTGTCAAAATGCTCGGCCTCGAACCATATCTGGCTTCCACCTCCATAGTTAGAGATTTTAAAGTCTTGTACTGCATATATCGGCACCGTAATTATAAACAATGCGACGAAAGTACCGAGTAAAATATGTTTATATGATTGATGAAACATTATGTTTCCTCCTTTTACTTGCTGATACTTGTCATCTGTTCTCAATACAAAAGGAATCAGTTTTTGTGCATAGCTATCCTCCTACAATAAAATAGAAATACAAAACGGACGATAATAATCGGAGCCCTCACTATATTGTAGCACTGTTTGCCCAGAACAATTCTATGATTTGGCCTCACCTCCTTCCTTCAAAGGTCCAATACGAGCCATTGATTGAAATGAAATAATATTTATTCTGTGGCATTCCGTGGTATGACTAAACCAACGGCCCTTGTACGGCTCTATGCCGCGCATAATAGCCCCTCCTTAATCGCGAAACTATAAAGAACCCACAGGCTGAAAGAAGTAGAATTCACACATACCTGCTCTGCCTGCGCACACATAAATCCTACTAATCCTGTTTATACCAAATTAGATACCACCACGTCAAGGAAAATTTATGCAAAACGTACCCAACGACCCCATACTTTTAACGAAACTTACACACAATTAATTACACTAAGCCCGCAGTTTCAACTCGCCGTGGTGCAAAAAAAACCAAGAAATCCAGGCACTTGAGCCAGAAATCCGTTTTTCCCCATTATTCTGACACACCGCGAGCGTTGCCCCCCCATTCCGGAAGCCGGTTTTCAGCAATGCCACACATCATCCCGACCTCGTGAATATTGTCAAAAAACGCATCCCCCGGGATTCGGTCAAGGATTTTTAGAAAGAGTGTCTGCGGCTCCTCCGCCTATGAAGAACCCAAAGCCAAATACAAAAATCTCTGTTGCCACAGTTTTTTTGATGTATCCACTTTATGACATATCAGCCGCGATTCTTAGCCTATTTGAACAGCCTTTCGGCTCTTGGAAATCACCAATGCAAACGCTTCTGGATCTGATGCGGTCAGTCAAAGAAAAAACTCTAAAGAACAACGTATAGCCGGTAGTTGCCTGATTGCCTTCAATAGTCAGCTTCTGTAAGAGTTCTTTTCTGTAATCGGGGAAATCTTCAAAAGAGAGCCTGACACCTCACCCGGATTCATCCAGAGCAAACTCATATTTTAGTGTACGAAGGAGAGTTAGACTTTTGACATCTCCAGACTCATATGCAGGTATGGCAAACGAAACGATAAGATCATCTCCGCCTTCATTTGTTATGAATCCTGCGTTTTCAATAAATTATCCCTGTTTGAGTGCCATGTTTCATTGTTCCTAATACGTTGTCGTACTTGAATGGGCTTCTGCTATTGTTGCCTCGTCGCTATGAATGCGCATCAAGCAATCCACGCATAAACTCTATTGCCAGCTCGGCATTTTTTTCCGCATATTCGATACCTACTGTCTGTCCGTCCACCATCGGCAACCGATGACACAATTCGTAACCGAGGTACCCATTGTAGCCGATCTCTCGCATCGCGCGAACAAAGTGAGTGTAGAATTCCGCCCCTTTGACCTTGCCGTCAGGACCACGTTCGTATTCTCCACCGAAGTGGCTGAGGACTTGTAAGGAACCGACAGCTTTCGCAGCTCGCCGGATATTCTCAGGGCTTTTGTCGGCCATAATCGGCGCATCAAGGCAGACCTTCAGATGAGGAGAATTTACCTCGCGTACCATGCGTAATACGTCCCTATAGTCTTTGATGACTGGTTTGTGATTTTGCAGGGCGAGTATAACTCCAGCATCACCTGCGTAGCGAGCACACTCGATCATACCGTCCCGGCACCACGCCCATGTCTCTTCCTCTGAAAAATCTTTGTGCGCATTTTCCCATATTGCCCTGGCAATAGAGTAGTTGGCAAGCTGCGGATGCTTCGTCACGCCAGGCCAGCCAAGAAACACACGCACCGTCTTGATACCAAAATCGGATGCCATGCGAATCAGTTCCCGCATGTAAACAAGTTGGGATTCGCGGTGATCAGGAATCGGGCTGCTGAAATCGTTGTTGCCAGCCACAGAATATATCTCTATCCCCTGATCCTCAGCCATAGCTCGCAACCTGTGACAACTTTCTCTGGGCCAATCCAGGGGGCAACCGTGCGGACGTTTGGCATCAATCTCTATGCCTTCATATCCGTATTTTTTGGCCCTTTGGACCACCTCCTCGAGAGTAAGTCCCCTGCCACGATACCAAATCCCCAAGAAGGTAATACTGTGAAGTCCCAACGTCATACCTGATTGTCTTCTCAGTGAGGGCTGTGAGTAGCATGGCAAACTGTTTTGCAACACACCTGCTCCAGCGGCAGCAAGCGTTGCGCCGACAAATTGTCTGCGGCTCATGATTTTCTCGGTTTGCTTTTCTGATTTGATAGACATTTTGGTACCTCCCTAAATCATTGAATGTACAAAGCACCATTATACGATTGACCAGTGAAAACTCCTTGCATACTCAGATAAGACATGCCAGAATACAGTTTTATACCATCAACTGAAAGCAAAAACGGCGTAAACTGGCGTTTTTTTCCTAAGTTCATTATTATACTCTTTCCGCTTGATAATCCAACATCTTTTAAGCTTAAAACAGGATTTTGCGTTTATTATCAGGCATAATGGGATTGTTTCCTAATAAAAATTGTCTATTTTTCTTCCGGAAAGAGTATATATAGCTCGGACATTGTCCAATGTCACAGGCCGGGTACATCGGCAAATACATACCAAACAGAATTCAAGCGGGCAAAGACCTTTTCATTGTTAATGACAGAATAGAATTTTCATATACCTTCACTTCTAAAGACTTGCGTGAAATCAAGAACATGCTATTATTTATCCAAAATTAAGAAACTGTTTTCGTGAGTATGAAATATGGAATGCGGGGTATCATGAACGAGAACATTAAATTAGGATTCTTATGCTTCGCAGGGGAAGACTTTGATCATAGGGCAGCGGGTCAGATCTTCGCCTCAAGTAAAGAAAAACTGACCTCTCTGACCGAAATAATAAGCCATGAGGCGGTGGTTTTAAAAAGCGAAGACCTGCAGGCGACAATCAAAAAATTCCAACAACAACAGCTCGATTGTATAGTCCTGCAGATTGCAAACTTTCCCAACGGTCAGTTGGTTATGAAGTTTATTCAGAACTTCGATGTTCCGATGGTTGTGTGGGCTGTACCTGAGCCAAAGGGACAAAAAGATCTGAAGCTGAATTCCTTCTGTGGCGCAAATATGGTCACTTCCACGATGTATAAGCTGGGTAAGTTTTACAAATTTGTCTATGGCAGCTTTGATGATGATCAGGTCTTGAACAAATTGGAAAATTTCATCAGATCAATAAGAACAGCTAAGAAACTCAGAAATTCAACGATAGGGCTTGTCGGGTACCACACACCGGGATTTAGTAATATCGCTTTCGATGAGTTAAAACTGAGTACGAAAACAGGAGTGGCGGTTCATCACATCGATCTATCGGAATTAAAAGCAGTAATGGCGGAAATCCAACAAGAGAAAGTCACTGCGGCAATAGATAAACTAAAGGGTCAGGTTTCCCTCAATCAGATGAAGGATGAGGATTTTCAAATTTATGGAAAAATGTTCAATGCGTTCAAATTCCTTTCCAAGCGGTATGGTTGCGGCAGTTTTGCGGTTAAGTGTTGGCCGGAGGCATTGAACTTGCTTGGTATGAATATTTGTCCGGTCATGTCACGACTCGCCGATGACGGGATAATAATGGGCTGCGAAGCCGATATTTATGGAACCGTTACGATGCTTATTCAGCACTTTCTTACGGAACAGCAACCTTTCCTTGCAGATATGATTTCTGTTGACAGACAGGACAATACAGGCCTCTTCTGGCACTGTGGCAACGCCCCGGCGTCACTGGCTGCGAATCCTTCAAAAGTTGCCATTACAAATGTACCGTGTGTTTTCGGACTGGCATGCTCCTTCGGATGTAAAAGCGGGCCGATCACCGTCGCCCGCCTTAGCCAGGACAAGGATTACAAAATGTTGCTTGCTTTCGGACAGGCTGTGCCGGACGAGCAAGTCATCTCAGGGACATCGGTAAAAGTGAAATTTCCTGATGTGACAAATCTGATGAATACCGTCATCTACCAGGGCTTCGAGCACCACTTCTCGTTGATATATGGCGATATAACCGCCGGTATTGAAGACCTTTGCGAATTATTGAAAATAGAAGTTGTGAAAATATAGTACAGGAAAACGCTGATGAAAAAATCGATAGTGTCTATAGTTAAGGCGAAGGAATATACAAAACAGGAGATCGCAAAGGCACTGGACAGGCTTCTTGAGTATCATGGAGGACTGGAAAAAATTATCCCTCCTCATACGAAAAAAGTCCTGATAAAACCTAATCTTATGAACGGCCGAACATGGGAAACCGGCATAACAGTCAATCTGGATCTGCTGGAAAGTTTAATTATAGGAGTTCAGCAATTAGGTTTTGAAGTTGTGGTAGGAGAAGGTGCCGGCTGGGGAGTCACCGGAAGCCAGGCACTCGAGCAATGCGGGGCGAAAGCTCTACTTGAAAGTCTTAATCTGCCGCTTTACGATTTCAAAAGGGGTGAACTTGACAGCACCAAAGAGGTGACATTGGAAGTTCCCGACCCATTGGCCATCAAGTCTGTCACGATTGACAAAGTCGCAGCCGAATGCGATTTCAGAATCAGCCTGGCGAAACTCAAAACTCATTGTGAAACTATAGTCAGCCTCTCACTTAAGAATATGAAGGGTCTCATCACAAGAGATAAGCAAAGACTGGCCTTTCATCTGCTTGATGTAAACAAGTGTATCGTCGACCAGAACAAGGTTTATAAGCCGCAACTGTCTATTGTAGAAGGACTTATAGGCCTGCAGGGAATCGGACCTCTGGACCCGGGCAAACCCATCGATTTAGGTATATTGATAGCCGGTGAAGATCCTGTAGCCGTCGATAGTACCTGCTGCCGGATCATGGGTCTTGACCCTGAACAAATCAGGCATATTAAGATTGCGGCGGAAAATGGATTGGGCCGGATTAAATCCGAGCAGATTGAAATAGCAGGAGAATCTTTAGAAGATGTAACACCGGATAAATTTGAAAAACCGCCTGCGACAATCGAAGGTATTTCCCCCTATGAGAAGATAACGATAGTACCCGGAAGACCTTGTTCGAATTGTATAGCCGGCCTGGCTTCTTATCTTCATGGATATATAAATAAAGACATTGTGGACAAGGCATTTAATGAAATAAAAATACTCGTTGGCGCGGGGGCCGAAGCAGAATATACAGGCAATGAAATTGCTATTGGCAACTGCCTGAAGAAGTACGATGGAAAAATTCCATATTGTCCCGGTTGCCCGCCACCGAGTGATACTTATCTCGAATTTGTAGAGAAAATGTTATTACAATAACCCGAATGATAAGGGAAAAAAATGGCAAAAATATCAAGTGACTGGAGCGGAACAGGTGTGCCGGAAACAGGTTTGAAAGTTGACTATCCAGAAATATGTGCTATGTACGGCCTCGAAGAAATAGAAGCCGTAGCAGAGGCGATGCAGGGACCGATTTATACGCTTAGTTCGTATACAAAAAAATTCCAGCAGGAATTCGCTGAGTTCGTTGGGACAAAGTATGCCTTCGCTGTAACCAACGCCGCAAGTGCATTGGAAATGGCGGCTTTTCTAATCGGAATCAAGCCAGGTGATGAGGTTATCGTTCCGGCCATAACATTTTTCTCAACCACTCTCGGTATCTTAAGGCTTGGCGGTAAAGTTGTATTCGCTGATATCAATCCTGTAACGTATAACATCACCGCAGAAACAATCGCGGAAAAAATCACTCCGAAAACCAAGGCTATCTATGTGGTTCATCTTTATGGTTTACCGGTTGATATGGATCCGATTATGGAACTTGCTACAAAACATAATCTCAAGGTGGTCGAAGACTGCGCACACACACCTGGCGCTGAATATAAGGGTAGAAAAGCCGGAAGCATAGGTCATTTCGGATGCTTTAGCTTTCATACCGCCAAGAATATGACGACCCTCGGTGAGGGAGGAATGATCACTACAAATGACGACAAGGCCGCTGCAGATATCCCGGCGCTGCGTCATGTAGGAATGAGAGGATACAAAGATCAGGAGAAATACTGGCGCCCCTATTTCTACGACATTACCGATGTCAGGGGCGGCATACCTTATAATTTCTGTATGACCGAAATTCAGGCGGCCGTTGGAAGGGTACAGTTGAAAAAAATCAATCAACTCAATGAAAAGAGACGAAGCATCGCGAAAAGATTAACACAAGGATTGAAGGATGTCGAGGGATTGCAACTGCCATACGAGCCTGAAGGATACAAACACGTTTACCATCTATATCAGACAGTAATTGAGGGTGACATTGATAGATTCATCGAAATTCTTCATGATAAGTACAGCATAAGAACGGCTCCATTGTATCCACCTGTATATCGCTTCAGTATTTACAGAGAGATGGGCTATAAGGAAGGAATCGCTCCTGTAGCGGAAAGAATCTATGATCATTCGACCTGCCTGCCGATGACGCCAGCCCTCACTGAGGAGCAGGTTGACTACATGATAGATTGCGTAACCAAAGCTATCAAAGAAGCGCGTAGGGTATAAAACTCGTATCTGGGTGTCCCCCCGAAAAACCGTATCCGGTGAGTATACAAAATCAGAGCCAAGGAAATCTGTAAATCGTTGATCAGACGCGTGAAGGTGAATGGACTGCCAA
>Ga0307378_10009952_pt1 | contig 12420 bp, 8 predicted proteins | sample UN1MG_FD_202238 | JGI IMG/M metagenome (GOLD analysis project Ga0307378, IMG submission 202238) | Soil microbial communities from Risofladan, Vaasa, Finland - UN-1 | ecosystem: Environmental > Terrestrial > Soil > Coastal area > Acid sulfate soil | place: Finland: Risofladan, Vaasa | collected...
CACCTCCTGGAATTACGCCATAATATGAACTGCTCTTGGATTTCCTCTATGGTTGGCTTAACGACCGGTAGACATTCTTGTTTCATAAGCTTATCCTCCCTTATCTTATTCTGTTGGATAACCTGTGATAACGCTTTCTTACCTATTTTTCATGCAGGCTTGCCGGAAGGACACGGTGCTCACGGAACTGGTCGGGTAATTCCCGCGATCTGTACTTAGCATTCCGATAGAGCTGGATCTCCCCGCTTTCAAACTTGTCTACAGCGGCAGGTTTGGCCGAAATAAGCTGTTCCGACTCAAGTTGTACAAGATAAAGCAAGTCCGTAATTCTCCGTAGTTCCTGAAAATAGTCGAATGGTCAGTTCCATTGCCTGATAATATACGGCTCTACAAGCCCGTAAGCCGGCAGAACCGTCAAGTGATATCGATTTGCTTGTTCTCTTAAGCTGAGCCCAATAGTAGTTTCTGAGGACTTCTTTGCATTTATGGAGTATTGGGTTCAACTTATGATAAGATAAAAACGTCAAAAATGTAATTTCTTCTAATTGGGGAAGCAGAAAACGCCGACATATATCGTATAATTTCGCTCTTTGATTTTGTGATACGAACAATGCCGTGATTATACGAATAATGCCTTGATTAAAGGGATAAAAAAAGATAGTCGTGAGACCAGAGTTGTTTCGTGAACTTCAAAATTATGCGGAATCCTGTGGGCATCGGGTCAGAGGAGGCTCTTAGGAGCCTCCGTCTGCCCACAGAAACGTGCGTACGGGTCCCCCCGTACACACGGCTCCTCATGTAACCTTAACCCATTGACGAATATCAAACCAATGTTGATGCTTTTCAGTTGATCTAACCTTTAAACCCATTTCTCCAATGAACCACCGATTAGGGTAGGCTGCATCCACTGCTCTTGTGTGTGATAAGGCCCATCGTCGCTTGTTGGAATAAACTGCTTTAGCTGCTACTTGCCATGAGGCCCCGCGTTTTACCAGTTTCTCGAATAAATGACGTCTCCCCTTCTGTTGGGCTACCAGGCGAGAGCGAAGTCTCCGCCTGATGTGGGATTCAATTTTCACCAACTGCGCTGGGTATTGAGTCATACGATAATAGCTTGACCATCCCATGTACCACTCTGGTTGATGTGCTTTATTGTCTTCCCTAAAAGAAGATACGTGCCTCTTTAGTAATGACAGCCGAAAAATCACCCACCGTGACAGCCGAAAAGTCACCCACCGTGACAACCGAAAAATCACCCACCCCCAGTTTGCTTATTCGCGTACGTCTACAAGTATAAGTATCTCCCGTCATTCCCGCGAAGGCGGAAATCCAGTCTTTGTGATAACAACTACTTCTGGATTCCCGCCTTCGCGGGAATGACGTTTATGTGGAGGCCGAATGTATGATCAAGGCCGACAAACACTATCTACCTGCGTTGTTGCCTTTGTGCCTTTGTGCCTCTGTGCCTTTGCCCCTCTGTGCCTATCTCTAGCCTTTGTCCCTCTGTACCTATCTATTTCTGTACCTATCTATTATAGAAGAGATGTATCGACTATTTGCGGTGTAATCAGTATGAGCACCTCTGAGTCCTCAGTTACTTTCTCTTTCTTGCTGAAAAAGAGATTCAGGATTGGTATATAACCCAAAATAGGCACTCTCGAAATCTTGTTAATCTCCCGCTTTTTAAGGAAGCCTCCTATGGCTATGGTTTCCCTGTCCTTAACCACCACGGTCGTATTGACCGAGCGCTTATTTATGAGCGGAAGGCCATTGCTGGCAGTCTCGACAAAATCGCTCACCTCAGCCGGTTTGATCTTTACCAAAATGGTATTATCGTCCGAAACATAAGGGATGATATTCAGGGTAATTCCCGCTTTGATCGTCTGGATATTGGTGTATGCATAGGTAACTGGCCCCGTGGTGATGGATATATATTGCTCAAGGCCGATATTGATGGTGGCTTCCTCACCGTCCATGGTGGTTACATGGGGTGTAGCTCTCAGAGTGGCCTGACCATTCTGAACCAACTCATGAATCTTGGCTGTAATCATTTGGGTCAGGTTTTGAGTCAGGTTTTGAGTGTAGCCAAAGGTTAAATCAAGGTTTTCCATGGAGCCGGAAAACTTGCCTGACTGGCCTTCCCAGTCTATGCCGAGATTTTTCTTGGCATCTGAGGTAAGGTCCACGATAATGGCCTCAAGCTTTACCTGTTTCGGCACCTTATCAACCTTTTTGATATCCTCAACGATTCTCTCTATTATTTCAGGAGACGCGGTAATGGTGAGCATGTTTCGCTCCTCATTCACCTGGATGGCTGAAACAAATGCCGGAGAGATAAGTTTTACCAGCTCCTTGGCCTTAAGGAACTTTGGTTTCACATATTCGGTCCGGCTCAGATAGTTGAACAAGGGGCTGCGTGGGTCAGCCGTGCCGATAAGGTAATAGCCTTCCATCTTCCTGAAGGTGTAGCCACCTGCTGAAAGGATTATCTTGAGCACATTTTCAATCGCCATGTCTTTGTATTTGACTGAAATAATCCCCTGTATCGTATCATCGGTGATCAGATTGATCCCTGTCTCCGTAGCTATGTTCCTGATGATCTCTCTTACGTCAGTATCATAAAACTCATTGCTCAGGAGTTTTTCAGAACTCGTGAGTTTCCCTGTGTTCGGTAGGTTTCCTGAGTTCGTGGATTTCCCTGAGTCCGTGAGTTTCCCTGAGTCCGGTAGGTTTCCTGGGTTCGGTAGGTTTCCCGACGCTTTTTCAAGGCCCTTGCCCTCTTTTTGAGGCTTCACGGGCTTTCCCGTTGATGGTTCCTTTTCTGGTAATAATGACTGATCTTCCGGTAAGGGCTGGTATCGTGATAATGGCTGATCTTCTGATAAGTGCTGATCTTTCTTTTTAGTGGCCTCTTCTATCTTAATGGCCTCTTCTGTCTTCTTTAAATGGTCATCAGCAAGCTCAGCAAAATTGCCATATGGATGTCTATCTTTTATTTCCAGAAACTTCTGTGCAGCTTTTTCATATTCCTGTCTCTGATAAAGGTCTTTGCCCTTTTTAAAGGTAGTATAATCATCCGATCCCCAAATCCAGCTAAAAAAACCGCCAGATCCGCCAGATCGACTATTTTTCTTTTGGCTGAGGCTAGACTCGGTTTTTGAGGCAGGCTCAAGCTGAGTGGCAGGCGCACATTGCGAGGCAGGCGCAGGCTGAGTGGCAGGCTCGCTCTTTGAAGACGAAGGGGAGGCTGGGGGCACTGTTTGCACGGCAGATGAGGGAGACAATTCCTTGGCAAATGTAGGGGGTGGTTGTGTGGTAAGTGTGGGTGACAATTCCTTGGCAAGAGGCACTGATTTCTCTTTGGACTGATCACTCGGTATGGAATGGCTAAAACGTGACTTGGGAGTGAGGCCAAAAGACGATTTGGAATGCTTTGAGACTGATTTGGAATGCTTGGAGACTGGTTCGGAATCGTCGGAGACTGGTTCGGAATGATTGGAATAAAAATCATGAGCAGTAATATTGGGGTGAGCAACCCCGTGGTCAGCAACACCACGGTCAGTAACGCCACGGCCAGTAATACCGCGGCCAGTAACATCGCGATGAGCGCAGCCTGAGAGAAACACAACGAGGCAGAGCGCAACACAGAGAATAGTAAGCAAAGAAAAAAATCTGAAAGTTATTTTGTTACTTCTATACATATCACAAAGTCCATAATGTTTGAATTTATCTTGTTGTTATCCTTAGCCGTGACTACAACCCTGTCAGAATATTTTCTTTTCCCGCTCTCTGGCTGTTTACACCTCGGCATGTACGTATTAACCTTGTATTCCTTTCTATAGACCTTAGCATAGATGTCCCATCCGTATTTCCTATATTTAACCTCCTCGTTGTAATAATTAAGTCTTTTTCCACTTATCCATCGCCGCCGTGGATCATTGATGCCTGGTGGGGGTGACCCAGATGGGACGATGGCATAAAATGTGGGCAGATAGTCTGCCTTTTCATTATGGATATTTCCGTCATGGCTTATTGTCCTGAAGCTTATGGTTATCGGTGAATTGTTGGTTTCCACAGATAATACAACAGGCATTTTGCTGGTATATATCCCTCCGGTATATATTTTTGATGATTTAAATGCATCGAGCCACAGAATGACGGGATCTATATGGGAAACAAGGATTGGCCTAACAGTGCACTGAACACGTATCTGTTTGGTATCAAATGCCTGCCTGTTAGCAAGTATCTGCCTGGCACCAGGCCCCTGGCTGGCACCAAACCCCTGCCTGATACAAGGCGCTTTCCTGGCACCGATTTCCTGCCTGGTATTAAGCGATTGACTGGTAATTAGCGGTTGACTGGTAACTGGCGATTGCCCACATTCGCCGTCTGGCGTCATTATTGCGACCATAGATAGCAAAATGCTGATAAAAGATAAGCTGATAAAAGATAATCGCTCATATCCCATAGTCATCAAACCTAATTCCTATCCCCTAGTACCTTGTCACACTTTAATTTGTCATTCCGAGGAGCGATAGCGACGAGGAATCTTGAATCGCTGCCGTCATAAGATTTCTCGCTCCGCTCGAAATGACACCATAAACTTAACTGTGAAAGGGTACTAGGAGCCTGTCCGAGAACAAGGATTTTAAAATTTTAGCTACAATATGTTGTATTCAAGGACGAAGCTTGGTACCATATATTGTATACAAAAAAATTAAAATTTACATTCTCGGACAGGCTCCTAGTACCTTGTCAATGTCAATCGTCTTATGAGGGGCACTCCAGCCGCAAAGCTGATACATGTTAAAGGCAATAATCGTCGTTTCAGTCATTTCGTCGCCGGGTAAGGCCGGTGGAATCTCACCACCAGCCTCCCACAGATCCGTACGTGAACCTCTCAGCTCATACGGCTCGTGTCAGCCCTTGACCTGAAACCTTATGGCTTCAAGCCGACGCAGAGATGTTATAGACAGCTCCTCCCAGTTGCCTGGTTGGCTCTACTCTCCTTGAGCTGACTCATCCCCTTCGCTCCATCCTCATTACAAGGACTTCTTCACTACTACAGGATGATCCGCCCCTGCTGTATGCATCGATACTTTCCCCCTTCATGGGTCCTCCACTTATAGGGTTTTCTCTTAGCATCATACAGCAGGTTCCCACGTTCCACACAAAGGCCAAGATCAAGCTCATGCCACGTGTATGCCGGACACCACTCGGAGAGTAAGCAGGTATCCTCCGAGCTTATCCCAGAGACGGGAATCATCTCTGGTTTTGATGCCATCCTTCTTCTTTCGACACGTCAGCCGTGGTTTGCTTCCGCTCATCTTCTTGATCCATACCTGACAAATCTCGTATGCCTTTTCCTCAACGCTCACCACCATGACTTTTGCCCACAGCAGCTTGAGGTGGTTTGAAGCCTTCCCCTGCAGGACGGCTCCGAAGGGCCAACCTTCATCCTTCGTGCAGTTACGCACAACCACAGGCTCAATTGAACCTTTATGCTGCGCTCGTGGCGCAAATTCCCGCGGAGGCGGGAATCCAGCTACTTCATTCTGGATTCCCGCCTTCGCGGGAATGACGTTTAGTGGTGGCCGAATGTATGATCAAGGCCCATGTTATATCACCCCCACCTGGCCTCCCCTATCGAGGGGGAGGAATTGGAAGGCTCAGCTCAAAGCCTATATCCACCCATCAATTCAGCATTGACAGGGTACTAGGGTATTTATATAATAATTAACCAGTACCAAATCCTGTTATCCTGTCTAAAAATTTTCTTCATTTTTTGGCTATTTCTGAGCGTTTATGGTAAAGGTTATCTTTGATGTTGCCCTTTCTTTGCCGCCGTAATCGACTTCGGCAAAGGCTACATATTCTCCAGGGATGAGCTTTCTTTGCAAAACCGCCGTCATTTTTCCTATTGTTTGGGGAAGTATTGCCCTTGCCAAAAGTACAAGCTCTACCTCCTCAACATCATGGTTATAGATATCCTTGATCTTGATCCTGCCTTTTGGCACAAGGTGCATTAGCCCGTTATTCTTAACATCCAGGGCAAACTCTGGATTCCCTGTATTATTTCCTCCCTTGTTCTTCATCTCCTTGCCATTCACCTGCTCAAATTTGGTGATTTCAGCCGCAGGCTCGACCTCTCCGGGAATTATGGCTGCCACCTCAACCATACTAATTTCAGTCTGGGCAGACTGAGCATTTGGGACTGTCTGGGCATTGGAGGCAGACTTGGTATCCGGGGAAGCCTGGGCATTCGGGGCTGTTTCGGCACCGGTTCCGGCATTCTCCCTTGCCTTTTCAACAACTATCAGACTATATTTGCCGCCAGGCTGGACTGAAGCGGGGATATTAAGCTTGACCGGCACTCCCTGGGATAACTTTGACCCGATAGTGTATTCCGTCTCTCCAAGCCCTATCCAGTCTGAGGATGAATACGGTGTTGAGCCTTTTTCCTTGATAACCGTTTCTCCATCAGGGCTGTATTCAAGGTCCTTCACAGACAGGACTACCTTTATCGGCTCCTCCGTAATGTTGGTGATATTAAAAACCGCAGACCTGACCCCGCCTGCCTGTCCTTTAATCTCAAGGTCTTCCGGTTTTACCTCAAAGGATGCAGCATTATGGCCGGACCCTTTGGACAGGGAAGCCATCATATCCTCCGTAAGCTTTACCTTTTGCTTGGTCACAAGGCTCCTCTTCCCGTATTTCAGGTTGATCGTCGCCGTATACTCCCCCGCAGGGAGAGGTTTATCTATCTTTCCGAAGAAGGCCACCTTTGCGCCGGGGAAAAGCTTCTGTCCATCATCCTCTTCCTTACCTTTGCCTTTTAATCTTTTTCCTTCCTTCTTCTTAAACTGTTTTTTATGCTCAAGCGATTCGGTGGTGAGATCCATACTACTGACTATTTTCCCTAAGTCATCCTGCAAGGTTACCCGGCCCTTGGCAATGAAATCTATTTCTGACTTATTCGAAATGACTGCCTCTATGGCAGGTACGTCATCTGAAAGCTTTTTTACCCCGAGTTTTTCAATTTCTGCCTGTTCTATGATTGGCCTTCCCTTGACCCTGAGTCTTAAGACAACCGCATACCTTAACCTGATGGATATGCCCTTAGCCTTCTTATCGTAGCCTGGCTCAACCATTATGGCTGCCAGTCTACTCCCTGAATTTGCAGCAGGGACAAGGACTTCCCCCTTTATGGTGACGGTTTCCCCAGCATGGACGATAAAATCGGTTTTTTCAAACCGTATCCATTGTGCACATGAATAGGGACTCTTTCCAATATCTCCAAAATCCATACCCCCACTCTCTTTCTGAATGGCATCAAAGAGGGAGATATGAATAGATGCATCTTCTCTGGGTGAAGTAGAATAGATCTCTATCTCGAATTCAGCCTTCTTATTCGAAGAAAGTTCAAGATCTATAGTTAGCGGCTTGACACTTACGGTACCCGCGGCCTGGGAAAATGAAGCATATAGAAAAATAAGTAATAGGACTATCCAATATAATAGTGGGTAATGGAAAAAATTAACCTTAAAATTTGAATTTAGGATTTTAAGTTTCAATTTTAGAAAAACCCCTCTAAAAGATGAAGCATAAGGGACGGGGCTCTAAGCCCCGTCCCTTACTCCATGCTTTACTAAAGCAAAACACTACGGAGCTACGCAAGAATAACCTGAGCAATTTATGCTTACCCATTGGTTAAAATGGTAGCCACTAAATGCTCAATGATCAATTATTCTATGGAACTCCTAAGCCTTAAGGTGTCGCAGTAATAGTTAATGTAATGGCAGCCGTGTAACTTCCATACTCATGAGAGGAAACTTTTCCCCACTTGGCCCAGCCAAACAAGTGATAATTGACTTTTGTCTTCGGTAACTGGTAATTTGGACAAAATAGATCTCCCTTGTAAGAAAAATCCGGGTTCCTATTGACATAGCCAAGCGATATATTACCTGGAGTCTTTATAACCTGGTAATAAGTATCAATAGTGGAAGTATTATGGCTTAGGTCAGTTGCTGAATAAAGTAGATCAAGTGCTGTGTTCGTTTCAATAGTAAACGATGAGAAATCTGCTGGCATGGGAGTTCCCGAACCATCTCCAATAACTTCACCAAAAGTCATTGGTTCCAGCACGTCTATTTTTGCATACTTCAGAACATGCACCACAACATTAACAGTTTCATGATCCATCATCTGAGCAGTCGTGATCTCAAACGATATGTGTATAACACCTAGTAAAATTATAAAGATAAGGAGAGTTTTTTTCATACCACTCCTCTCCCCCTTTCATGTCTAATGGGTTAATGGTTTTGCTACTAGGCGTTATGGAGATACCAATGTTATAGTAAGCAGCGCGGTATAGGTGTCAGCTTCTTGAGATGAAATTTTACCGTCGACGGGTGTCGCTGTAATCGTAAAATTGTGATCAGTATTATCCTGTACCAAGACAACAGACTGTAATGCGGTAACTGCGGCAGGAATATGGTCTCCGCCTGTGCCACCGAGTAAATAATCGTCTGTATTTCCTATAGCGTTTATCTCTGCGGATAGAGTGGCTGCACAATTTGTCTCAACATGGACAGAACCAGTAATATTAAATGGAGTTCCATCTCCAGCATAGTTGACTGCGGGGGCGGTTAGGGAAGTTAATGAACCGTATTTTAATACAGTAGCTGTTACAGTGACGCTATCCGATAAGCTTCCACTTTCCAAAGATCCTGTTGGTAATGCTTGCGCCATTCCATAAAATCCTACTACCAAGGCCAGTGCCAATACTGCTACTAATGACTTCTTCATGCTTTGTTCCTTCCTTAATAGGTAAAATTTCTCATAGTTGAATTTTCCGGCACCCTTTATTTTAAACATTTCGCAAAGGTGCCTGCCCATCTTTTACAAACCTCAAAATTTTTCTGATCCGCAGTATCAGAAAGTGCAAATTCCTCAGATCACTTAATTCCTTAATTGCTCTCTCCTCCGTGTTACTTTTTCCCCATATATCACCACCTTTCCTTTGTGGCCTCTGCGGGAGGCCTTTTCTTTTCTGCATACCGAATAGAAATGGCAACTGAAGATTCTTTCTATATCTCCGGTTTCAACATCTCCAGCTTTTACATCTCCGGCATGCAGGTAAAAACTATCGTTCCGCTATATTCACCTGCCGGATCATCCCATCCGGCCTTAAGCCTGAAGCTCAGGCTGGTAGAAATAGTCCTTTCCTTCTTGCAATGTTCTACAGATGATCGCTCAAGCACTACTACATCATTTTCAAGGCTGTAATAATTCCCATTGCCAGGGTTCACAAAAATCCGGCCAGCGGGGATAGCGGGGATATCGCTATCTTCGCTTTCAAGCGGTGTAGCGTGTGCCTTGACCATGAACGTTCCTTTTGATTCGACGCTTAGCAGGACAGTGTTGTCCGCATCGTATTCCTTTGGTGCCCCGGTCACGGGAAAATGAACCTTCTCCGGTGACAGGGACATTCTAATTTTAGGCCCACATCCTGCTCCAGATTCTGCTTCTGATCCTGCTCCCGCCTGCCCAACCAGAGGAGAATTACCTAGTTCAGCCCCTCCCTCAGCCCCTTTCATTGGCAGACCGGGCGGCCCTACGATAAGCTTTACATGGACGGTCGGACCCAGATCGGGCGAGTAGATATCCCCCTCGTAAGTACCTGGTTTTTCCTGCCCCCCAGCCATATACCTGAATTGCAGGTTAGCCACCTCAGTCGGAAGCTCCCTGATTGTATCCCCTTTGCCGACAAGCCTTGGCATATCGAGACTCTCAAACCCGTTGGTATAGGGCGTTTTTATCAGCAATCGATTTGGCATTATGACCTCTCCTCCAAAGCTTCCAGGTCCTCCAGCGCCTCCAGAACCTCCAGGACCATCAGTGCCTCCAGTGCCGGTCATTGTCAACGGGCTTGCCAGATAGTTGATGGCCCATCCGAAGGTGCTCGACTGAACCACTACTCTTATGGATGCGTACGCATCCACAGGACCTGCCTGCCCGCTCGCAAGGGAAAAGGTAATAAGGTCCTGAGAGACCGTTATTTTAGGGTTTGGCTCCGCAGAACCTGGTAGTAGAGGATTTGCCTCTAAAGAATTCCCCTCTGACCAGCACCAGGATGCTGATAATGCCAACAAAATTCCTATCAAAACCACTTGAATTTTCAACCTATTATGCATGAATGATTGCCATTTCTACCTGAACCACTGTTCACCCCCACCTAACTATAAATTTTGCGGCCACGAAGATCACGAAGGGCCACGAAGATCACAAAGAGATTAGAGTTGTTGCGAAATAAAATCTTAGTATGCTTTCCGGTAGGTCAACCGTCTCGGTTGACCAATATATAGGACAAGCGAGGACGCTTGTCCTACTGGGATAGTCCAAATTGGTTATTTCGCAACAACTCTATTAAACTTTTTATAAAACAAACCTTTTAATACCATCTTTTAAGACTTTTTCGTTAAAATCTATTAGTAGACCGACTTTTATTCGGGCAAACTTCATATAGGTCAATATTTGAGCCTCATGAACAGGGTGAAACTTATCTATACACTTCAATTCTACGATTTACTGATTCTCGACCAATAGATCAATACGATAAGCAGAAGGAATACAGATATCTTTATACCGGACCGTTAATTCGACTTCAGTGTTAAACTGTATCTTCGTCTGGTTCAGTTCATAAGCAAGACACTGCTTATAGGTATTTTCCAAAAGCCCAGGCCCTAATTCTCTATGCACTCCAATAGCCAAGCCGATCACTTTCCTGGATAACTCATCAAAGATTATAGTCTTTCTTATCTTTTTATCTTCGTGCTCTTCGTGGCCCTTCGTGCTCTTCGTATCCTCACTTCCCATCAACAACTACTTTCACTTGTAGACTTATGCGTGTACTAAATTTTTTTTTATTTGACTCTGTTACTTATAAAAAAGCGCTAAAGTATAGCTTTTGATACCTGTTACGAAAGAATGGAGGATAGTATCTCCTGTCCCGTGGTGCGGCAGATTAAGCCATCACCAAAAAGTTAAGTGCCACTTATATGAATTAAGTATTACTTAAGTAAACTGTTATGCTTGATGCTCAACATAATGTTTAATGTCTATAATTTAATTGCAACTTTTGTTCCAGCCTTATAATATGTTTTTTAAAGGAGGAAAGATTTTTTATGCCATAGTTTATACTTTAATAATTATCAAGCATTTACGAAACAAAAAAAGGGATGTCAGATAGGTGCTTATGAGTATTATAGGTAAACATGACTAATTATTTAACCTATAATTTTTAATATTTATGGCTAAAATAATTTTAAATTGAAGTAAGCTTCATATTTTATGAAGACATATTCACATTTTATGAAAATAATTTCATGTTTTATGAAATATACTTCATATTTACTGCAATTTTGAGTCATTACCATTGGCGGGAACCCTTATATTTTATGTATTCGGAAGGGGGGATGTAACACTCCTGCGACATAGTGGTGGCTTTAACCCATTATAAAATAAAACATTTCGTACAAGTAACTTGCTGTATGGAATGTAAATTGTAACTACTTATCCCATTAACTAATTGATATCATGGTGTAACCTGTGAAGATCAATGTGTACTTTTCCAGGAGAAAAAATACAATTTTAATAATATCAATGGGTAGAGCACATAGACAAACTGAAGACTTAACCTTGGTAATTTTAGACAACCCAAAAACATCGATATGGTATATAATTGAGTAATTAACATAAATTTATCGCAGGAATTTGTGCTTTATTTATGCGGTTTGGCAGGTTATGCGGGTACAGTGAGAAGCGCTATCTGCCAGCGGGGCTCTCGTCTGGAGCTTATTTGAACTATGACATGCATTCTTTACCTACCCTGCCTTGCAAGCGGCTGGAAGCCGCTTGCACTATAACGACAGAGCTAGAAGCCGCACTCTAAAGTCCGTCCAAAGGGCGATAACTTGACTTAATTAACTTGACAATGTTACATTGGCCATATCGCTTTAAATAATACTGAAAATCTGCCCCCCCTGTGATGAAAACAGTGTAGGGGCGGCACTGTGGCCGCCCAGGTAGCATAAACCTGTAACATCATCATCAACAGGATGCCGATGTCAACGGGGCAAGGGCAGGCACAAGGGGCCTAATGGCACTAACATTTCCTTTTAGGATGCGTAGTGTCAGGCGACACTTGCCCACCATATGCATAAAGCTAAATACAAGCAGCGGGAATTTCCCGTCAGCTTTCTCTGTATCACTGATGCTGGATATGCAGGATATGCGGGATATGCAGGATATGCTGGATATGCTGGATATGCAGAATATGTAGAATATGTAGGGTGGGGGGGTTTGGGGCCCCCAAACCCAAAAGTATTTTTGGGGGGGGAATACACCCCCCCCCCAAAA
>Ga0307378_10009953_pt1 | contig 12419 bp, 8 predicted proteins | sample UN1MG_FD_202238 | JGI IMG/M metagenome (GOLD analysis project Ga0307378, IMG submission 202238) | Soil microbial communities from Risofladan, Vaasa, Finland - UN-1 | ecosystem: Environmental > Terrestrial > Soil > Coastal area > Acid sulfate soil | place: Finland: Risofladan, Vaasa | collected...
CGACCTCGGACACGTCGAACGTGCCCTTGTCCGTCGGAGCGGCGGCGATCCATGCGTCCGCCTGGGCGTGGAGCTGCGCTATCTCCTCCTCGGAGAGCAGGCGCCCAAACTCTTGGACCTGCTGCTTGGCGCGCTCGCTCATGCCCTGGGTGATCTTCCCGGCCGCGTAGTCCGCCCAGGACCAGGCGACCGCGAGTCCCTTGGGCTGGCTCGCGCCCCCCGAACTGCGCCCGCGCAGAAACACCAGCTCCAGCAGGATCGACCGGCGTAGATCCTCTTTCGACAGGTAGCGGATCTCCTCGGGCTTCATAGCGCCGCAGAAGAAACAGCTACTCTTGCCCGGGACCGGGCCCGGCAGCAGCTTGGGGTCCAGTTCGCCGGCCGCGACCATGTCGCGCCAGACCGGCTCCAGCTCGGCCTCGATCTCGGCGTAGCAGCGGGCGCGCTCCCAGCCCCACTCCATGAGCGGATACCAGTAGGCGTAGGCGTGCGCTTCGGGGTCGTCGCCGTCGCCAGCCCGGAACGTCGATCCCTTGGCGTTCGGGTCCAGGCGGGACTCCTCGGTCGAGTCGTAGCCGATCGCCTTCACGATCCGCATACCCTCGGGCATGACCATCGTCGCGTCCATGAGACGCTGGCTGGCCCGTGCCTCATCCCCGGCCTCCGTGATCGTATAGACGTAGCTCCCGCCGGCCTTCGATCGGTAGGCAAGGCCCTGCTCGATCAGCGTCGTAAGGACGCTGCGCGCGGTTCCGGTCGAGCAGTCCGATGCGCGGGCGACCTGCTTGGTGTCCATGCTGCCGCCGATCAGGCTCGACAGCGCCTTGCTCGTGCAGTTGTGACGCAGGCTCGGCTCGAAGTAGCCGCTGTGATCCTGAAACCAGCGGTCCTGCGGGTCGTGCTTCCAGGTCACAGAGCACTCGCTGCGCGTGAACTTGGACGCGCTGATGCTCGGCATGGTGTGGTTGCTTAGGCAGTTTTGCTCCAGGGTGCGGTGGCGCCCCCAGCTCCCAGGCAGCAGGCTCCCGGTGCCGTATCCGCGCGCCCAGGCGACCGTCGTCACGGGCGGGAACCCGACGCGCTCGCACCAGCGGTTGAGCAGGTAGAGGTAGGCGTAGGTGCTGGCCTTCTCGGCGCCCGTGTCTGCGAACGTGATCCAGCGCGGGCGGAACCGCTCGTCTCCCGTCTCGCGGAGGATCTGCGCGAGGCCGACCAGGATCGCCGTCGAGTCGATCCCGATGCCGTAGCTCACGGCCAGCGGCCAGTCCTCACGGCCTGGGCGGTAGTAGGTGTCCACGTCCTGCCAGACCGGGACGGGGCGGAGCCTGTCCTGGCCCTTCTTCGCGCCCCGGAGGTACTTCTTGCCGGTGGCCTCCAGCGCCAGCTCGACCATCCCCCGGCGGAGCTTCGGGGTGCCGACCTCCTGGCGCGCGGCGCCGATCTCGACCTGGGACAGCTTGGGGTCCCAGACCTCCTGGGGGGAGACGCACGGCGACCGCACGCAACTCGGGCCCGGCGCCTCGACGTAGGGCGGGCTCGTGGGGACGGTCAGGGGGTCGGCCTCGTCGGCCTGGGGGGCGTTCGGGGGGTCGAACAGGGAGAGCTGTTGAGCCCCGTTCGACAGCGGCAGCCGGCGTGCCCTAAACCCTGCCATGCCGGTGTGCCTCTCCTGCGCTCTCAGGGCCCCCAGGAGAGGCCGTGCGGTCCTGCGGCCAGCGAGTCGCAGGACCGGCCCAGGCCGCACTGGCGCGCCTGAATCGCTCTCCTGAGCCTACCAGGGTCTCAACGAGGGCCAAGCGGATAGGCGCTGACCCCACGGGGGGTTCCAGAACGTCTGCTGGCCGCTGTGGGTTGGGCCGGCTGGCGGAGGGGGCGGGTCGTCCCGGCCCCGCCGCTGGCGCTCCTGCTCCTCGCGGACCTGCGCCAGGTAGTCCTCGGTGTCGGCCGAGTAGCGTGCGGGCGCGGGGCCCGCATCCAGCCCTTGGATCTGCGCGCCGGTCATCTCGACCTTGTCGCCGCCCCGGGCCTGGAGCTTCCAGACCGTCGGGCGTCCCTTGACCAGCTTCGCGCGGCCGGTGACGACGGCCTGGCGCCCGTCCGGCAGGGTGACCCATGACCCCAGGGTGATCCCGTCGCCCTCCTCGCCGGCGGCGACGGCCTTGGCGCTCCGCAGTCGGCGCTTGATCGCCCGCTGGCGGGCCTTCTCCAGGTCGGCCAGCTCCGGGTCGCTCGCGGACGGGCGGTCCGGGAGCTGGGCCTTGTGGTAGCGCGCCGTGGCCAGGGCGGCGCTCCATTCCTCCTCGGTCAGGCCCAGGCCCATTTGGATCAGGCTGGACATCTGGTGCCCGGCGCCCGTGTGGGCTCGACTGAACCCCATGTCGTTGAGCTGGGCGGCAAAGTCGTCGTCCGCCGCCGCCAGGGAGTAGAGCCCCTCGGCGGCCCATTGCTCGTCCGGCGTCTCCGGCATCCGGCGGTCGGTGCGCGCGAGCTGGACGGCGGTCGGCTGGCGGCGTCTGCGGATCTTCTCGCGCTCCTCCTCCTGCCGCTGGCGCTCGCGATCGGTGATCGCCTCGGCCAGGGCCCGCTCGGGGTCGGCCGGCCCGGGGACGAACCCGGCGTCGTAGGGGTCGAACGTCTCCTCGATGCGCTCGATCTCCCGCTGGCTGGTGAGCCGGATCGGCTCAAGGATGACCTCGTTGGCGCCGCGCTTCCCGGCGCTGATCGTCTGGCGAATGATGTTCGCCTTGCGGTCGAGCAGGACGTTCACGGCCCGGTCGATGGCGTGGTTCGCTACCAGGCTGACGATGTTGACCGTGCGGAACTGGCCGATGCGGTGGGCGCGGTCCTCCGCCTGGACGTTGCCGGCCGGGGTCCAGTCCTTGTCTACAAAGATCACGTTGGCTGAGCGCGTGAGCGTGATCCCGACGCCGGCGGCCTTGACCTGCCCGCCGATCCCCTTCAGCTCGCCGCGCTGGAAGGCGTCCACGATCTTCTGGCGATCCTTCGGCTTGGTCTTGCCGGTGATGACCTCCCAGCCCGGCAGCTTGGCCAGCACGTCGAGCGGGGCCAGGAAACTGGAGAACACGATCAGCGGCTCGCCGCGCTCCTCGTACTGCTGAATGATGTCGAGCATGGCGGGGATCTTGGCCGTGGCCAGGATCCGCTTCGCCTTGGTGACCTCCTCGAACGCCGGCATCTTGCTTCGGCTGCCAGTCAGGATCGCCTTCTCGTCCGCCGTCAGCTTCTTCTCGTTGCCCTCGCGGACCTTCTGGAGCACGGCGTCCTGGGCCTTGAGCAGCGCCACGCTCTCGTGGACATCAGCGCCAGCCGACTGAGCCTCTTGCTCAAGCGCTGCCAGGACCGAGTCGGCCATCCTGTCGAGCTGGCTCACGGCCTCCTGGTCAATCGAGACCTCGATGTCCTGGTAGTTCTTAGGGGGCAGGTCCGCGAGAACGTCCTGCTTCTCGCGCCGAAGCATGACGCGCTGGATCTTCTCCCGCACCTGGTCCGGGTTGGGCGGCTTAGCCAGCTTCCACTCCAGGCCGTACTTCCCCTCGGGGACTCCCATCTCCTGAATGAACGCCTTGAACGTCCCGAACGCTTCCGCCTCCAGGCTGGCTTGCTGGAGGACGGACCACAACTCGTTCGGCGTGTTCATCAAGGGCGTGCCGGTCATAATCCAGACCGCGCCGCCGCTCTTGAGCACGGCCTGGCTCATCACGTAGAAGTTCCCAGCTTGCTGAGAGGACGGCTTGATGGGCTCGTGCGTCCGCCAGTCCACCCGCAGCGTCTTGAGGTTGTGGGCCTCGTCGCAAATCAGGTAGGTGCCCCGCTGCGGCTTGCGGCCGACGGCCTCTGACTGCGCCGGAAGCCGGCTGTAGGCCGTGATGAACGTCTCGCCTGGGCCGGGCCAGCGCGTGAAACTGCCCTTGGCCTTCTCACCCTTGCCGCCGCCCAGGATCTTGATGCCGGCCGCGCGCTCAGGGCGCCAGCGCGCGAATTCCCTGGCCCAGTTCTCCAGCAGCGACACGGGCGCCACGACCAGCACGGGCGCGCCGTCGGGGACGGCGATGGCGCTCTGGATCGTCTTGCCGAGACCCTGGTCGTCGGCCAGCAGCGCGCGGCTCCGGCTCGCGAGCCACTGAATCCCGGCTCGCTGGTAGTCGTAGAGCGTGAACGGGGAGCCGGTGGTCTCCATGCCCAGGTCGTAGAGGATCTGCTCGACGTTGGCGGCGCGCTCCTGGGCCCCGCTGACGCTCGCCGTCTGTTCCTCCTGGGCACCCTCCAGGGCGGACTGGAGCGTGTCGGTGACGGCGACGTTGAAGCCGGCCGCCTCGTACTCGGCCTGGATCGCTGCCGCCCTCGCCAGCGGGGCGAACACGACCCACTCGCCGCCCACCTTCTGCGTGCGGCAGCACTCCTGGTTGATCGCGCGCATGGCGCCGAACAGCGGGTGGTCGTATCCGAAGCCAGGCGGCTGGCTGATCGCCACCTGCTCGCCGCGCAGGTCGAACGTGAACGTCGGCGGCCCCTGCGACCCAAACTGCACGTCCGCCCGCTGTTGCAGCTCAGGCGGCGCGCACGAGTAGTGGAACACGTAGTAGCCGCTCCGCGCGGCGTCCGTCGCGAGCAGGCCGGCCCCGGAATCGACCGGCTGGCCGCAGCGCTCGCACGCCTGCGCCCGCATGTTCTTGCCGTTGCGGTAAAGGCTGTAGGGCGGGTTCTCGGCAGGCACGAGAATGCGAAGCGGTGGCTGCGCGTATGCGTGGTGTCCGTGTCGGTGCATGTGCCCTCCGCCTCTAAGGGTAGAACCAGCCAACGACAGCGTACTTGGTGCCCTCGGTCGGCGGCTCGGCCTCGTGCGGATGCGTGGAGCCAGGCGGGAACAGCGCGAGCGTCCCGGCCGTCGGTTCGAGGCTGACGCCCTGGCGCGGGAACACGGTCGCGCCGCCCTTGTAGCCGTCGTTCAGGTAGAGCAGGGCCGAGAGCTGGCGCTGGCCCCAGCGATCGTTGCCAGCGATCGAATCGACGTGCATACCGAACGCCTGGCCTGGCTCGTAGCGCATGATCTCCCAGCCGTCCTGGCGGTTGGGCGAGGCGTGCTTGTTCCAGCGCTTGTAGAACAGCGCTGCGTCCGCCATGAGCGCGGCGAGCATGTCCTCCCAGCGGCCGAAGAAACGATGCTTGCTGCGGCTGATCTGGACGTTGTGACTGGTCCGGCCCTCGCTCGCATAGGCGTCCCCGCTGCCGGAGACCTGCGTGCCCTGGGCCCACAGGTCGGCGGCCTCGGCGGCGTCGATCAACGCGGAACAGAACTCGGGCGCGAGCACACCGTCGATGAGCATGATGTCGGTCCAGCCCATGGGAGCGACCACGCTGGGAATGCCAGGTCGCGTCTCCTCGCCTCTCGCGCCGAGCACGCCGTAGCTGCACCACACCGACCCAGGCGGCTCGGTGGTCCGCAGCATGACCTCGCCGGCCGCCGGGACCGGGTCGAGGCTGGGCGCGTCGATGACGTTCTCGGGCAGGCCGACCTCGCGCAGCAGGTCGTGCAGCTCGGCGCGCTCGATCGGGAAGGCGCCCGCCTCGGCGGAGTCCCCCAGTTGACGCGCCAGCTCCAGAATGCGCGCGGCGTGCGGGTGGTCCTTCGGGAGGGTGATCTGGGGCGCGGCGATCATGGCGCCACGAACTGGACCGAGCCCTGACCGTCCACCGCCTCGCCGTTCGCGTAGTAGAAGCGGAACGCTAGCGGGCCGCTGCAACCCGCCATGGGGCCGATCGTGAGCGTGGCGTAGCCCGAGCCGTTGAGCGTGAGCTGGTCGGCGTCCGCCATGACGACGGCGGCCGGAAACTCGACCAGGACGACCTTGCCGGCAGCTCCAGCTCCGCGCGAGTCCGTCACGTTGAGCTGGCCGGTGGCGACCCCGTCGCCCGCGATCTGGCCCACGCCGGTCGGCGTCACGTCGAGGGTCGGCATGGCCGGCTCGGCCTGGATCGCCGCCAGGAACACGGCACGGTCCACGACCTCGGTCACGCTGACGTAGTAGAGGTCGCCGTTCGCGTCGTTGCGGTGCGCCCAGCCGCCGACGAGCGTGTAGCCGGCGGCGGTGGTCTTGTAGGCCAGGCCGTCCAGGTCGGTGCCGGCGGCGCCCAGTTCGGCAGCGGAGTAGCTCAAGTTGCTCATGCCCTAGCCCCCAATGACCGTGATAATGGCGACTCGGCCAGCGGTCACGACCGACGCGCCGCCTCCGCGAGAGATGACCCACGACCCGGACGTGAATGACGTGCAACCCCAGGTGGTGGCCCGGAACGTGTCCACGGCCATGAAGAAGGCGCCGCCGTCGTTCCCACCGCCCGCGCTGGTGATGAAGCCCTGCAACGTGCCCGTGCCCGTGCAGTAGCCGAAGTTATCGAGGCCGCCCACGGGCAGCGAGGAGAGCCCCAGGCGCGGGGTGAAGCCGGGCACCAGCGAGAACCCCCCCCCGCCCGAGCCCGCGCCGAACGTCGCGGTGGCCTGGGACGTGATGCCGGTGGGGCCCGTCGGCCCGGTCGGGCCCGTCGGCCCGACCGGGCCAGGGCCTCCGCTCGGACCGCTTGGCCCGGTCGGGCCAGCCGGCCCAGGCGGTCCGGCCCCGCCGACCGTGATGACGATCTCGGTCCCGTTGTCCGTGATGCTGACCGCGCCGATCACGTTGATCGCCTGGCGCGGAGAGCCGACTGGCGCGCCGGCGTTCTGGACCTCCAGGCCGCCCGGCGTCACGCCCGACTGCCCGCTCGTGCGGCCCGCAATGTTCCCAGCCATTTAGCCCCCTCTGCCCGTCGCCTGGTCGAGGATTTGGCGGCCGGTCGCGAGCTGCGCGTCGGCCTTGTTGAGCAGGCGCACGCGGTCCCCGCTGGTCAGTCCGCCGACGCCGCCGGCGAGGACGGCGCGCTTTAGAGCCGTGGCTGACCCCCTCGGCGTCGTCATGCTCGCGACGATCGCGCTCATGTCGGCCTGGGCGTCCAGCTTCTTCTGGCGTGCGAGCAGGTCGGTGTGGATGCGGTCGAACGCCTCCGCGCCGACCACGTCCCGGATCGCCTGGAGGATCTTGCCCTCAGCGTTCGGCCGGGGGTCGTGGTGCAGTTCCAGGCCGGACGGGAGCCGCTGAAACTCGGCCATGTCGGCCGCCAGGCGCATGAGCGCCTGGACCTTGGGGTCGCCGCGCCGATCGGCCGGGATCACGAACGTAGCGGTCGCCTGGGACCGACTTGGGCCGGCGACCTCCCGCAGGGCGCCGACGAGTAGCTCCCGGAGGATCTGGCTCATGGGCTACGCCTTGCCCGCTGGTTCGAGCGAGGGCGATGGCGAGGTCGCGACGGGCTCCTCCGGCTCGTGGTCGGGGGCGTCGCCCTGCTCCTCGTCCTCCTCGTCCTCCTCCTCCTCCTGCGGGGGCACGGGCAGCTTGACGACCTTGCCTGCGGCCTCCTTGGGGATCGCCTGGGGCTCGCACTCCACGAACCACTCGCCGTCCTCGTCGCGACCCATGGCGGAGAACGTGACGGGCAGGCCGTAGCGTTCGGCCGTGAGCTGGTTCTCCCGGGCCTCGGCGTTCACGCCACCCTGGAGCACGTCCTTGCGCAAGGCGTTGATCTCGTCGTAGAGGGACCCGATCAGCACGTTCTTGCGCTGGAGCTGCGTCCGCGCGGCCATAAGCTCCGCTGCGAGCTTCTGCGTCTCGTTGATCGCGAGCCGCCCAGGCGCCTTGGGCTGCCCTGCGGGCGCGGTGCCCGCAGGCTCGGCGCCGTTCTGCGGGCGTAGGCCCCGGGTCGCGCGGTTGCCTCGGGTCTTTTCGCGGCGCTGCTTCTTCACGAGGGCCTCCTGGGGTCGTATAGACGCCCCCATTGAACCCTGCCCCGACCCCGGGAGCCAGTCCGCATTAGCCGATCAGCCCGACTGCCTGGAGGTCCGCGATCAGCGCGGCGAGGACGTTGTTGTTGTTGGTAACGGTGGCGCCGGCGCTGTTGAGCAACGTGCGATCCTCGACCACAGTCGCGGTACGCGTGTAGGCCGCGCTCCGTGCGACGGCGGCCACGCCGTAGAAGCCGAGCAGGCCGGCGGCCCGGCTGATGTTTACCGCCCCGGTGTTCCCGGTGCCAATGTTGACCGCGCCCAGCGTCCCGGACGTGACCGAACCGCCATCGATAGAGACGTTTCCGCCGTTGCCGGAGGTCGCCCCGCCCGAGCCAGCGCCAATGATGATGTCGCCTCCGGCTCCAGTTGCGCCGCCTGGGCCAGAGCTGATTCCGACGCTGCCGCCCTGGTTGGCTACTCCGCTGCTGCCTCCTGACAGAATGACGTTTCCGCCAGCTCCGGCGGCGCTGGATCCGGCGCCGAGTGTAGCGGTCCCGCCGCCGCCGGTGCTAGGTGACCCGCCGGCGAGGATGCTCACGTCCCCTCCGGCCGCCGTCCCACTCGCAGCCCCCGCCGCGAGTGAGATCAGCCCGCCGGCTCGGTTCGTGCCAGCCCCGCTGCCCCCGACGATCGTGACCGCTCCGCCAGCCCCGTCCGTTACGGCCCCGCCCTGGACGGTGACCGCGCCGCCGGCGCCTGACGTGGCGCCACCAGCCCCGCCTCGCAGCAGCGCCGTCCCTCCCACCCCGGTGGTTGTCCCGGAGCCACCAATGAGGGACGCAGCGCCACCTGTCCCGCTTGCTCCTGCCGCGCCGGCGACGAGCTGGCAAGCTCCACCAGGCCCAGCGCCGTTCCCAGCACCACCGGCAAGAATGATCCTCCCGCCGTTTATGCTGGCCCCTGAAGCTGCGCCGCCGTTGAGCCGGATCTCGGCTGCGGCGCCGCCGCCGTCTGCGGTCCCCGCGTTTAGGGTAATGTCCCCTCCGCCGGTGGCGCCGCCGTGGTTCGCTCCGCCGTTTATCACAACGTCGCCGCCGCTGCCAGTTGGGCCGCCATCCCCAGCGCCCAGTGTCAACAGGCCCCCGGTCCCCCCGAGGAAACCGGCGCCGCCCTGCACGGTCGCCGCGCCGCCCGCTGAAGTGCCTGCGGTCGCCGCGCCGCCGAGCACGCTGGCCGCGCCGCCGGCGCCGGAAGTGGCCCCGCCCGCGCCGCCGGCCAGGTTCAGAGCGCCGCCAGCCCCCGTGGCCCCGCCCTGGCCTGCGGTGAGACTAACCAAGGCGCCTACAGCGGTGCCGGTGGAGGCGCCGCCGGTGAGCGTCAGGGCGCCGCCGGCCCGGTTTGTGCCAACGCCAGCGGTGCCAGAGACCGTGACCGCGCCGCCGACGCCGTCCGTGGGAGTGCCGCCCCGGACGGTGACCGAGCCGCCTGAACCGGACGTGGCCCCGCCGAAGCCGCCGACCACGCTGGCCGCGCCGCCGGCCCCCGTCGCTCCGCCGGCCCCTGCGGTGACGCTGGCTCCTCCTCCGTTTCCAGCTCCGTTTCCAGCTCCGCCCCGGACCCGGGCTTGTCCTCCGGCCGCCCCTGAACTCGCCGCGCCGCCGTTCAGGTTGACCACGCCGCCGGCCGCCCCAGCTCCTATCCCAGCGCCGCCGGTGATCGAAACGGTGCCCCCAGGCGAAGCGCCGAGCCCAGCACCGCCGGTGACCTCCGCGACCCCACCGGCTCCCGTCGGGCCGCTGAAGCCGCCGATCATCCTGGCAGCTCCGCCGGCCTGGTTGCCCGTCCCGCCCCCCCCGGTCACGGTGGCAGCTCCACCAAACGAATTGGTGCCGGTCGCGGACCCGCCAGCCACCTGAGCGTCCCCCCCGGCGCCCGATGACGTGCCTCCTGGGCCTCCGAACAGGCGCGCGAACCCGCCGATTCCCACAATCCCTGGGGTGCCGCCCTGGATCGTGACAGTGCCACCGGCCCCGGCGATGTCGCCTGACCCGCCTGTGATGTTCAGGACGCCGCCCGCTGCCCCCGACGCGGCAACGGCCGTGCCGGATCGCACGGTCGTGGAGTGACCAGCGCCCGCCGTGGAAACCCCCCCGCCGATGGTGATGGTGGTAGCGAAAGCATCCGTCCAGAGCGAGCGCGCTCCGACGGCGGACCTGATGTCGTTCATCAGGATTTGGTCGCTGTTCTCCACCGCGTTGCGGTAGGCGGCGTTGTCCTCGCGAATCAAGGGGGGAGCAAGAGCCACAACAGCCTCCGTCGTGTGAATGAATGCCGGTCCCTGGATCGACGTGGGTATGCCTGAAACCTGGTGGACGAACGCCGGGCCCTGGATCGCCGTTGGGATCCCGGTGGCCTGGTGGACGAACGCCGGGCCCTGGACGCTGCCTGGCGTCGCTGCTGCCGAATGGATTAGTGCCGGCCCTTGGGCCATAGCTACACCGTCTCTGGGTCAAGAACGGCGAGCGCTTGGCCGTTGCTGAAGCCGTCAGTAAAGAAGTCCCAGACGATCGTGTTCACCGTCACGCCGTCGGCCGTGACTCCCTGGACCTGGTTCCCGACCCGCGTTCCGCCGCCGGTCGCCAGTCCGATCAGCGTGGCGATCACCGTCGCTCCCTGCTGCTTGGCGGCGCGCCGGAACTGAACGTCCACGGTCCCTCCGCCAGAAGCGACGAAATCGATGCGCTCTCCGCCGGCCGCCCCGACCACGGCCAAGATCCGAACGCCGTCCTGTCCGGGCGTGTAGAAGTAGGCACCACCGTTCCGGCTCGCCTGGGGCAGCGAGTCACGCACCGCGCCGCCGGACCCGAGGAAGCCATAGAGCGTGCCGACGCCGAGGAATTCGCGCACGGACCATGGAAGGCTGGGGGTGTCGTCACCCGCGAAGGCCAGATAGGTGCGCCGCGTCCCGGGCGTGGTCTCCGTGTCCTGCACGACGATGACGCGCTTGTCTCTGGTTGCACCGGCCGTTCCGCCATCGTTCACGGTTCGGAGCGAGGCCGGGACCGTCGTCGCCGTGCTGTTCACCGCCACGGTAGGGTCGAACCCGCTCGCGGCCGTGATCGTGTAGTGCCTCCAGCCGACGCTGGTCGAGGACGCATCGATGTGCGTGATGGTCCCCTGCAAATCGACGCCGTCGCTCCACAAGGCCATGCGCTGGCCTGGGCTGAGCGCGAAGGAATCAACGTAGGTGTTGATCGCCCCGCTTCGGTTCCAGGCGCCGTCGAAGTTGAGGAGGTCGGCGGCCTGGAAGCTCGTGGAGGTCGCCATGTAGAGCAGGCCGTCAGACCCGATCGCGTAGCAGTTGCTTCCCCAAATCTGGATGCCGCCGGGGCTGCCGTAGGTCACCCAACTCTGCGCGATTGGGTCCCAGGAGTAGAGCCCTTGGGACGTTCCGTTGCCCTGGTTGAAGTGGATGGTCGTTCCGTAGAGGATCTCGGACCCAAGAGCGTCCCCGATGGCGGGTCCGATCGTCTCCGCAAACGCCCCGTCGCTGAGCCGGTAGCGCCAGCCACGGGCGGTCCCAGTGCTGGATTTGTAGTAGCCAGCCAGGAACGTCTCCTGATTCCCCGCGTCGTAGACGAAGTGGATCCCCCCGTGCCCTATCCGGGAGTCCGTCGCCGCCGCCGGGCTCGCGAACGCAGACAGCAGGGCAAAGGTCGCGCCACCGTCCGTCGAGCGGTGGAGCCCGTCGAACAGCACGCAGTAGGCCGTGTCGGAATCCGTCTGGAAAACGCAGTTCGCCTGGAACAGGGTGTCGCTGCCCTCGGCCGCCAAGTTGGTGCCGAACGCTGCACTCAGGAGCGTGCGCGTGAAACCGCCCACGTAGCGCGTGACCACGGGCTGGGATACCCCGCGCTCGGTTACCGATAGCCAGTCAGCCATTTACACCGTCTCCGCGACTATCGCCGTGAGCGCCTGGCCGTCTGTGAGCCCGTCGGTAAAGAAGTCCCAGGGGACCGTGTTGACCGTGACTCCGTCGGCCGTCACGCCCTGGACCTGGTTGCCGACGCGCGTGCCGCCGCCAGTCGCCGCGCCGGTCAGCGTGGCGAGCGCCACCGTCCCCTGCTGCTTGGCCGCGCGCCGGAACTGGACGTTTACGGTGCCGCCGCCGCTGGCGACGAACGAGACACTCTCGCCGCCAACGATCGGGCTCACGCCCAGGACTCGGGCCGTAGGCGCGCCGGTCGTGTAGAAGTATCCGCCTCCGCTGAGGGCTCCCGTGGGGAGCGAGTCCCGGACCTGGCCGCCCGCCCCGACGAACCCGTAGAACGTCCCGGCCCCAAGGTACTCCCGAACCGACCAGGTCGTCCCCGGGTTCCCGTCGCCCGAGAACGCCAAGAACGTCCTGACCGTCCCTGGCGTCGTGTAGGTGTCCTGCACGACCATCGCGCGCTTGGTCGCGCTGGCGTTCGCGCTGCCGCCCTGGGAGACCGTCCGCAAGTCCGAGGGGACCGTCGTCAGGGTGACCTCGACAGCCACGGTCGGGTCGAACCCGCTCGCCGCCGTGATCGTGAACTGTCGCCAGCCG
>Ga0307378_10009954_pt1 | contig 12419 bp, 13 predicted proteins | sample UN1MG_FD_202238 | JGI IMG/M metagenome (GOLD analysis project Ga0307378, IMG submission 202238) | Soil microbial communities from Risofladan, Vaasa, Finland - UN-1 | ecosystem: Environmental > Terrestrial > Soil > Coastal area > Acid sulfate soil | place: Finland: Risofladan, Vaasa | collected...
CTACAAGAGGGTGTACACTTTCGCCGGAATGTCATGTACAATATGCCAGAATGCCATGTACAGTATCACCGGATTAAGGTGTACAGTTTCACCGGAATGAGGTGTACAGTTTACTCCGGAATATGTAGCTCAAGCGAAGGATTTGGCGAAGGCGTGCCTTACACCGTGACCCTTCGCTCCGCTCAGGGCTTCTGGCTAATCCCGAGTACTCGGGACTGCCCGGTGCTTGCGTCGGGTAACGCTTACATAATTATACCGCCAGGCCGTTAGCCTTAATGGAAAACGCCACTGCACAAAATAAGCATCATTAAAAATTTCTGCACAAATATTTGAAAATGTTACCTAATTAGCTAACTTTGCAAAATGGATAGCAAACAGATTAGAGAGGTAATTTTTTATGGAGATTACTTCTGGGATTTCTACAAAAAGCAGTCCGTTAAAGTCAAGAAGAAAATCAACTGGACTATTGGATTGCTGCAATTTATGGAGATAATTCCTGAGAAATATCTCAAACATATAGAAGAAACTGATTTATATGAAATTAGAGTAAGTTTTGGAAATAACATTTTTAGGATATTCTGCTTTTTTGATAAAAATCGACTTGTGATCATACTAAATGGATTTCAAAAAAAGACTCAGAAAACACCCAAGACAGAAATTAACAGAGCATTAAGATTAAAACACGACTATTATGAAGACAAAAAATAAGATAACAACATTTAATGAACATCTTGACCGTGAATATGGCAAGATTGGGGTTCCTGCCAGAAATAAATACGAACAAGAATTTGAAGCATTTAAACTTGGCGTTATGCTTCAGGAGATGCGCAAAAGTCAAAAAATGACTCAGGAACAGCTTGCAAAGAAATGTGGCACAACCAAAACCTATATTTCCAGGATAGAAAATGATGCCTCTGACATCAGACTTTCAACTCTCATGAGAATTATACAAGAAGGACTTGGTGGTCACCTTAGACTCACAGTCGACATTTAACAAAAATCACTAAGCATAACACGGTCAATAAAATTAACAGGTCCAGCCTCCGCCACCACCTGCGCTAAAATGATCCACAGGGTCATTTTTAAACGCCCGGCCCTGGTGCCGGTCCGTTAGTGGCTATAAACAAAAACATTGCTTCGTGAAAGAATTTTAGATATAATTAAAAAATGATAAAAAAAGTAAGTATTTCCGATCGACTGATCAATTTCATTGTTGATACTCTTGCTTTCACAATAATTGCTATAATTACAATTATCATTCTAAAAAATTCCAATCAAAATTTTAAATACTATAATGTCAATTACAATAGACTTTTAGCATTCACAATTTATTTCTCATACTATTTTATTTTTGAATTGGTTTTTTCTTCTACAATAGGTAAACTTGTAACGAGCACAAAAGTTGTGGATAGCTCAACATTGCTACGCCCATCTGTAGTTAAATTAATTATTAGAACTTTGTGTAGATTCATTCCATTTGAGTTCGTAAGCATGGTTTTTAATGATAAAAATCTACCATTACATGATATATTATCAAGGACTATTGTAATAAAGAAACCTTGAATTATTATTCAATTAATCACTGATTAAATCTTATGCTTTATGAAAAAAATTAGAATCCGTTTTTTAGGACTGCTATTTTTAGCAATTGTTATTTTACCTTCTTGTGCGACAGTACTTGGTGGCAAAGTAACTGAATGTCAAAGGACGAAACCAGCACCTGGACAACCATCAAGAGAAATTAGAGCAGGATATTTAATTGCAGACCTTTTGCTTCTTACAATACCTTTTACTGTTGTAGATTTTATAACTGGAGCAATTTATAAACCTTGTACAAACAAGTAATTTTTAAAATTACAGTAGTCCTTTTTTAAGATATTAGCAGATCAATTTCAGACACTGCAATAACAGAGTCTTCATAAATTCTAAATAATTACAGCCACTGGCACGGACAATAAAATTAACAGGTTTCCCGCTGCGCGGGACAAGTCGTCCCGTGAAACGGGAAGTTGTCACGGTTTAAATATTAGGAGGACAAAATAATGATGTATAATAGTGTTTTCAAAGCATTGTATATTATAGTAATTCTTACAGCCTTTTCTACCAATATAGTTTTTTGCCAAACAACCCTAAAGAAAGTTGGAAAATATAATCCGGGCATATGTTACGGACTTTCATTAAACAAACATTATGCATATACCACTACAAATAAATCATTGATAATTCTTGACATTCTGAACCCGGAGAAACCTGATAAAGTAGGTGAATTGGAAATTGGAGTACCCATTTTTGGATTATCAGTAAAAAATAATCATGTTTTTCTGGCCGCCAGCAATAAAGGATTAATCATTGTAGATATTTCAAATCCCAGTGTTCCAGGTATTGTTAGTGAATACAGGAGCATTGGCACAATGATCAGGGCCGATGTAGTTGATAACTATTGCTATATTATTTGCCAGGAGACCGGCATTGAAATAGTCGATATTAGCAAACCCACTAACCCCATAAAATTGGGCAGCTTCAAGATAGCTGCACGGGCTATTTCAATACAGGAAGATATTGCATATGTTTCAGATCCTGTAAATGGATTAACAATTTTGAATATCTCAAACCCGGGGAAAATTGAAAAGCTAACTATTGTTAATAATACCGTTGGAGCAGCTGGTATATGTGTTAATAATGATTTCCTTTTTTTAGGATCATATGATAATTGGGTCCGATTATACAATATTTCTGAGCCCCAGTCACCCAAATTTATAACATGTTATACATATCCGAATGAAGTCTCCGGATTAACGGCAACAGATAATTTCCTGATAACTAATTTTCAAGGGATAACCATCAAAGATATCTCCGATGTAAAGAATCCTGTATCTGTTGCGGAATATCATGTTCGAGGCATTAAAGGGGGTGTTCATGGTATCGTTCTTCGGAACAATTATATATACTTTGCTCTAAAGGGTATAACAATCCTGAAAATTGAGAAGGATTAATCAAAAACGAAAATAAAGATAATAAAAACTGTGTATAAAGTGCGGTCATATTTAATGCCGCTTATACTACAAGTAAGACAATAACGATTTGAATAGAAAGAAACAATAACTTAACCAAAGACCAGGACAGCGGCACTAAACATACCGCCGATCGTTAGGTGTCATAGCTGGAGCCCCCGCATAAAGACAGTCGAACTTGATAAAATGAAACCTATATGAAAAATCGTATCAAAATGAAAGCTTTGTTTATTCTGTTTGTCATCCTTTTTATGACAAGTTGTGGCAAATCTGATAATGAAATCAATCCTCTTATCTTAGGAGAATGGCGTTTATTCGAAATTTACGGTGGAAAAGAAGACAACACGCTTGGTTGGTTTACTATCCCTGAATCTCCAACTCAAACAATTAATTTCAGCTCAGATGGAAAATACTCATTAGCCTTAGATGGTAGTATTAATTGTAACGGAAACTTCATTTTTGAAAACAAAACAAGTATTAAATTTAGTCCTGGTGATTGTATGCCTCTCATAGAAAGTGTGGAAACCATTTACACACTTACCCAAGACACCTTGACTATATCAAACAAATCTAATTCACTTTCAAGTTTCAGTTTAAGAAGAGACAAGTATATCAAGGTAAATTAGATCCAATAATAAAAGAATAAAAAGTGCTACGAACACCTGACACGGACAATAAAATTAACAGGTCCAGCTTCCGGCACTTCCTCCGCTACCACCTCCGCTTAAAGCTTCGGAGGTCAAAGAAGGCTTCGGAGGTCAAAGAAGGCGATGTGCTAAAAACACCCACAGGGTGATTTAAGAACAACGATTAACGTCTTTTGTTAATAATTTTCCAACTCTGTAAACATTGGAGTCTGATAACAAACAGGAATAATAACTATTTTTAAAAACAAAAAATTCGAATAAAAAATGGCGCAACAATATTTAGATCATTCAAAAGCAATTTTAACTTCTGATCGTTCAAATTTTAAAGGGGGAAGCAAAGGTTCCGGGATTATCTCTTTATTCGGGTATCAAAACGAATATGATCTTAGAGAAGGGTATCCGTTATTAACTACTAAAAAGATGGCCACAAAATCTATGTTTCATGAAACAATATGGTTCTTAAGAGGGGATACAAATATTAAATATCTTGAAGACAATAACAGCCCTATCTGGAGACCTGATGCTTTTCAGGGCAATCTTCCCGGGATGCAAAAAGAAGGAATTTTCCCTGAAGGTATTGTAAAGTATTCTCCTGATTGGGACAAAGCAATGGAAGAATATGGTCAGAGAATAAAAGATGATCCTGAGTTTGCAGAAAGATGGGGCGATGCCGGACCAATTTATGGGAAACAATGGAGAAGATGGGAATATTTTGATCATGACAAAGAGAGGTTTGTTGAAATAGATCAACTGGAAAAATTGATAAATGGTCTGAGAAAAAAACCAACAGGGAAAAAACACATTGTTGATTCATGGAATCCCGGAGACACTCCAAAAATGTCTTTACCTCCATGTCATGTTTTATATCAGGCAACTGCTAATGAAGAAGGCGAGTTAGAATTGCAGCTTTATCAGAGAAGTTGTGATCAGTTTCTGGGTGTTCCTTTTAATATAGCCAGTTATGCTGCTCTTACCCGTGTAATTGCTCAGGAAGCAGAGATGGTCCCAAAAACATTTATCCATACTTTTGGAGATTCACATTTTTATGCCAGTATCGGGAAGAGAACTCAATGGCACAGAGATAATTTCAAGGAACTACAAAAAAGAATAAGAAATGTTTCTGCAAGAGAAGAATATTTAGAAGTTGTTGACTGGATTAATAAAAATGCTCCTGGTGACGGCAATGAAGAAAAATATGATCATGTAACTGCAATTCTTGAACAAATGTCAAGAGAACCCAGACCTTTACCTAAATTACACATTACAAAAAAACCCTTTGATCAACTGACTATTGATGATTTTGTTGTAGAAGATTATAATCCTCATCCTCCGATCAGAAGGAGTATGGCTGTTTAGCCAGCAACCTTAAAATAATATTTCTGTCAAAAAAAAGGCATAGGCATCAACGGATAGTGGATTATAAGATCAACCGGGCACAACACTGTGTAAAAGTAATTTACTCATTAGCATGTCGATATGTAGGTGCCGGGCCGTTAGCTTTAACTGAACATGCCTGTCACTTAGATAGTTACCTTAGTGACCTCCGTAGATAATACTAAAATCCTGTCTTGTGGCACATTCTACTCAATTAAGTATTAACTTTGTTATAAAATAGATTGATATGGATATTCAGACTAGAAAAATAAACTTCGTTCAAGAATTTTTGCGACTAAGAAATATCAAACTGATTGAAAAACTCGAGAAAATCCTCCTTGAAGATAAAGCTAAGGATTATGAAGCTAATCTTAAGCCAATTAACATTGACAACTTCAATAAGATGATCGATAAATCTATTGAAGATGCTAAACTGGGGAATGTAGTCAATGCTCATGAGTTAAAAGAATCAGTCAAAAAATGGAAATAGCCTTTAAGATTCTTTGGACTGATTTCGCTATTAATCAACTTAAAGACATCTTTGATTATCATTTGGTTAAAGCAAGTTCTAATGTGGCGCAAAGACTAGTCCGGAAAATCATTGATGCCACAATAATTCTTGAAAATAATCCAAAATCTGGCAGAAAAGAGAATTTACTTGCTGACCGTCCTCAGGAATTTCGATTTATAATTATGAAAAACTACAAGATAATATACTGGATTGACTTTGAATTCAACATCATAAATGTATCAATGGTCTTTGATACCAGACAAAATCCTGTCAAAATTGAAAAAGTGCTATAAAAGTGAAAGACTAAAGGGATTCTTAATCTAACAGAAATCTGAAAATACTTAAGAGTTCATTTTCTAATTTTAACAAACTGCTAAAGTTAACACGGACAATGCTAAAGTAAATAATTGCGGCGACCGGCTTGCGGTTCGCGGCGACCGGCAATTATCCGGGCAGCGAAGCCCGGCGAAGCCAAATCCAAGCTTTTTTGCTAACTTGGTTTGTTCAATTTATTCTGGCAAAGGATTATCTTGTTTATGGATTCTCAGACTTGATTTTAAGATAATTCCATTAAACCTTAATATTTATTTACGAACTCGCTTTACTTCTAATGCTAAGCAGTTGCATACCCGGACTTTATAATAATGGCGCAATTCTAGTATTAATTACCTTTGTTGCAGATGTGGAAGTTCTTTGATGCAAACAGTTAGCAGGATGCAGACATTGACTAATTAACAATAAAACATAAAAGAAATGAAATACCTCTTAAAAACAATCATCCGGAATTTCTCCCGGCGACCTGTCACCAATCTGATTATTTTATTGGGTCTGACCGTAAGTCTGACATTGGTAATCATTCTGTCTCTCTATTGTTTCAGCGAACTTACGACGGACAACTATCATGAGAACGGAGATAGAGTCTATTTATACAGATTGGAAGACAGAGTCTATACTCCGGGTGTCCTTAAGGACCACATTGATGTAAAAATTCCGGGGATTGAATCAATTGTAAGGATTGGCGGAAGCTGGGAACCTCCAGTATTGCAGGTTGAAAACAAAGAACCCATCATATCGGACCTGATTTTTGCAGATGAAAATTTCTTCAAACTTTTTACTTACAATTTCATTGAAGGAAATGCTGAAACTGCTCTTAAAGAACCAATGACGATTGTGATCACAAAAACATTGTCGCATAAGTTTTTCGGAAGCGAAGCGGCTATGGGTAAAACCATTAAGCTTAACAACGATAAGAACCTTACAATAAGTGCAGTTATTGAAGAGCCGAATGCTAATTCCTGCCTTAACATAAGTGCAATTACAAATATTAGCACAAGAAAAATTGTTATGGCAAACGAAGATGAGTATACTAAATGGGGGTGGAGTGATTTCCAGACATTCCTCCTTTTAAAAAAAGGTATCAATCCTGAGGTTATAGGTAAAACCATTCTGTCTCTTTTCCCGGCAGAAATACAAAAAGACTATTTGAAAGCAAAACTGACTCCCTTGAAAAAAATCTACTTTTCAGAATTTTCACTTTTTGGGAGCAATTATCTTATATATGGAGATAAGAAGAAAGTTCAGATCCTGGTTCTTGTTGCTTCACTTGTTTTATTGATTGCCCTGATCAATTTCATTAACATTTCATCATCTCAATGGCTGGAAAAAATAAAACAGACAGGGATTATGAAGGTATTCGGGGCAACGCGGTTTTCTGTATTGGTCAACACAATTGGAGAGTCATTTCTCTTTTTCCTGGCAGCACTTCTAACTTCTATCGTACTTGTTAATGTAGTCAGTTCTTTTATTAGAAGTTATGCCGGGATTCATTATAGCCAGAAATTAACCAGTTCCCCTGGCTTTATATTTATTTCTCTGATAATTATCTTTTTTCTAAGTGTTACTTTCAGCATTATTCCTGCTTTAAGGATCTCTTCTTCCAGAGCAGTTGATAATTTGAATAAGACAGTAAGCACAAGCAGTACCAACTTTTCCTTTAGGGGCATTCTTGTAACTATGCAGTTTACAATTACTATCGTGCTCATTTCATTTACTGTCCTGGTTCAGAAACAGGTCAGATTCGGGAGCAGTGATCTTGGATTTGACCAGAACAATATCATGAGTATTAAGCTGACCGACCAACTTAGCCAGAAGAATGATGTTCTTAAAAATCTACTTGAGGAAAACTCCATTGTTAAAAAGATTTCATTTTCTCAGTTTTATCCCGGCAATACCAATCAATACAGGGAAACCCAGTTAACATTGAATGGAGAAAAAAAACAAGTCAGTTTTGACTTATTAAGTGCTGATGCAGAATTCTTTGAAATGTTAGGACTTCAATTGGTTTCGGGGCGGTTGTATACAGATAATCTTTCCTCTGATAAGAAGAAAATTGTAGTGAATGAGGCATTCCTTCGCCAAAATAATATTACCAATCCATTGGGAGGGACAGTTACTATGGGTACCAGTTACGAAATTATCGGAGTTATAAAAGATTTTCATTACAAACCTGTTAATCAGCCTATTGCTCCTCTTGCAATAAGGAATGAGTTAAATACTTATTCTTCATATTGTCTCATAACCATCCAGACAAGCAATTTTAAATCGTTATATGCAACTGTGGATAATATAAAAAAGACAGTTTCGGAACTGTCACCAGCTTTTCCGGTAGAGGTGAATTTCATTGATGAGGCTATTCAGAATATGTATCAATCTGAGCTGAGATTCCGCCGGACATTCTCCTTGTTTGCAGTATGTGCAATGGTTATATGCTGCATGGGCATTCTGGCAATGTCAATTTTTGCTTCTCAGCGTCGTGTTAAGGAAATAGGAATCCGCAAAGTAAACGGAGCCAAAATCTATGAAGTACTGTTAATGTTAAATAAAGACTTTGTAAAATGGGTCGCTATTGCTTTTGTAATATCATGTCCCATTGCCTTGTATGCAATGCAAAAATGGCTGAATAATTTTGCTTACAAAACAGAAATGAGCTGGTGGATTTTTGCACTCGCGGGGATAATAGCACTGGCAATTGCGTTGCTTACAGTCAGCTGGCAAAGCTGGAGGGTAGCAAAAAGTAACCCAGTGGAAGCGTTACGATATGAATAAAATTCATTTTGTATAATATACCAATCTGATCTGTTTCTGAGCTGTTTCATCACAGTTGTAGCTCAGATATTGTCGACCCATTAATACTAAACTGCAAAAGAGTCTTCCGGCACATCCCTCTTGATTCTTAAACATTGACCAAAGGAAGAATTTGTTATAGCTTGACAGGATTAACATGCCCTAAACCTAACACGGACAATGCTAAAGTAAATAATTGCGGCGACCGGCTTGCGGTTCGCGGCGACCGGCAATTATCCGGGAAGCGAAGCCCGGCGAAGCCAAATCTCAACTTATCGTGATGGAACACTGTTCTGCGCCCCTAAGAAACTAGACTAAAAGTACTACATTAAACTGTACTTTTATGTTAAAGATGGCAAGAGAACTTCAGAAACGGACTCATCCGGTATTCAAATTGAACGTGTTATTGATATAGTCACATCTGATGATTCTCATCTCTGGTTTGCTGGAATCCATTTAATGTTTTAGATATAAAGCATATTAATCTGAAAATAATAAGAAAATGATAACTTTAGGAGAGCTCAAAAGAGGTTACTGACAAAATCATTATAATTTTAAAATCAATCATAAAATGGAAAGAAAAGAATTTTGTAAAAAAGCAGGATGCGGAATCTTAAGTTTTTCGGCAATTCCTCTGTTAGCTAATGATGCATCAGCACAAGTTCAGGAACAATCTCCCAAACGTAAACGATTTAAGATAGATATTGAAATTTTTGAGGCCCGACAAGATACCTGGTGCCATAAGAAAGGAGATAAATTTGAGTATCCAAAAGATATGGCGCAAATATGTCCCTGGCTTTTATCGAGTATGCATGATTTTATTAGGTTATTACAAAACGATGTAACACTCAACTGGAATTATGAGGGGACACCGTATGAAAAAATAATTAATAAAGAAGGGATAACTACAGAATATGTAAGATGTCCTGATCCGACAGCTAATTTGGTTGCAAAGATTATAAGAACCGAAATAGAAGGATAACAAATTTGCTACGACAACCTGACACTGACAATAAAATTACCAGGTTACCTGTGTTTGCGGGACTACCCGGATGATTCGTCGTTAAATAATTAACAGTAAAAATTATGAACGATTCAAAAACAAATATTATGCGACGTAAAGTAGTGGTGGTGGGTGCCGGAGCAGTCGGAGCTACCTATTGCTATGCTCTCTCACAGAGCGGACTGGCAGATGAAATAGTGCTGATCGACAGGAATGAAGACCTCGTCCGGGGACAGGTTCTCGACCTGGTACACGGACAACCATTTTTCCCTACTGTCGCAATAAGAGGAGGATCAAAAGCCGACTATTCTGATGCACAGCTCATTGTCATAACTGCAGGATCGGCACAGAAACCCGGAGAAACACGGCTTCAGCTTCTGAAGAAAAATGCCGATATTGTTGGCGGTATTGCTGAAGAGGTTAATGCTTCCGGATCACAGGGGGTGATGCTTATCGTCAGCAACCCGGTGGATATAATGACATATGTTGCGTTAAAAAGATCGGGATGGGAAAGAGGAAGAATTATAGGATCAGGCACTGTACTCGACAGCGCCAGGTTCCGCTATCTTCTTGCTGAACACTGCGGCGTGGACGTCCACAACGTTCATGCATATATTCTCGGGGAGCATGGCGACAGCGAATTTGCAGCCTGGTCAATGACCAACGTCGCGGGGATGATGATTGACAATTATTGCCCGTTCTGCCACAAATGCTCCGACTGGAAAACAGAACGCAAATCCATTGAAAAGCAAGTCAGGGAATCAGCATACCATATAATAAATGCCAAAGGCTCAACACATTATGCTGTGGGACTGGCACTTGTCAGGATAACAGCCTCAATACTGAGGAAACAGAACAGCGTGATGACAGTATCAGTATTGCTGAACGGCGAGTTCGGACTCAGCGATGTATGTCTCAGCGTCCCGTCGGTTGTTAATGACCGTGGTGCTATAAAGGTAATTAACAGTCCATTGCCTCCGGAAGAGCTCGAAGCCCTCAGACACTCAGCGGGGATCCTCAGGGAAGCTATAGATTCGCTGGCAGTCAGTTAACGACACTCAAACACTCAAACGCTCAATAGTGCGATCAGGAAAAACTTTGAAGTGAGTTAAAAAGGGTTGAAGAAGTTGAAAAAATATATGAACTCCTTGAATGCGAAATACCTGACGCCTGACGCCTTTTAGTCCTGCTGCAAGACTATGATCATGGCTAAGCTGAGCAGGGGGGGTGTGGTGGTTCGACCTCAGTGACTGATTATTGACAATAATTGTTATTCAGTAAACTCACCTTTACAATCCATTAATTACTTCTTATTCATATTCAGACATTTTACTAAGTTAGGAGTATTGAATAACAGTTATGATCATATCCAAATATATTATGAAATCTGTTTTTGGGATAATATTTGGTATTGTTACACTCCTGTTTTACATCTTTATCCCCGGGTGCCGGATGGGCCCTGAGTCATTGAATGTGAACGATACTATGAAGTCTGAAAAAGAGGTACAGTCTGCTCGTATTTTGCCTTTTTCAGGAATGCTGCAGACTGTAATAAACCTCAATACCAGGTTATTTGACGGGCAGGGTGTATCTGCCGCAATTGTAACAAATAATCATAGATACTGGACAGGTACCGGCGGATATTCCGAATCCGGGAACCCGGTTAACACTGATATGCTGTTCAATATAGGAAGCATCGGCAAGAATTTCCTGGCAGCCCTCATCCTTCAGCTTGCTGAAGAAGGAAGATTATCTTTAGACGATCCTTTATCAAAATGGGGATTAGGGTCCTCAACAATAGATGAAAACATCACAATCCGCCAGTTGCTGAACCATACCAGTGGTATTTTCGACTGGGTGGAACATCCTCAATCACCCTTCATTTTACCATACAGTCAAATAGAATTTGAAAGGATATGGACTCAGGATGAGATACTTACCCTGTTTGCCGGAGATCCTTATTTTCAAAGCGGATATGGCTGGAATTACTCGACCACAAACTATAATTTATTAAAAGTCATTGCAGAAAAGACGACAGGTACAACTGTTCCATCTGAGATCAGTAAACGATTCCTTCAACCTTTGGGATTAGAGCATACAATTACCCTGGATACTGGCACACGGATACCTTCCCATCTCTACCTTGCCCATGGCTGGTTTGATGTAAACGGAGACGGTGAAGCTGAAGATATATCCGGAGATTCTCAAAACTGGATTATTTCAATGTCTCCCAACATGATGTATGCTTCAGCAATTGATCTGGCAAATTGGTCACAGGCATTATACGAAGGCAGGGAACTAAGTAAAACCTCACTTAATGAGATGCTCAATTTTCACCACCCGACGCCGGGTGAACCCCCGATAACCGGATACGGTTTGGGAACAGCGGAAATTTCCCTGAAGGGATTGATCAGGTTTTACGGCCATCTGGGTTTTCACTATGGAAATATATCAGCCATGTTGTATCTTCCGAAGTTACATACAAGTCTTGCAGTTCTGACCAATGGAAATAACCAGCTTTACCAGTATATTATAAGCTTTAACCTGCTAACAGCAATTGTGTTAATCCGGTTGAGATATTTCCTTTATGCAGCGATTTTAGTGCTGGTATTGTTTGTATCATGGGGAACATGGAAACGTGCCGGGAGACATCGGCAAGGTTTTTAAGTAATCGTGCGATCGTGCAATCAGAAAATGGCCCCAGGGTACGACGGTATGGCGGTCAGGAGGAAGGAGGGGGGGAGGGGGAG
>Ga0307378_10009955_pt1 | contig 12417 bp, 11 predicted proteins | sample UN1MG_FD_202238 | JGI IMG/M metagenome (GOLD analysis project Ga0307378, IMG submission 202238) | Soil microbial communities from Risofladan, Vaasa, Finland - UN-1 | ecosystem: Environmental > Terrestrial > Soil > Coastal area > Acid sulfate soil | place: Finland: Risofladan, Vaasa | collected...
CTCCAGCCGATCTCGGAGTCGAACCCCCCAAGCTCCTCCCCATACCACCTCTTCTTCGTCTCCAGGCTCGTGTGGAACCACCAGCCACCCCTCCGCGTCGTATCACCTATGGGAAACAGCCCTGCCAGCTTGTAGAGCTCGACGGCGGCCTTCGCCATCTGATTGTCCCAGTACTCGGGGCGATGTTCCCGCCAGTATTGCTCTGACTTCTCGGCGATCCACTCGTCTATCAGCGGGAGAGCATCACGCCCCTCGTATTCGAAGTGGGTGAGCCAGATGCAGTGGTTGAACCCCACTGCTTGCGCCGTGACTCGATCCGGGTCCAGGCCCATCGTTTCGGCCAGCTCCCGGTAGCCGTGGTGGCCGTGGCAGATCCCGCACACCTTGATCCCGGTCTCCCGCGTCATCGCCGTACAGCCCTCGAACACCGGGTTGCCCGCTTGAATCAACCAGGCGTCGGGGCAGAGACTCTGCATGTCCCGCGCCACCGACAGCATCACCCGGATGTTCAGCACGTCGTTGATGCGAAACCCGCGGTAGTATCCCTGCTGCTCCGTCCACGCGCGCAGACCCTCGACGAAGTCGTGGCCGCCGTATTGAGCTGTGTTCAGAACGAAATCGGCCTCCCGCAGCGCCCCCTCGCGCTCTGTCGTCATGTCGAAAGTCACATCCGCACCCAGCTCCCGCGCGTAGCGCTCCCCGAACCGGAGCATCGGCTCCAGCCGCTCCGGGTTGACGTCCATGAGCGTAACGTGACTGCCCGCCAGGCTCTCTTGGAGGCAGATGTCTTTCACGACGCCCACCGAGAAGGTGGCGCTCCCCGCTCCGATGACTCCCAGCTTCACCCGAGATGGCATGGCTTCCTCCGTGCGCGTCTTCGGAACCTGTGGGACTCTTCTGCGGCGCGGCTACAACCCCTGGCAGATCGGGCCTCGTCTTGGGTAGCCGCGAAGCGGTGGCGGCTCACAGCCTCCTTCTCGGCTCATACCGCGGGCTGCGGCGTTTGACGCCGCTTGCGGATTCTGCTATCCTCTACGCAATTCCCGTGGTTCTCGTTTGAGTGGCCGGAACTGCGGCCCGCGCATGTCATGGGGGCACAGTCGAGAGCGAGTCACCTCGTCAGCTGGCAGGACGTCTTGGCGACATGGCTTCCTCTAGCACGCGAGGTGACAACAATCTTCACCCAGCTTGATCTCTCCGCCGGGCTCACTGGAGCCACCCGCCGAATGGGCTTCGAAACTCCGGCCCCTATTCAGCGGGAAGTTCTTGTCGCGCTCGCCGGCGGCTCCGGCGATGCCCTTAACCCGGAGAGCTCCCGCCCTCGCGCGAGGCGACGCCCGCTGAGGCGGACCCGTCGCAGGTAGCAGTCTCGTTGTCACGAGTGTCGCTTCTGTTGTCCCGCCGCCTGGCGCGCGGTTCAGAAGTCGGCACCCGAGCATCATACGTCGGGCTATCGCCGCGGAGCCAGGCCGGGGCGGAAGGAGGCCGCAATGGCCAACACGAGTTTGTATGTCGGAAACCTGAGCTACTCCGTCACGGAGAGCACGCTGAGAGAGCTTTTCGCAGAGTACGAGCCCGCGGACGTCCGGCTGATCGGAGACAAGGGTTTCGGCTTCGTGGACGTTCCGGCGGAGAAAGCAGCTGACGCCATCGCCGCCATGAATGGCCGTGAAATCGAGGGGCGAGCCATCACCGTCAACGAAGCCCGCCCCAGGGGCGAGCGCCGTGGTGGCGGCGGTGACCGTGGCGGTGGAGGTGGCGGCTACGGTGGCGGTGGAGGTGGCGGCGGAGGTGGCGGTAGTCGGCGCTGGTAGCCATGCCCGACCGGGAGATCATCTGCCAGTTCTGCGGAGAGCCCTTCGTTTACTCCGAGGCTGACCAGGCTGCAGACGCGGGTTCCGGCTATCCGCCGCCTGCCGCCTGTCGTGCTTGCCTCCAGCGGCGCCGCGCCGCCGGGGCCGCCAAACGCGCCGCCAGGCGTCCCCGCAAGAGACGCTTTCGCCGCTAATGAGTTTCGCCCAAGGAAGTAAGGGCGAGACTCATCATAACATCGGGTGGGAACCGGGGACCTAGCGGCTCGGGCGGCAGGGTGCTGACAGACGGCCGCGCCGACTCACTGGCGCGCCACCCTTCCTGCGCCGGCGACAGCGTTGAACCCGGGCCGATCTCAACAGCGGTGTGGATCGGCCCAGGCAGCGATGTAGGGTGACCTAGGCAGCCGTGTGAACCGGTCTCGCTGCTGGAAGCCGCGAATCGACCGGCACCAACCGGAGACCGTTATCCGCCAGAGCCCTTTCGAGGCAGCCGGCCGATCCCCCCGCAACGACGTACGCGAGAACCTCATCCGTCCCGGGGCAATGAACCTCCCAGTTCACCACTTCACTTTGCTGCGTGCGTTCCGCGACTGCTGTCATGGCTTCGTCCTCCGCGGCGCCTGCGACCGGAGCAGCTCTTCTGTCCGGCCCTGCAGTGCCACTTGCTGCGAACCCAGGCCGAGGCGCCCAGGGCCCGACTGAGGAGCGCTGTCGGGGCGCCTCTCTCGACTCACGCTGAGATACCACTTCACGCGCGAGTTTCGCGAAGATGGCCCCCGGTCCGGCGTCACTGTGTCGCCTGCTTGCGACATCCCTCCGGCAGCCCGAGTTTAGCGCCCCCCCACCGAGAGGCACAATCATCCAGCGGTCGATTGTGACACGGGTCGCCGGGCACTCAACAGCTTGATGGCTTTGCTCGGGGGCTGCGTCTTCGCCATGCAGGATCCCCCAATCTCCTTCGTGGAACCGCGTCGGATTCGTGGTAGAAAACGTTAGAGACCTGTGGCATATGGATTTAGTCTGTGTGGCCGATCACGGCTGAGCCGGAAACGCCGCGCGGCCATCCGATATGGCCCGGGGCTCCGCAGGCGTAAGCGAGCGGACGTCCCAGCCCGGCCGCCGGGTCCGGTGCCGCACCTCGGCCGGCGATTCTGCTGAGCGGGTCATGAGAGGGCGAAGGGAGAGCGAGCGCTGTCGGAGGCCGGCGGGGGTCGCCGCGTGCCGTGCGCTCCTCTCTTGTAGATAGGCGGAGCAAGTGAAGCTGAAACCGAAGAAACTCGGCGAGATACTCCTGGCGCAGGGCGTCGTCAGCGAAGAGGACCTGGAGAAGGCCCTCGCCGAACAAGGACAAACCAAGGCCTTTCTCGGCCAGATACTCCTGAGGCGCGGCGTCATCAAGAAGCGCGACCTCGCCGAGGCGCTGGAGGACCAGCTCGGCGTTCCCTCGGTCGAGCTCTCCGACCTCGACATCCCCTCCGAGATGGCCACCTATCTGCCCGAGAGCATCGTGCGCAGCTACCGCGTCGTTCCCTTCAACGTCGAGAACAACGTCATGTCCGTGGCGATGGCCGATCCCCTCAACCTCACCGCAATCGAGTCGATGCGTTTGGTCACCGGCATGGAGGTTCGCACCTTCTTCGCGGCTGAAGAAGACGTCGTGCTGACCACGAACCAGCTCTTCGACGGGCGCGTCGCCGCCTATAAGGCGATCGAGGACACCTCCAGCATGGGGAGCGAAGAGGACGGCGTCGTGACCGTCCGCGAGCTGGAGCGCATGGTCGAGGACGCCCCCGTCGTCCGTCTCGTGGACTCCATCATTCAAGGCGCCATTAGCGGCAAGGCCAGCGACATTCACGTCGAGCCCCGCGAGCACGCCATGCGCGTCCGCTACCGCGTCGATGGGATCCTCTACGATATGATGCAGATCCCGAAGCGCCTCCAGCCCGCGGTCACCTCCCGCATCAAGATCATGGCGGGCGTGAACATCGCCGAGCGCCGCCTCCCCCAAGACGGCCGCATCTCCGTCAAGAGCAACGGCGGCGAGTACGACCTCCGAGTCTCCACGCTCCTCACCGTCTTCGGCGAGAAGGTCGTCATGCGCATCCTCGACAAGGCCTCCGTTCTCCTCCAGCTCGAGGACCTCGGCTTCCTCCCCGACCAGCAGCGGCTGGTCGAGTCGCTCATCGAGAAGCCCTATGGCATGATTCTCTCCACCGGTCCCACCGGCTCCGGCAAGACGACCGCGCTCTACACCGCCCTCAACCGGATCAACAGCGAGGACCGCAACATCGTCACCGTCGAAGATCCCGTCGAGTACCAGCTCGTCGGCATCAACCAGAGCCAGGTCCACGCCACGGCCGGCATCACCTTCGCCCGCGGGCTGCGCGCCATTCTCCGCCAGGACCCCGACATCATCATGGTGGGCGAGATCCGCGACCTCGAAACCGCCGAGATCGCCATCCAGGCCGCTCTCACCGGCCACCTCGTCTTCAGCTCTCTTCACACGAACGACGCCGCCTCCGCCCTCCCCAGGCTGATCGACATGGGCGTCGAGCCGTTCCTCATCGCCTCTTCCGTCATCGCAGCCATTGGACAGAGACTCGTCCGCGTGGTATGCCGAAACTGCAAGACCACATATAAGCCCGACGCCAAGGTCCTCGACGAGCTCGGCGTGCCGCCCGAGAAGCGGAAGGGCCTCCTCTTCAGTCGAGGACAGGGCTGTTCGACATGCAGCAACCGGGGCTATCGAGGTCGCACCGGCGTCTTCGAGATCCTCCGGATGAACGAGAAGATCAAGCGCCTCGTTATGGAAGGCAAATCCTCCCTCGAAATCCGAGACGCAGCAGTAGCCGACAACATGGTCCTCATGAAGGAATGCGGGCTCGCCAAGGTCCTCGACGGAGTCACAACCCCCGAAGAAATCATGCGAGTCGTCTACGTAGAGGAAGACTGAGACTGAGCTATGGCAACCTTTCGATACAGAGCACGGGACGCCGCCGGCGCATTGGTGAGGGGCACGCTGGCGGCCGAAAACGAGCGGCTCGTTAAGCTCAAGGTCACCGAGATGGGGTATTTCCCCGTCGCCGTCGAGGAAGTCAAGGACCGCAGTGACAAGACCCTCGGCATCCTCCCGCGGCGCGTCCGCCACGACGACCTCGTCGTCTTCTCCTGGCAGTTCGCCGCCATGATGAGCGCCGGCATCCCGCTCATTCCGTGCCTCGGCGCCCTGCGCGACCAGACCAGCAGCCCGGAGCTCGCCCGCGTCATCGGCGAGATCCGGCAGCGCGTCCAAGACGGCCAGACCCTCTCCGGCTCCATGAGCAAGTTCCCCCACATCTTCTCCCACATCATGATCAGCCTCATCCGAGCCGGCGAGACGGGCGGCTTCCTCGAACTCTCCCTGGAGCGCATCGCCGTACAGATGGACAAGGACGCCGACCTCCGCCAGAAGGTCCGCTCCGCCTTCGTCTACCCCGTCCTGGTGATCGGCCTCGCCGCCCTCATCGTCGCCTTCGTCCTTCTTTTCATCATTCCGGTCTTCTCCCAGGTCTACCGGAGCGCAGGCCTCGAGCTTCCCGGCACGACCAAGTTCCTCATCACAATCTCGACCTTCTTCGTATCGTGGTGGTGGGCCGTGGCCCTCGCCATCGTGGGCATATTCTTCGGAGTCAGAGCCTGGGCAAGATCCGAGCGAGGGCGCCCCAGGGCCGACAGGATGAAGCTGCAGGCGCCGCTCTTCGGGATCCTTCTCCGCAAGATCGCCATCGCCCGCTCCATCCGCGTCCTCGGCACGCTCGTCAGCACCGGCGTTCCGCTGGTGCAGGCGCTCCAGGACGCGGCGCGGGTCGCCGGCAACCACGTCATCGAGTCGGCGCTGCACTTCACCGTCCTGCGAGTGACCGAAGGAGACAAGCTCGCCCAGCCCCTGGAGCAGAGCGGCGAGTTCCCCGCCATGGTGATCCAGATGGTCTCCGCCGGCGAGGAGTCGGGCGATCTCGGCGGCATGATGAACAAGGTCGCCGACTTCTACGATCGCGATATCGAGTACACGGTCAAACGCCTCACCACCGCTATGGAGCCCCTCCTGACGGTCGTTCTCGGGGCCATCGTCGGCTTCGTCGCCATCGCCATGTATATGCCCATCTTCAACCTGACTTCCCTTCTCAAGCAGGGACCCGGCGTCGGAGGCGGCCCCTGAAGGCGCTCAGAGCCATTCTGTGGCGTGCATCACCATACTCTCACCCGGACTGACTACGCTGTTCGTGGGATAAAAAGTCCCACTTTCTGGCGATTGTCCGCCCCGGCGGACTGCTGTACTCTGCTTACGTAGCACGCTGAAAAGCAAACCGACGCAATAGTACCCCTCGAAAGGAGGTGACAAGATGATAGGGATGACGAAGAGGATGCGAACCAAGCGGGGCTTCACGATGGTCGAGCTGCTGGTGGTGATCATCATCATCTCGGTGCTGGTCGCCATCGCTCTGCCGCGGTACTTCGCGGCGATCTACGCCGGTCGGGTGCGCGCCTGCCAGTCCAACTTCAAGATCGTCAACACGGCGGTGCAGGCCTACTTCGCGCAGAACAAGGTATGGCCGACCGAGGGCGAGACTGGCATCTTTGAGATGCTGCCGCCGGACAATGACCAAGCGATAGACGTCTCCCCACTGCGGGGTGGTCAGCTCACGGAGATGCCGATCTGCCCGTTCGCCACAGCGGCAGACCCCATTGCCTACGAGTTGGTGGCCGTCTATGAGAACCCGAGCGATCCGAGCACCCCTCAGGTGGGTGTCGTGATGGACTGGACCAGCCACTGGCCTAGCGCTCAATGGCAGAATGCGACCGAGCACGGGGCCGCTGCTGCTCCACCAGTACCGTAGCGAATAGTCCGGGAGGCGGGGTCCGCCCCGCCTCCCGAGGGATTTTCCTCGCAGCGGGTGCTCTCATAGCTCTTATTCCACGATCCCGACGTCTCTTGAGGAGCCGCGGAGAAATGGCGAGAACCTACCCGGTCAGACGCTGCAAAGCTCCTGCTCGATCGAGGGGATTCACCCTGGTCGAGTTGTTGGTCGTCATTTTGATCCTGGCGACCCTCATGGTCATTGCCCTGCCGCGGTATTTTCACGCCGTCTACCGCTCCCGGGTTCGAGGCTGCCAGGCCCAGATTCAGACCGTCAACACCTCTTGTGAGGCCTTCTTCGCCCGGAACCGAGTCTGGCCGGCGACGGTGGAGGAGATGTGCGAGAGCACGGCGCCTTCGTGGGTCATAGCGCCGCCTCTCACCGAGGTCCCCGCCTGCCCGTTCGGAGTCTCTTACGAGTTGGCCGTGGTACTGCAGGATGGCAGCGTGGGTGGCGCTCCGGCTCCGGGCAACCCCCAAGTCGGAGTTGAGCTGAACGTTGAGGAGCACTTCGAGGGCTCTTGGAAGACGGCGCTCACTCACCAGTAGCGCGTGAGGGCGACGGCGGGGGGACGTCGGCCACGTACGCACATAGGTCGTGCGATGGAAACGACGTTGCGCGGAACCAACCGAATAGGGAAGGCTTTCCCCTCCCGGCGGCGGTGTTCGGGCTGGACGCTGCCCGAGCTCCTGGCGGTGATCCTCCTCGCCGCCGTTGTCCTGCTTATCGCCACCCTCTCGGTCTATCGCGGCAAGGAGGCGGCCGACGAGCTCGCCTGCCAGGACAACATGCGCGCCATCCACTCCGCCCTCGAGATCTACTGGACGAAGAACCGCGATTCCGTCACACAAGAACACATCTATCCCGTCGATCAGGCCGCTTTCGAGCAGTTCCTGGGAGACCGCGCCTACTTCCCTGAGGAGCCGCGCTGCCCCCTCGACGACGAGAACAGCCATCATTATCTGTACGCCTACGACGCCGTCGCAAACCCCGGCCCGGAGGGGATCACCATCACGTGCCCTGTCGCGGATTCCGGGCATGGATCGCTCTGAGCCGGGGCCGAAGGCTCCCTGCGCTCAGCCGAAAGGAGCGATGCGAATATGCTGATAGACAAGAGAAAGCACAGCCGGAGCGGGTTCGCTTTCGTGGCCGCCCTCATGGTGATACTCGTCATAGCCATCCTCCTCGTTGCCATCCTCACGATGGCCATGTCGGCCCAGCTTCTCTCCGGGTCGCGCCACGAATTCACCCAGTCGCTCTACCTCGCCGAGGCCGGCGTCAACGCCATGATCTCCGATTGGCGCGTTCAGGGCGCAGCCAACCCGCCCGCCCAGCCCTATGAGGGCGAGCTGGCCAACGGCGGCGCCGCCGGGAGCTATCACGTCACCTGGGCCGTCGACCCGAATCGGGACGACTGGGTCACGATCACCTCCACCGGCACCGTAAACACAGGCCTCCCGGGCACCGTCTTCAACGTCAACCGGACTGTCGAGACCAGGCTCGATACCGACGGCGACTGGGCCTGGAACCACGTCTACTACTCCGACAGCGACGTGGAAGGCATGGAGCCGCCCGATTACGCCGAAATCAACGGCAACGGTGATGTCGAAATCGGGGGCGTGGTGGGCGCGCCGAGCGACTTCGTAGACAGCCCCAACGGCCCCGGCGGAGGCGGCATGTTGCCTTCTCCCATGTGGGACAAGTGGCACGAATGGGTCCAACACGACATGACCTGCGACCCCGTCACCAAGGAGCTGATCCCGCGCGATCCCGACGGCGACGGCGTGGCCGATCCGCGCTGGCCCGATCAGTCCGCGCAGAACGCCTTCACCTCGGTCGCCGTGGATGCAACCCCAGATGACGAAGTTACGGGCGATCTGGCGGAGAGGCACACGTTCTGGTACGGCTCCTCCCCCTCGACTCCCCTCGACTACACCGCCCACGATGCCGACGGCCATGCCGTCAACGACACGAACACCTTCATGCCCGACTGGTATGGCGAATATAACCCGGACGCCTACGTCTGCAACTCGAGCAACAAGCGCTTTACCGTCACCTTCACCGGCGGGGACTTCACGGGCAACTTCTTCGTCCACGGCGACATCCACGTCAAGAGTCGCGCCCACATCAAGGGCACCCTCATCGCCACCGGAAACATCTACTTCTACGGCGTCGAGGACGCCTCCATCCAGCCCGAGGTCGCCAATCCCGACGCGCCCTGCGACGAGCGCATCTACTACCCCGCCCTCATTGCCGGCGGTGAAGTCCTGGTGCGAGACCAAGGCGTCGGTGACGATGACACCCGCGAGAGGCTGCGCGTGTCCGGCATCGTCTGGGCCGGCGAGAGCTACAGAGGCCAGGCATCCAATATCGAGGGATGCGTCGTTTCACCGGACGTGACGCTCGGTGGAAACTTCCTGACCCGGTATGGCATATACATTGACGATTGCCAGTACAACCCCGGTGAGAGTCCGCCGCCCTGGTTCCGGGAGCCCGATCGCGGCGAGATGCAGCCCCTGCCGCGAACCTGGCGAGAGCGCTGATATGTCCGGCATGAGACAGACCACATCTCGGGGGGGATCGGGATTCACGCTCGTCGAGGTGCTCGTCGCCCTCACGCTCATGGCCTTCGTGCTGCTGCCGGTCATGATGGGGCTCTCTCAGGCGCTCGTCTCGACCAGTGAATCATCTATCACGGCCGCTGCCACGAGCATCGCCCGGGACAAGAACGAGCAGCTCAAAGCTCTGGTTCGCAGTTCCGCCTCGGGCTTCGCTGCGCTCGCCAGCCAGCCGCGGGAGCCCGCTGACCTCAGGCCTGGAGACGCGTTCTTCGAGGTCGAGGTCACGGTCGAGACCGTCAGGCCGGACGACAGCCAGCACTCCGGACTGAAGAAGGCGGAGGTGACGGTCTACCGCGCCAACGGCGACCACCCCGTCACCACGTTGACAACGTATCTCATGCCCTTCGGAATATGAAGCGATGGACCTAAAGCCCGGAATGAGGAATCTAGGAAGTGCAGGCGCTCGCAGAGGCTTCACGCTCGTCGAGCTGCTGGTCGGCCTGATCGTCGGCCTGCTCGTGCTCGCGGGCGTGCACCGCATCTTCGTCGCCGGCATCAAGACTCAAAATACGACGAGCCTCCAAACCGAGGTCAACCGAAAGGCCCAGGTCGCAATCGACAACATGGTTTCCAAGCTCCGGGGAGGCTCGGAGGTCCTGGACGCTTCCCCCGGCAGAATCTGGTTCATCGACCAAGATGGCAAGAACTGCCGCTACTGGCTGAGCGAGGGGACCCTGTATCGCTACCTGGGCGAGAGCGCGGGCAACTACTCCGGGGGAGTGCCCCTGGCAAGCAATGTCTCCCAAATGCAGCTTGGATATCTCGACCGGGACGGGCAGCCCGCCGCCTCGGCCGACGCCGCCTACAGCGTGAGAATCCTTCTTCACGTGGAGCGCAGCTCCCACGTTGCTGAACTGCGCTCAGCAGTCCGTCTGCGGAATAAGTAGCCCCAGAAAGGTCGAGGAATGGCAGAGAGAACGGCCCCCTTCCTGGCAATAATCCTGAGCCCAGAGCACATCACGCTCGCCGAGGCGCACTTCGTCGACAAGCAGCTCAACATCTCCGCCCTCGGGGATATCGAAGCTCCCGCCGGCGCCTTCGACGGCACCCAAATCGCCAGCGGCGAAGCTCTCGGGCGCGCCATCGGCGAGTTCCTCAGCCAGAAGCAGGTCTCCGCCAGGGACGCCGTCGTCGTCCTCCCCGAGGCCAGCGCCATCACCCAGCTCATCAAGCTGCCCACCATGCCCGCCGAGGATATGCTGGGAGCCGTCCGCTCGGTGGCGGAGCGCTACGCCGTCTTCGCCGAGCACAGCGTCAACGTGGCCGCCGCCACAGTCGAAGAATTCGAAGAGGACGGCAACCCGATGTCCAACGTCCTCGTTGCCGCCTCTCGCGCCGCCAACGTGGAGCAGTGTCAGGAATGCGCCCGCGCCGCCGGCCTGGAGCTGATCTCGGTCGAGGCCCCGGCCGTCACCGCCGCCAACGCCTACCGCGACCATCTCGCCACCTCCGACGTCGTCGCGCTCGCCGTCATCGGCGACGTCAAGACCGACGTCATGATCTTCGATAAGGGCGTCCTGCGCCTCTGCTACAGCGCCAACGCCGGCCTCCCCGAGCAGACCGATCAGGGCGACTGGATGAGCCCTCCGCCCAGCGAGGCCGACCCCTTCACTCCCCCGCCGCAGCTCTACTCCGAGCTGACCCATTGCTTCCGCTTCTTCCAGAACCAGTTCCCGCGCTCCGCCGTCCAGCGCATCGTCCTCGCCGCCGATCACCCGCAGGCGGACGTCATCGCCTCTCTCCTCGCCGAGCAGCTCCAGCTCCCCGTCGACCTGGGCCGTCTCGACGAGAACATCACGTTGCCTCGAGGCGTGGACGCCGAAACCGCCGTCACCTCCCGCACCCTCACCCTTGCACTCCTCAAAGGCGGCGCGCTTTCCGCCCTGCGCGAAAGCGAGTGCCTCTTCGCCGTCAACCTCATACCGCCGTCCAGCACGATGTGGCGGCCCGTGCGGCCATACATCAAGGTCGGCATCGCCGCCGTCATCGTGCTCCTGGCGGCCGCCATCATCTGGTCCTGGTCGCTCGCAAACAAGATCTCCCTGAAGGAGAAGCGCCTCGCCGCCGCCGAAGCCGAAATCGAAAGGCTTCAGCCGGAGCTCGACGCTCTCCGCGCGGCACAGGCCACCGAACTCGCCCTCTACAGCGAGATCGAGCGGCAGACCGCGCGCATCGCCCGCGAGCGATCCGTTCGCTGGTCCCAGATACTCGTCGACGTCTCCGAGCGGCTGCCCCGGGACATGTGGCTCACCCGTCTCGCCTCCCCCGACAGCTCGAAGTTCATGCTCACCGGGCTGGCCACCAACCGGGAGACCATCCCCGATGCCATCAAGTCCCTCGGTAGCTCGCCGTACCTTCAGAACGTGAGGCTGGGGTCGCTCAACAAGGACGACACCTACGCCCCCGGCACCGTCATCATCCGCCATCAAATCAACGCCAATCTACTGCGGGGCATTCAGCCTCCCCCGATGACCGCACTCAGCACGCCCGCCGCCACCGAGGGCGAGGGAAAGGTCGCACAATGACACCGCAGAACCGGGTCAAACGCTACGCGCAGCTTGCAGCACTGGCCACGATTCTGGTCTGGGGCATGCTCTGCTTCTTCCTCATCGTCTCTCCCAAGGCGCACCAGCTCGAACGCACCGAGTCCGAGCTCTCCCAGTCGAGCAAGCAGCTCGGCGACATGCGCAAAGAGATAGAGAACGCCAGCATAGCCGGCACCCCCTCCCCCGGCGAGTCGCGCTACGAGAAGTTCGGCATCCTCGGAGCCGATGAAGAGCAGCTCTTCCTCAGCGATCTCATCGGGTTCTGCAAGGAAACCAGCAACATGCTCAACGTGGTCCGCCGCGCCACCACCGCCCGGCGAACCACAACGACGAGCCCCGAGGACCAGAAGAAGGGCGGCAAAGCATCGAGCCCCGCCCCCGGCGAGGACCCCAACGTCCCCCGGCCCGTCATCCAGAAGGTGCCCCATACCGTCAACTACTCCGGCACCTTCCTCTCTTCGTTCTACTTGCTCCGCAAGCTCGAGTCATACAAGCGACTCCTCACGGTCGAGCGTGTCGAGATCGCCACCGATACGCG
>Ga0307378_10009957_pt1 | contig 12416 bp, 16 predicted proteins | sample UN1MG_FD_202238 | JGI IMG/M metagenome (GOLD analysis project Ga0307378, IMG submission 202238) | Soil microbial communities from Risofladan, Vaasa, Finland - UN-1 | ecosystem: Environmental > Terrestrial > Soil > Coastal area > Acid sulfate soil | place: Finland: Risofladan, Vaasa | collected...
CGATGACGTGCGCTTTCGGCAACAGCGGCCCCCCGGGGTAGATTACCGAGAAGCCCGGAGCCTCGGCAACCTGTCTTGCGATCGTCTCCTCGGCCTCTTCGAAGTCGCTGAGGATTTTGACGTCGTCTTCCATGACGATCCCGTAGGGGAAGTCCCTGCCGGAAATCCTCTCAAGTGCCATGAGGTGGGAGGCGTAGCACGCGATTTCTCCCGGGCGTGCGCGCCGGCCCCGGTAGAGCCCGGCGAACGCCTCCAGATCCTTTTCTAGGTAGTCGGTGTCCCCCTCTTTCTCCCCGTCTACCGCCTCTACGAGGTGGTAGGGGAACCCCGCCTTAGAACACTCCCTGATCATCGCCTCACGGCGGCGTGCGCAGCGCCCCAGCGAGATCAGCCACGGGGTGTTCAGATTTTCCACCACTTCTGTTTCGAGTGGTCCCCCCAATCGCTCTTCCCCCACGGGTGCTTCGACACCGCGTAGTCCGGAGGGTCGCACCTCATCGCCTCGTCCTCCCACAGGAAGTAGTGCGGCGGCAGCACCGTCATCTCCTTCCTCAACCGGTCGCCTTCCTCCTCCATCTTCATCCGCAGGAACCGGGTCAGCGCCCACGTCCCAACATAGTCTAGAACGAGCCCACGGTGTGCGTGCTTCTGCCTCTCCACAAACTCCATCAGGATCCGAGCCCCCGGCCGCGCCAAGATCACCCCGTTCGCGATCCCGTGCCCCATCCGGTCGATGTTGCAGTGCTCCCTCGACAAGACCAGCTCCTTCTGCGTCAGGTCGATCTTGTCCTGCGAGGGGACTTCCGGCAACGGGGACCCCTCCTTGAGGCCGCGGTTGTAGATCACGCCGGACGACAGCAGCGCTCCGAGCCGGGACTTCCCGGGAACCCCCATGACCGGGACCAGGTCGCAGTCCAGATACAGCCCGCCGTAGTGGTGGCTCACCAAAAGCCTGGCCAGGTCCGCCTTCTTGATCGGCATGTCGAGCTTCTCGTAGACTTCCAGAAATCCCGGATAATTCTCTCCGATCAGACCCGGGATGTTGTCGTCCACCCACAGCATCACCCTCCAGCCCGGGTTCTCGGACTGCCAGGCTCTGACGTTTTCCCTGTAGTCCAGGGGCATCTCTCCCCCGACCCACATGAAGTGCAGAATTTTTGGGATCATCCCTCATCTATTAAATGCGGACTAGAGGCTCGCAAGCGGGTCTTGGTAGAGCCCGCACTCCATGTAAATACCGTCGGCGTGGCGCTCGATGCAGTTGTTGGCGTCGGCGGAAATCTTGACCGTGAAACGGTGGGGGTCGCCAGCCGTCCCGGAGCCGGTGTGAAGGACGGTGCTGGTGTCGGCGAAGTAGACCGTGTCGCCCTCGCCGCCGACGTCCTCCGGATCGACGAGGACCAGACAGTATTTGATGCTGCCGTCCTCTTGGACCACCTCTTCCAGCCCGGCGATCCACCTCGCCGCGCATTCGCATAGCCCGGCGAAGCACTTGACCCCGACCTGGTCCTCCACCAGCCACTGCCCGGACCGGGAGACCAGAACCTTCGGGTCACTTGAGGCGTCCGCCTTTAGCGACCCGATCGCGAGCGCGGGGCTCTGGACGACGATCCCGGGCTGGCCGTCCTGCATCTCGACTAGGTCGAGCCTGATCGGCTCCCCCTGGGAGCCGTCCCGCATCTCGACGTCCACACCGTCCCCCCAGGGGATCGCGTTGAGCTTGTTGGCGACCTTCCTGATGCACCCGGTAGCGTTATCTACACCGGTGAGCCCTCCCACCTTGGCCTGCTCGGCCGGTGGGACACAGGACTCTTCTTCCGTGCAGGATGGTAGGGGAGTGAGCGGATCCATGGTTCTTTAGGTTAGGTGATCTCGGGCCATTCGGCGTGCGCCGCCCAGGTCATCGACCTGTAGCCGCCTCCTCCAGAGGACGCGTTGAAGCTGATCTGGGCGCGTTTTGTGGACCGCCCGGTATCGGTGTCCATGTTGTCGCCAACCACAAACTCGTCCGGGTGGAGTAGGGCGGTGTCCCCGGTGCCGTAGGCGTCCGGGTCGAACGGTGCGACGTCGTCTTCGAACCACCCTACGATGACCCCCGGCCAAGTGGGGTCGTCCCTGCCTAGCGTGTTGTTGACGATCTTGTAAGTCCCCCGCCTCGACAGGTCCATGATCTGGATGACAACCGGGCTACCGTTCGGGTTGCTGAGGAAGTTGTCCTCGATGATCACGCCGGTCACATACCCCGAGCCGGTGCTCGGGCCGGTCACGTCGCCGATGAAGAAGTTGATCACCGCAAGGGTGCAGTTGAAGACGTTGTCCCGGATGTGGATCCCCTCGTGGACCTCGTCCCCGTTCTCGTTGAGCGATACGGCGTGCTCGATCCCGCCGCACTGGTTCCCGGTGATCAGGAGGTTGCTGGTGTTGACCGACTGGATCCAGATCATGTGCGTCGTTCCGGCGCAGTTGAACATCCGGTTCCCCTCTACCCTGACCGCGTCGCCGAGCGGCGCGATCCCGTGGATCGACCGGTTCTGGCTCCCGTTGTTGTTGAGGTTGTAGAACTCGCACCCGACGACCGAGCACCCCTGCCCGATCTCATCCGGGTCGTCGCCGATCGCGTGCCCCGCGATCAGGATCTGGGTAAACTCCAGAGAGCTTCCGGCCAAGGTCTGGTTCGCCCCGTCGTAGAACTTGCAGTTCCTGACGTGGTTGTTGTAGGCCGGGAAGTTCGTGCTGCTGATCTTCGTCCCGTGGAGGTTGATCACGAACGTCTCTTTCTGGTCCCCGGCGCGGAACCCTCGGAACGTGCAGTTCTCTACAGAGTGGTCGTGCCCGGACAGGGCAATCGCGGCGAGCGCGGCGTCCATGTTCGACTGGTTGTTGCCGTTACCGTTGAACCGGACCCCCTCGATCCTGATCCCGGCCCTTGTGGGAGAAGCCGGACCGACCTCGCCTACCCCCTTAACCATGTAGATCGATGCGGTCGGGGCGGTCGTGCCGACGTCCGAGTTGGCATCGTTCCACGAAAGCTCGCCGTTCCCCCTGAGACGGCAGTTGTCAGGGATCTCCGCCGTCCGGTCGATGTAAAACGTCCCGAACGGGATGCTCGCCGACTGGACGGTAGCCCACGCCGTCTCCATTGCCGCTGCGGTGTCGGTCCCCTGGTCCCCCTCAACGGCACCGAACCGGCGGACGTCGTCGAACAGGAGCCCGTCCAGGGACTGGAGGTCCGCGATGTCCGTCTCGTTCTGGGTGACGCGGCCGTCCAGGGCCGTGATGTCGATCGAGACGGTGTTGATCTGGTCTTGGAGCGTCGCGTCTCCGTCGAGCCGGTTCTGCGCCTCGGCGTCCAAGTTCGCCTCGATCGTCTCGCAGTTGGAGTGGAGCTGTTGCTGGTTCTGGTCAACGACCTCGACCTTGCCCTCAAGGCAGATGCACTTGGCTTCGCTGTTGCAGGTACAGGGGCAGTTGCAGTTGCAGGTGCTCATGGCTTCTTATTATTCTAGTGGAGATTGTTGATCTATCCAGTCCAGTTTCTGTTCCAGGACGTCCCGTGGTCGATGTGGCCAAAGCCCCGGTAGACGCCTAGACCGCCCACCCAGACCCCGATGTCTCTCAGGTGCCGCAGCGCCGAAATGAAGCCCCTGACCCTCGACGGGTCACGCGGGGTCGCGTCCACCGCTTTGGTGACCCGGTGGAAGCTGTTCGGATCCGCGCCTGGGATCGATGCGTTGTAGGCGGGGGACCGGTAGATCGATAGGGTGATGACCGGGGTTTTGATGATCTTCCTCGCCTCGTCTAGGACGATCGCGTTCGGGACGATGTTCCCGAGTTGGCTGTCTGGCGGGAGACGGTTGAGCCCGTACCCCCGGCTCCCCGGGTCGTAGTGGTTGCCGCCCAGGTAGAGGAACTCCTTGGCCTTGAACCACCGGACCCCGGCTTCCTTGAGGAGCCCGGCCAGAATCTCTTCTTTCCTTTCAAACTCGCTCATGGCTTCAGCTTCGACTCGACCCCGACGCAGGCCTCCCCGCCGTTGAACAGCAGGCTACCCAGATCGGGGACGGAAATGTAAGCATACCCGCCCTTGCCCCATCCGGGTCCCCACGAGTTCTTGAACTTGAACATCTTAGTCTTCCCGTTGTAGCCGCATAGCAGCCCGCAGTGCCCCCCCTCAAGCGCCCCCTTCGGGCGCATGACGTGGCTGCTGTCCGGGGCGCTCATCCCGGAATACCAGTCCACCCCGATCACCACCGGCCCGGTCTCCAGGATGTGGTTCGCTACGACCCCAGAATTACGGGCCCACCTGTACTCTGAGATCGCTCCGAGCTGTGCGAGCACCTTAGCCCCCGCCCGCACGCTGGTCCCGTCGTAGTCGATCCCTTCCCACTCGTCCAAGTACTTGGCGATGGAGTAGATGCCGTCCGGGTGCATCCACTGCCGGATCGGGGAGCTGTCCAGCCAGTGGGCCCAGCCATACCCGACGCAGTGCGGGGTCGCCTTCTGGTCCCCGCTCCAGCGGGACGTGTCCCAGACCCTCGACGTCCGCTTGGACGCCCCGGCCCTGAAGACGTACTGTCCGTCCCTTGGGTCAGCGATCTCGTATCTACCGAACGACCTGGTCATGGCAGCTTCTTCTTCCTGTCAATGGGGCGCGAGGCCTCGACCACGCGGGGGCGGCGGAGGTTGGCGCGGACGTTGGCAATCGCGACGGCTACCGCGCTCACCCTGTCCCAGAACCAGTCTCCGACAACGCTCATTTCCGGATCCCGGAGTCCTGGCTGGAGGTTCCGCCGTCCCTGGCGAGCACCAGTGCGGCGACGAGGGCGACCTTGATCCACAGGTTGATGTCGGTCCAGTCGGGGTCCTGGATCTCCTGTACGGCCGTGAGAATCGCTATTACGACGGCAAGGCCGGTGGTGTAGCGGCTCCGGATCCCTGCGGTGGCGGCTTTGGTGAACGTGTTCATATCAGTCTCCTGTGTAGGTTTTCGTGATCACTTCCAGGGCGTCGGCCTGCCGGTCGAGAGCGTTGGCGGTCTGCTGGGCAATCGGGACGAGCTGGAGCGCGACCAGGTCGAACCCGCGCCAGAGCAGCACGGCTAGGACGGCGGTCGCGCCTAGCTTGGCGATGGCGTCGATGGTGCCGGTGTTCATCTTGGTTCTCGCGTGTTTTATGACCGGATGCGCGCCCCCCGGGGGTTATTCGTGAGAGAAAAACTCAGGGCCAATAATTTCGCCAGAGTATCCATCGTGCATCACCTCCGATCACTGGTTGATCTCGTCGATCCCGTTGTTGATGACGTCCACGGTGCCGTCCACCAGCTTACCGGCCACCTTCAGGCCGCCGTAGGTGGAGATCGCGTCGTTGCCCCCGTTGAGGATACGTCCGGTGTGGGTCGAGCTGTCCACGGTCTGGGCCTGGAGGGTGATGCCGTCAGCCCCGGCGTGGAGGAAGAAGGGTTGGCCCGGTACCGCCGTCTGGGTGTATTCCCGCTTCCGGCTGAGGTTCCCCTGCCCGTCGCGGCCACCAGCGAACATTCCCGTGAGCCCTCCTCTGCCATTGTAGTTTTCGTTGGTCGTGATGTTGAAGTTGCCCAGGAGGTTCATTCTGGCCTTGCTCCCGTCAGCGCCCTGCCATGTCACGTACTGCGCACAGGACGTCAGTTGACTGATGAGCAGCATGGCGAGCACTTTCACCCGCCACCCCCGTTGATGCGTAGGGCGAGCGCGTCGAGCTGGTCGCCCATACGTTTAAGTGCCGCCGCGTTGGCAGCCTGGCCCTCGCGCAGGCCGCCGAACTGCAACGCGAGCATCGCGTCGCGGCTTTTCAACACCCTATCGTAGTCGTTCCAGGTGAAATGCGGGGTCGCGATCTCGGCCTGGAGGGCGGTGAGTTCTTTGCTGTGCTGGTAGACCATGAACGTCAGGCCACCCCAGGCAATCCCGAACGAGATCGCCGCGCCGACAAGGACGACCGAACCCCGGCGGAACACGGCGTCCCACTTGTCGAGCCGGTCCTCCAGGTGTTTCCACTCCTCCTCGCTCATGGGCCTACGACCGTTTCTACCGTTGTCACGTTAACGGCGGTGCTACCGGGGGCTGGGGCTGGAGGGTCCGGCCCGCCCCCCTCGTCGCTCCTCATCGGGTGCGGGTAGGTGTAGGGCTCCCAGTAGAGTTCCCACGACGAGCCGTTCCAGATGTAGAACTCGCCGTCCGGGTCGCCGTCCCCGTTCATGTCGCCACCCTGGTCGTCCGCGAACCAGCCGACGTTGAGGAGGGTGGGGGTGATGGCGTTCATCTGGGCGAGGGTGCCGACGCCCACCCCGGTCGTGCCGTCAAACACGGTCGGGGGCTCGTGGGTCGCCGTGTCTAGGAAGAAATGGTAATCGCCGAGAACCGGGGACTCTACCGAGTGTGCCCCCACGATCGTCCCGGGATGGACGTTCGCGAACGAGTAGGCCGGGTAGACCGTCTGGTTCACCGGGACCCGGATCCTGGCACCGTCCGGGAAGAATAGCGGGCTCCCGGCGTCCGATCCGTCCGCGACCTTGGAGTCCTGGTCTTTAGCCAGGACGTTGTAGATCGCGCCGGTCGCCGCCCGTCTCACGATATCACTCATGCTCGCGCCCACCTGATCTAGCGACAGGTCCACCCTCCTGATCTCGTAGGTCGCTCCAACCCTGAAATCTTTATCTCTGTTCGGGTTGTTCGCCCCCCACTTGATCATCTTTAGAATTGCGTTCGCATCGCTCGCGTCGGCGGTCAGCTCAACCGACGGGTCAAGGGTGATGGTCGAGGCCGTGACCGACGTAGTCACGAAGGTCCCGTTGTTCCCCGCCTCGTCCGCACCCGAGATCAGGACCCGGAGGCCGTAGTCGATGAACCCGTCGTCCACCAGGAACGAGAGCCCGTCGCTTCTGGTGATGGTGTCCGGGTCCGCGTCGTTGAACGCAAGCGCAGGTGCGGCGCTGGCCGGTTGCCCGGCGTTGTTGATACCCGGGGTGGTGTTGGAATACCCGGACACCAGGAGGGTGTTGGAAGTGTTCGACTCGATGTTTGAAGCGATATATCCCCGGGGCCAGTCGAAGGTGTTCGGCGTGGTGACGCGGACGACGTAGCCGACCCACTCGCCCCCATCACTGGGGTCCCAGCTCTTGCTAGAGTCCACCAGGGTATCGGGCATCGTGCCCGAGGTCGCCGTCCCCGCCTCAAAAACCCCGTCCCCGGCCCCGCCGGGCGTCCCCGCCCCGTCGGTGAGGTCGTTGTTGTCCCACTCGTTCCCCCCGTCGCTCTGACCGAACTTCCCGTGCTGGGAGTTGTAGAGGTACTGGTGTAGAGACATTATGTTGGTCACGTTGGCGTTGTAGGTGTTCTGACAATGGATGAACCAGCCGCCCCGGCAGTTGATCGCATTTAGGGAGAAGGGGTTGGTGTATGTCACTTCGTTCCAATAGTACTCTACTTTCACCGGCCCGCGCATGTTCCCGGACCCGTCCCCGGTCCCGTGGCTCGCCCAGTTGCTATCCTGTACGACGTTCTTTCTCCAGACGACCCGGCATCCGCCGTAGTAGTCTGAGATTTTCACCTTTCCCAGCTGACCCGGGATATTCTGGATTAGATTGTTATCCTCCAGGTAGACCGCAGTCGGGCCGCCTGGGTCGATCGGGACGGCCCAAGACCCGTCCCCCCACTCGGCATCGACCCCGTGAGTCTCCCACCCGTATTCATCTAGGAAGAAATGGAACTCCGAGTCGGAACCCGTCGGGTTGAGAGTGATTTCGTTGCTATGGATCACCCCGAGCTGGGAGCCAGCGCCCTTGTAGAACTTCCGGTCAGCCCCGGTGTCTGTGATATTGTCGATCTCGAAAAACCCACGCCCCGTCGATAGGAAAATCGCGTTGTTCAAGACCGATGCCCCCACACCGGGACTGACGGTGAAATTGGAAAACCGGAAGCGGACATTCGGGTCGGTCGGTGCCCCGAAGTAGAACATGTGGTTTTTTGTCACCAGGTCGTCGATGATCACCGCGCCCGGGAGCCCGATGATGCTGACCCCCTTGTCCTGTTCAAAGGATATTTGGGCGTCTACGGAATGGGACCCGGCGGTGATGTAGTAGGTGTTCCCCTCCACCGTGGTCGGGTTGTCATACCACGCCTGGATCAGGTCGTCGGTCCCGGCACCGGTCTGGTCGGCGGCGGTCGCGATGAACGGGATCAGTAGGATGGCTAGGAGGCGTTTCATTGTCCTAAAATTGCTGCGCGGACGGCGGCGATGCCGCTGGCGCTCTCGTAGGTCTTGTGCCCCATGTTCGGGATCACCTGAACCGTCTTGGGCGAGGTGATCTTGTCGGTCCACTCCGTCGCGATGAGCTGGATGGTCGCGTCGTTCTCGCCGAAGATGAAGCGGAGGTCGGTCGGGTAGTCCATGTCAGGTCCGCCCGCCACCTCCTCGGTCTGCCAGCGTGGGACGTAGCTCGCGTCATGGGTCGCGAAAGGGCCGTTGCTCCAGAACCCGTGGGCCTTGTCGAGCTGGACAGTTTTGGCGGAGTTGAGGTAATAGGCCGGTTCGACCCCCGTGCGGCTCAAAGCTGCGAACGGTGGGCCGGACGAGAGGGCGGCACGGTCGATGCGGGTATCCAGCCCGTAGTGGGAGAGGGCGTATCCGCCTTGGGCGGAACCACCGGAGTTCCCGGCCACCACGAACTCGGTCGTCGGGAGGTCGTAGTTGTCGGCTACCCACTCGATGGCCGCAGCGGGCGCGCCAGCCAGAGCCGCCACCCCGGCATCCACGCCGACGTTGCTCCTCCACCAGGACCCGAACCAGCGGACCTGGACCACGTCCCACCCGAGGGCGCGCAGCTCCTCGCCCAGGTCGTAGGCCATCTGAGACTGCGCCGTCCAGTAGGAGCTGCCGCTCTCTCCCGTCAGGGCGACCAGGGTGCCGACCTTGGTGGTGTAGGCAGGGCCGACCGAGACCCAGCCCTGCTTGGTGACCGGACCTCCGGTGACGGTGAAGCCGCTGGAGACGTAGCCGGGCTCCTGCTGGCCGTCGTTGCCGTTGCCTCCATCCATGGCGATGTCCGGCATCGGCCAGGGCACCGTGACCGGAGGAGGGGGCTCCTCGTTGCAGCAGGCGCATTCGCACTGGCACTCCGGCGGGCAGTGGGCCGCGAGGTGCCCGAGCATCGCGAGTAAGAGGAGGACTGTTTTCATGGGGCGGAGCCGATCACGGAGGCGGAGACTTTAAGGTCATCAAAGATCACGCCGTTGGCTTCACCGTCGAAAACGATCTGGTCGATCCCCGTCGTCGAGGTTCCACCAGCGATAGACCACGTCTCCTTGGTCACCGGCTTGGTTGACGTTGCTGAGGTGTAAATGTCCAAGACCCCATTCGACGCAGTCGATAGTGTGTATTCAAGCCAGACGTGCCTGACGAGAGAACGGAAATCGGCGGTGCTGGATCCTGTAGTCGCACCGTGCTGGATCCTCCAGATCCCGGAAGCACGGTGCTGGAAAGAAGCGATCTCCCCGCCGGTGTTCATGATCCGCATCACGGTGGAGTTCCCACTTGTGGCGAACGTGTAAGTAACGAAATAGATGTAGCACGGCGAGGTCGCGGTGAACGTCGGGGAGGAAGACTGGTTCGCTACGCTTGCGCTGCGCCAGCTCAGGCTACCCTCCAGCGGCGCGGGTGATGTCGCGTAGTCCCAGTCCGGCGAACCCCCATCCGACCACGTCCCCGGTTTCCCGGACCCCTCGCAGTCCTCTTCGAGCAGGTAGGTCGGCCCACCGCCACCGGCCTTGAGCCTGGCCACGGCAGCGTGGTGACCCTGTACCGTCGCCCACAGGGGAGACGACCAGAGGAGCGCCCAGCCGAGCGCGATGGTCGCTAGTTTAAGGGCCTGCATCCGTCCAGGAATTGGTGATGGCGACCCACCCGTTGCCGTCGCTGTTTTCGGTGAGCACCGCGATGTCTCCCAGGGCCCCCGGAGAGGCGATCGGGTCCGAGTCGTCCAATGCCAGTCCGTCCAAGTTGATGAGGTCGGCCGAGTTGGGGCTGATGTTGACCGCATTGGCCGTCAGGGAGATCACCGTCAGGCTCATCCCGGTCCCGGTCACCGCAGGCAGCTCCAAGTCCACCGACCCGGCGGTCACGTAGTAGACCCCGCCGTAGCACTCGTCCGCCGACAGGGTGTGGCTCGCCGCGTGGCTCTCGGTGAACAGGCCCAGTGACGCAGACTTGCTGGCCGCTGTTATCGTAATATCCTCCACGATCAGGTCGGATGTATCGTTCTCGTTCTGGGCCCACAGTTCGACGGTGTCGTTGGCCGTGAGTTCCACGATAGTCACGAGGGCCGCCGCTCCCACATCCCCACCAGTCCCCAGCTTCCGCGTGAAGCGGGGGCTGACCTGGGTGGCCCCGTTGTTGATGAAGAAGGCGAACGAGTAGGTGTCCGAGATGCCGCCGGAGAACGAGACCGCAGCACCAAGCATATACGCAGCGGTAGACGCGACCGTGATGTGGTCGTTGGTGTGGTCTGGAACCGAGGCGGATGAGTCCCCGTTGGTGTCGAAGATCAGGATCTGGGCTTTGTTGGTCCAGTCGGTGGACGCGCCGCCGAACGTCGTCGCGGTCGCGTTGCCTTCTGCGCTGAGTTCAGCGTAGTCCGAGAGCCCGCCTCCGCCCCCACCGAGTGCGTCGAGGGTCGTCCCGTCGTAGGTGAGGTTCGTCCCCACCGTTACCGGCTCCCACGTCCCGGCGGTATCGTCCCAGCCGAAGAGGGTGTCCGCCCCCGGGTCGGTCAGGTTCACCGGCACGTTCGCGTCCCCGGTGGTGACCTGGAGTTCCCTGGTCGCGGTCAGGTTGCTCTCGGCGGTGACCGAAAGCCCGTGGCTCTGGTCAACCGAATCGAGGATCGAGAGGACGTCGGTGGTGAGCGTGTTTACGTCGAGGTCCCCCATCAAGAGGGTGAAGTCCGTCAGATCTATCGTGACCACCCCGGTCGTACTGGTAAATGTAACCGTGTTCGCTGTAAACGTGACCTTCACATTTTCCGATGCCCCGGCCAGGGTGATGATGTCGGTGGCGCTGGTGATGTCGTCAGTCGCGCTGGAGAGGTCCGTCCCCAGTGCCCCACCGCTCGGCGCGGAGAGCTGCCAGGAACTCCCGCTCAGGACCTCCAGGTATTTCCCGGCCCCGGGGGTGCCGGTGATCCCCAGCGCAGCCAGCACCTGTGAGACCGTAGCCGCGACGGTAGGGCTCCCGGTATCAATGATCACCATCCCGTCCGAGAGCGTCCCCACATCCTGGCCCCAGCCTCCGTTCTCCTCGGCCAGCTCGCCGGTCACGTCGGTCCCCAGGGCGATCAGGCCAGCCAGGGAAGCCGCCCCGGTGCCGCCGTTGGCGACCGGGAGGATCCCTGAGCCCATGGTGGCGTAGTTGAAGGAGTCGAGGATCGAGCCGATGAAGGCGTGCCGGGTGGTGCCCGCCGTGTAGGGCGAGACCTCCACGAGCATGACGTCGGTGGCCGGGTTGATCGCCCCGGTGGTAAGCTCGGTGGGGTAGAGGAGGGTCCAGGCACCCTGGGCCTGTGAGGCCAGGAGGGCGAGGGCCAGTAAAATCTTGGTTTTCATGTGGGTAGCGGGATCGGGTTGCCGTTGGAGTCGAGGATCGGGTTGCCGTCCGCGTCGAGGTAGTATTCCCCGTCCTGCTGCCCATCCGGGCAAGTGGGCTTATGGGCAGAGGTCACCCCCCTGACGTCCTGTGATCTTGTCCCGTTTGGCCGGTGATCCCAATGGATCTCCCTGGATTGTTGTGTCGTTTCGGTGATTGTCTCGGTCGTTACCGACTCGTCCTTAAGAACAAGGGCGACCGAATCGCCCGCTCCGATGAGCAGGTTCGACCCGTCGCCCTTGTAGACCTGATCTGCAAAGTACTTGGTTTGCCTCATCCGACGTCAAGGTCAGGAGGTGCCATGCCCGGGGGAGGTGTTGGCCTCCCCCGGGTGTTAGGCTGCTGGTGGCTAGATTAAGGCCACACGATCGGGTCTTCCCCTTCAGGGTTGGCGGCCCCGCCGTAGTAGAAGCAGGACCACTCGTGGGCCGCTGCAACGGCGTTGACGTCTTCCTTGCGGGTCGCCGTGGCGACGTGATCCCATTCGATCCATCGGCCTCCGTCCTCCACCCCGGTCACCGTGACGGTGACGTAGGTGTCGTCCTTCAGCTTGAATTTCAACGGGTCGCCGACTCCGATGATCTCGTTGGTGAGTTCGCCTTTGTAGACGGGGTTCTGGAAGTGCTTTCCTTGTCTCATGTCAGTTGACCTTCTTTCGGGTTAGATGCGCTCGTCGATGGCGCGGTTCTCTCCGAAGACCGGGTCGCCGCCCATACCTGCATAGCAGTAGGCGCTGACTTCGC
>Ga0307378_10009958_pt1 | contig 12416 bp, 12 predicted proteins | sample UN1MG_FD_202238 | JGI IMG/M metagenome (GOLD analysis project Ga0307378, IMG submission 202238) | Soil microbial communities from Risofladan, Vaasa, Finland - UN-1 | ecosystem: Environmental > Terrestrial > Soil > Coastal area > Acid sulfate soil | place: Finland: Risofladan, Vaasa | collected...
CACCGAGCGCTCGATCAGCACCATCACCGACGGGCTGCGTTGCACGAGCGAGGAAGGTGCGTTCCGGTTCGAGACGGATCTTCCCGACAGCATGGGCGGCGACGGATCCGGTCCGTCGCCCGGGGTGCTCGGGCGGGCCGCACTCGGGAGCTGCCTCGCGATGGGCTACCAGATGCGCGCCGCGCGACTCGGTATCGATCTGACCTCGCTGAGCGTCGAGGTCGAAGCCGACTTCGACGTCGTCGGCATGCTCTCGCTGGACTCGACCGCCAGACCTGGATACAGCGAGGTCCGCTACCACGTGAGGGTGGAGAGCTCGGCGCCGGAGGCCGACATCCTGCGGGTGCTCGACGAGGGAGACGTCATCAGTCCGTACCGCGACGTGTTCTCGGCCCGGACGCCGATGACGCGAACGGTCTCGATCCAGTCCCCGACGGCGTGACATGGAGCCGAAGCTGCAACGCCGCGTTCAACGGTACGGGTGGGACCGCGCCTCGGAGTTCTACTCGACCTTCTGGGGCGGGCAGCTCCGACCGGCCCACGAGGCCACGATCCGCCTGGGTGATCCGCAGGTCGGCGAGCACGTGGTCGATGTGGCCTGCGGAGGCGGCGAGGTCACCTTCGAGACGGCCGATCGGGTGGGTACCAACGGCCGTGTTCTCGGTCTGGACATCTCGGAGAAGATGGTCGCTGCGGCACGAGCGGAAGCAGCGGCACGCGGGTCGACCAACACGTCGTTCCGGCGCTGCGATGCCGAGTCGCTCGACTGCGAGGACGCGTCGTTCGACTTGGCGCTGTGCTCGCTCGGATTGATGTACGTGCCCGAGCCGGCTGTCGCAGTGACCGAGATGCGGCGAGTGCTCCGGCCGAACGGTCGGATCGTGGTCTCCGTGTGGGGGGAGCGACGGCACTGCGGATGGGCGGAGCTGTTTCCGATCGTCGATCGCCGAGTCAAGTCCGACGTCTGCCCGATGTTCTTCTTCCTCGGGACACCCGGTGCCATCGAGGCGACTCTCGAACACGCGGGCTTCGTCGACGTGAAGGTGACTCGCCTGAACATCGGCATCGCTTACCGCGACACGAGCGAAGCGGTCGGCGCCGCGTTCCTCGGCGGGCCGGTTGCGCTCCCGTACGGTCGGTTCGACGACGATCAGCGGCACGCAGTCGAACTCGAGTACCTGAATTCGATCGACGAGTTCCGTGACGGTGAGGGCTACGTCGTTCCTGGCGAGTTCGTCATCGCGACCGCAGCGCGGCCGTAGTCGCGGCTCGTGCGGACACGCCTCTCGGAGGTTTGTGAACCCGTGGCGGAAGCGGGCACATCTCCCATCGAGACTGGGCGAAGAACGAGCCGTACACTTCGTCGCCGTGATCACACGATGACCCCGACGGCGCCCGAACGAACCCGCGCGGTGGTTCCGCACCTGACGGTGCCCGAGCGCGAGGCGCGGGGGAAGGCGGCTCGACGAGAGGTGCCGCGGTCGTCGCACGCGACGCTGGCGGACGGACCCGCTCGACCTGACCCCGTCGCCGTGCTCGAGAGTCAGGCGGCATCGCGCGTCGCCGAGTTGGTGCCGATCAGGTATGGCCGCATGCTGGTGTCGCCGTTCACGTTCTTCCGTGGCGCTGCGCTCCTGATGGCCGCCGACCTTGCCGGCACGCCACGCTCCGGGCTCAACGTGCAACTGTGCGGCGATGCCCACTTGATGAACTTCGGCGCCTTCGGTTCACCCGAGCGGCGAATGGTCTTCGACATCAACGACTTCGACGAAACAGCACCCGGGCCGTTCGAGTGGGACGTCAAGCGCCTCGCCGCCAGCGTCGCCATCGCCGGGCGCAATAACGGCTTCGGGAGCAAGGACCGCTCCAAGGTCGTGCGTGCCGCCGTCGAGGGGTATCGCACCGCAATGGCCGAATTGGCGTCCATGGCCAACCTCGAGGTGTGGTACTCGGCGATCGATGTCGACGCTTGGATGGCCCAGCTCGGGGCCGACGTCGGCGAGAAGACTGTCAAGCGCGCCGCGGCGCAGGTCGCAAAGGCCCGGACGCGGGACAGCCACCAGGCCTACGCGAAGCTGACCCATCTCGTCGACGGGCAGCCGCGCATCATCAGCGACCCACCGTTGATCGAACCGGTGTCGGACCTCTTCGATCCCGACCAGCAAGGTCAGGTTCGCGAAGCGATCCACGAGATGTTCGTGCGCTACCGCGAGAGCCTGCAAAGCGACCGCCGACGCCTGCTCGAGAGCTTCCGTATCGTGGACGTGGCCCGCAAGGTGGTCGGCGTCGGCAGTGTCGGCACGAGGGCGTGGATCGTGCTGCTCCTCGGCCGTGACGGCAACGACCCGCTCTTCCTACAGGCCAAGGAGGCCCAGGCATCGGTCCTTCCGGCGTACACCGGTCAACGTATCCGGACCTCGAACGGCAAGCGCGTCGTCTCGGGCCAACACCTGATGCAGGCTGCGAGCGACATCTTCCTCGGGTGGACCTCCGTCGTCGGCGTCGACGACGTGAAGCGCGACTACTACTTCCGTCAGCTTCGTGACTGGAAGGGATCTGCCAACGTCGAGGCGATGAATCCCAACGATCTCGCGTTCTACGCCCGCACGTGCGGCCGGACGCTCGCCCGAGCACACGCGCGCTCGGGTGATCGAGTGGCCATTGCCTCGTACCTGGGCTCCGGTTCGGTCTTCGACGAAGCGGTCGCCGAATTCGCCGAGTCGTACGCGGACCAGAACGAGCGCGACTACGAGGCGCTCGCCACCGCCGAGACGGAGGGTCGAATCGAGGTTCGACGCGGCCTGTGACCGGTGCGCCATCCACCGTGGTGGCCAGTCGGGCGAGCTAACTTCGCACCTACACGCGACGAGGGAGTCCTGAACATGAGCAACACCATCGAATCCGGCACCGGGCTGGAAGGTCTCCAAATGGCACGAGAGTGGCCGGCGGTCTTCGTGATGGGGCTGATCACCCTGGCGCTCGGCGTCGTGGTGATCTCTTGGCCGCAGGAGACGCTCAAGGTGATTTCGGTGCTGATCGGTCTGCAGATCCTCGTGTACGGGATCTACGGCCTCGTCTCGGCCTTCGCCCACGACACCGTTTCGCCCGGCTGGACCGGTTTCGTCGGGATCCTCGGGATCATCATCGGCATCGTCGTGCTGCGCAACCCGTTCGAGACCGTCGCCGTCCTGGCAGCGCTCCTCGGTGTGGTGTGGATCATCGGGGGCATCATCCAGGTCATCGGATCGATCGCCGACGGGGGAGCGGATCGTCGCTGGCTCGGAGCGCTCGGCGGCCTGCTCTCGGTCGCCGCCGGCATCGTCGTCGTCTCGTGGCCGGCGCCCACCGTGACCGTCGTTGCGTGGATCTCGGGTCTCTACCTGATCGTGTTCGGGCTGTTCCTCTGCGTATCGGCCTTCCAGCTGCGCAGCATCACGAAGTAGGCGCCCCACCGCCCGCTCGGGGTGCAGCGTTCAGCAGGTACACCCCGTCGCCGATCACTGCATCAACGCGTCACTCGCGATCCATCGACACGGCCATTCCGGGCAGGTTGACCCACGGTTGCTTGTGCTCGCACCAGGCTTCGACATTCGGTGCGACGCCGGACTTGTCGTCGAGCGTGCCGGCCTTCACGGCGATGAGCCCCGCCGGCTCGATCATCGAGGAGTAGATCGGCGAGCCGCACGAACCGCAGAAGTTGCGATACACGTAGACGGCGTCGTCGTTCTCACCACGATCCTCGAACGTGCTGAGGTCTCCCGACACGGTGAGCTGGTTCTCCATCGCGATCAGGTTCACGGAGAACGCACCGCCGCTCTGGCGTTGACAGTGATCGCAGTGGCAGACCGCGGTGGCGATCAGGTCGCCGGTGAGTTCGTAGGTGATCTTTCCGCAGAGGCATCGTCCGGTTTGTGTCATGGCCAGACGGTAGCGCTTCGATGCGGTCCGGATCGGAGGTGGAGCGGCAATATTTACCGTGAGTAGATTTCGAGGGGCCCATCGACTACTGTTCGGTCCACACGCCATTCGAAGAGGGGAACACGATGACCACGATCGACGACACCACGCCCATGCACCTGCGCGGTAACGGCCGGCCGGTGACCGAGGAGCTGACGCTCACCGACCTGAAGGTCACCGGAACGATTCCGCCCGAACTCGACGGGCGGTACGTCCGCAACGGCGCCAACCCGCTCACCGGGCTGAGCGATCACCCGTTCTTCGGCGACGGCATGGTGCACGGCGTGCGCCTCCGTGACGGATCGGCCGAGTGGTACCGCAACCGGTACGTGCGCACGCCGTTCATCGAGGACCCGACCACCGACATCCTCGATCCCGCCGTCATGATGGACATGACCTCGTCGAAGGCGAACACGCACGTGTTCGGCCACGCCGGTCGGATCCTGGCGCTCGAGGAGGGTCACTTCCCGTACGTGCTCGACGGCAACCTCGACACCGTCGGCCCGCTCGACTTCGGCGGCGCGCTCACCGGGTCGTTCACGGCGCACCCCAAGGTCTGCCCGGTGACCGGCGAGATGCTGGCGTTCGGTTACTCCGCGTTCGAGCCCTATCTGCGCTACCTGCGGGTGTCAGCCGACGGCCAGCTCGTGCAGACCGAGGAGATCACCGTCGGTGGGCCGACGATGATGCACGACTTCAACGTCACCCGCAACAACGTGGTCTTCATGGATCTACCGGCCGTGTTCGACCTCGAGCTGGCGATGCAGGGCGAGATGCCGATCCGCTGGGACGACGACTACCCGGCCCGCCTCGGCGTGATGCCCCGCACGGGCAGCGACGCCGACGTGACGTGGTACGAGATCGAGCCGGGCTACGTGTTCCACCCGATGAACTCCTACGAGGACGGCGACACGATCGTGCTCGACGTCGCTCGCCTCAGCCACATCTGGCGCGACTCGATGATGGACTTCCCGCCGCCCGAGCTGTGGCGCTGGACGATCGACACCACCAGCGGCAAGGTGAAGGAAGAGCAGATCGACGACCGCCCCGCCGAGTTCCCGCGGGTCGCCGACTCGGTCGTCGGGCTGAAGCACCGCTTCGGCTACATGATGGGCATCCCCGAGAACCCCGACTACACCGACCCGGCGAATCAGACCGGCGCGATCATCAAGTACGACCGCGATACGGGCGAGCGCGTCGAGCACGTGCTCGGTCGAGGCCGCCTCTCCGGCGAGCCGGTGTTCGTCCCCGCCGACGGTGGGAGCGCCGAGGACGACGGCTACCTCATGACGTTCGTCTACGAGGCCGAGACCGACTCGAGCACCTTCATCGTGCTCGACGCCGCCACGATGGACCAGACGCCGGTCGCCTCGATCGAGCTGCCACGGATCCCATTCGGGTTCCACGGCAACTGGATCGACTCGTCGGTGGCCGATTGACGCAGATCGACCTCCGAGCCGTCAGGGTTGGCGGCCGGTGAACGCGATCAGACGATCCTGGGCGCTCGCGTCGTCGGCGACCTCGACGGCCGGGGCGAACATCGTGCCGCTGCGCAACATCTCCTCGGGCATCCGCTGCAGGCCGATGAGTGCCGCTTCGACCGCCGCGAGCGGCAGCGTCTCGTCGACGCCGAGCGAACGCGCGAGGTCCCACGAATGCACGAGGAGATCGGTGATCAGCAGCCCGAGCACCTGCTGCTTCGGCATCCCGCCGAACGCTTCGGCGACACCCTCGAGGTTCGAGGGATCATCGAGCGCCGCCGACAGTGCCGGGCGAACATCGCTCCACGGGTCGCCTGGCGCCGTGCCCGCGCCGAGGATCCCGCCGCCCATCGCTTGCCAGTGCATCGCATGATCGACGAGTTCGCGCACGCTGAACTCCTCACACGTGGTCGGCTTCGACCAGTCGTCGTCGGTGATCGCATCAGCGACCTCGGTCCACTTGTCGGCGGTCAAGCGCCAGACTGCTGCTTGTTCGGTCATGGCCGCGAACGTATCGCGTGCCCGAGACCCAGTTCGCCGTGGCCGATCGGCTGCGCCATGGCATGATCAGTTCAGCTGTACCCACGAAGGAGACACCATGACCATCACCGAGCCCAACACGTGGAATTCGCCGTACCTGCAGGGGGTGTTCGCTCCGGTTGGCGAGGAGCGAGACGACGCCGCGCTGAAGGTCGTGGGGGAGATCCCCGCCGCGCTCAACGGGATGTTCGTGCGCACGGGTCCGAACCAACAGTTCGCCCCGATGGGCGCGTATCACCCGTTCGATGGTGACGGCATGTTGCACGCCGTCTACATCGAAGATGGCGCGGCCCGCTACCGGAACCGGTGGATCGAGTCGAAGGGGCTGCTCGCCGAGCGCGCCCGCGGGCGCGCCTGCTACGGCGGCATGACCAACTTCTCGTTCCCCGACGACGACGTGATGCAGGAGGGCGGCATGATGAAGAACACCGCCAACACTGCGACGGTCCGTCACGCCGGCCGCTATTTCAGCATGGTGGAATCCTCGCTTCCGACCGAATTCGACCGCGATCTGCGCACGCTCGGCGAGTGCGACTTCGGCGGCCGCCTCGATGGGCCGTTCACCGCGCATCCCAAGGTCGACCCGATCAGCGGCGAGATGATCTTCTTCGGCTACAGCCCCATGGCGCCGTACCTGCGCTACCACGAGGTCGATGCGTCGGGCCAACTCGTCCACAGCGCCGACATCGATCTGCCCGCCGGCGTGATGATGCACGATTTCGCCATCACCGAGCGATACGCCGTGTTCCTCGACGCTCCCGCGGTGTTCAACCTCGACGCGATGTCGACGGGCGAACCGATGATGAGCTGGCGTCCGGACAACGGCACCCGTATCGGGATCATGCCGCGCCGCGGTACGTCGTCCGACATCCGCTGGTTCGAGGTCGACAACTGCTTCGTCGTCCACTTCTCGAATGCGTGGGACGCCGGCGACACGATCGAGATCCGGGCGCCGCGGATGGAGGACATGCCCAACGCGTTCGCAGCCGAACCAGGTGGCTCTCGCGAGCCGATGCCATGGCGTTGGGAACTGGACCTCGCCACGGGGTCGGTCACCGACGAACAGACCGACGACGTGCCGGGCGAGTTCCCTCGCATCAACGACGCGATGATCGGCCAACGCAACCGCTTCGGCTACGACTGCACCGCTCGCGGTTGGGAGACAAACTTCGACTTCAACGGCGTGATGCAATACGACTACGAGCGCGGGAGTTCGGCGAGCTACACCTACGGCCCGACCCAGGTCAGCGGCGAGCACATCTTTGCGGCCGATCCGGACGGGACGGCCGAGAACGACGGTTGGCTGATGACGTTCGTCACCGATGCCGAGACCGAGAAGTCCGAGCTGGCGATCATCGACGCCCGTGACGTGTCGGCCGGCCCGGTCGCCCGGATCCAGATGGCGGCGCGCGTGCCGGTCGGCTTCCACGCCAACTGGTTCGCCTCCGACTGACGCGTGCGCGCAGTTCGGGTCCACGACGGTCACGTCGCGGTCGACGACGTGCCGACGATCGACGGTTCGGATGTACGCATCCGCGTGCGATCTGCGGGGATCTGCGGGTCGGACCTCCACCTGATCGAGGCCGGCGTGATCGAAGCGGCGCGGGTGACGCTCGGCCACGAGGTGGCCGGGGTCACCGACGACGGGACACCGGTTGCCGTCGAGCCATTGGCGCCCTGTGGCGAGTGCGGCTCGTGCCTCGACGGCGACTACAACCTCTGTCGAGCGAGCGACGCCATGATCTTCGGAATCGGTCGCGACGGTGGGATGGCCGACGAGATGTGGGTGCCGGCTCGGTCGTTGGTACCGCTACCGGCCGGCATCGATGTCAGAGACGCCTCGCTGGTCGAACCGCTCGCCGTGGTGGTGCACTCGTTCCGGCGTGCCGCAGTTCGCCCCGATCAGCGCGTCGCGGTGATCGGCGGCGGCACGATCGGGTTGTGCGCGGTGGCGGTCGGCCGCGCGCTCGGATGCGAGGTCGGCCTCGCAGCCCGGCACGACCATCAGCGAGCGGCGGGAGAGCGGCTCGGAGCGTCGGAGATCTCTGGCGAGTACGACGTGGTCATCGAGGCCGCCGGATCGGAGAGCGCGCTGGCTCGAGCTGTCGAGCTGGCGAAGCCGTCGGCGCAGGTGGTGATCCCCGGGATCTACTGGGGCCCGGTTGCGCTGCCCGGGCTGTTGATGTGTCTCAAGCAGGTGAGCCTGTGCCCCACGACGCTCTACGGCCGTCACGCCGGCGGTCGTGACGTCGACAACGCAGCCGCACTGCTGGCGACGACGCCGGAGCTGCCGGCGACGATCGTCACGCATCGTTTCCCACTCGACGAAGCCGTCGCCGCGTTCGAGGCTGCTGCGAGCCGCTCGGCCGGGGCGATCAAGGTGATCCTCGAGCCCTGACGAGGCTCGCTTGCTCGGCCTGCCGCTCAGTCGGCCGTTCAGCTGATCGGGCGGACAACGCCCTCGACCGGGTCGACCTCGACCATCGCTCCGTCCGTGATCGACAGTGCGCCCGACGCGCCGATGACGGCCGGGATGCCGAGCTCGCGAGCGAGCACGGCCGCGTGCGACATGGCGCCGCCGTCGACGGTGACGACCGCCCCGGCGATGCTCAACACGAGGTTGAATGCCGGCGAGGTCGCCCGCACGACGAGGACGTCGCCCGGGGCGAGTCGCTCCATCGCGTCGTCGGCCGAGTCGGCGACGACCGCCCGCCCGGTGTAGCTGACCGTGCCGACGCCGGTGCCGCTGAGCGGGGGATCGGTGCGATCGCCGGACAGTCCGGTGTACTTCATCGAGAACTGCACCATCGCAACGGTCGTGGCGAGCGCGGTCGGCAACGCATCGAGCGGCGGTTGCGCTTCGGGATCGCCGAGAAGCAGCGGGGGATCGAGCGTGGCCTGGGCGCGGCGCGTCGTGGCGCGAGCCCGCAGCTCCTCGGGTGTCGGCGTGGTTTCCCTGAACAGCCCTCTGGCCTCGTCCGGGGTCAGTTCGAACACGTCGTCACCGACGCCCAACCGGGATCCGACCTGCTGGAGTGCACGCCGCAGCAGTCCGGCGGGCCACTCGATCGTCATGGGCCCCTGGTCGTCGCGCATGTCCATGACGTTGCGCGCGTCGGCCAGAATCTGATCGAACGTGTCGCGGTGCTCGGCGGGGACCTGGCTGCGGAGGCGAGCCGCGGTGGCCTTGTTGTCGTATGTGGGCGCCGGGCCCGCCGTCCGGATCGACTGCAGGATGGCCTCCGGCAATTCGCCGAGCGTCGACGCGGTGATGTCGTAGCCGGTCGCGAGCACGTGGCCGTGCTCGCGAAGGTGTTCATCGAGGAGTGTTGCGGCCTCGTCGGAAACGGCACGAACGTCGTCGAGCGAGGTCACCGGCGTCTCGGACTCGTCGATCAGCAGCCGGATGCGATGGAGCCGCTCGCGCGGACGCATCGTCGAGGGCGACGCTCCGGCGAGGGCGTCGATAGCTGTGCCAGGGTCGATGCCCCAGCCATTGCATTCGTAGAGATACCGGGCGATCGGGCCGAGATCGTGGCCGTGGAGCCAGAAGTGCAGCTCAAAGTTGTCGTGCAGGTGATCCAGCAATTTGCCGACGTGCTGGCGAAGCTCGTCGTCGGCGAGCGTCGACGGCTCGACGTCCTGCAGGCGCAGGTTGGTCTCGCGAAGCGACGGCCGGATCTCGCGGTGCCAGCGATCGACCACCGCGTTCGACGGTGACGTCGCCAGCGAGTTGGTGGCCGTCTTCGCGCGTTTGCGGAACTCGGGATGCACGCGTGCGGCCAGCCAGAGCAGGGGAGTGGGCGGGGGCTTGCGGGGCGGCTTGTCCGCGCCGATCAGCGGTCGCAGTCGGGTGTAGTAGAAGCCGTTGACGAACCGGGCCTCGATCGTGTCGGCCGGCACTCCGAGTTCGGCGAAGATGCGCCGGAAGCCGTGCTCCATGCCGTCGGTCATCAACCACTGGCTGATGGGCGTCACGCCGCCGGTGTAGTGCGACCGATCCAATTGCCACTGGCCGGGGCCCGGCACGACGAAGACGTCCCCCATGGCGCCACATCCTGGCACAGTGGCTGACCGGTGGTCGTCGAGTTGACCGTGTGCTACGACAGGTCGTATGGCACTCGAACTGGGGATCAGCACGCCGTGGGATCTCTGGACGCTTCCACACGACGAACGGCGCCGCCGACTCGCCGCCATCGCGGACGCAGGCATCGACCACGTCTTCACTGCGGATCACGTGTCGTTCCACGACGGCAGCGGGATGGATGGGCTCATTCATCTCGCTGCGATGAGCGGATTGGAGCCCCGACTCGGGCTGCACGTCGGGGTGTACCTGTTGGCGTTGCGGCATCCGATGATCGCCGCGCGGCAGATTGCGTCGCTCGCCGAGGCAGCACCGGGCCGTCTCACGGTGGGGGTCGGTGTCGGCGGCGAGGATCGCCACGAGGTCGCGGTGTGTGACGTCGATCCGGCAACACGAGGGCGGCGCACCGACGTGGAACTCCGGCTGGTTCGATCGCTGCTCGACGGGGACACCGTCGACGGTGACGGCGAGTTCTTCTCGTTCACCGGCGGGGTGATCCGTCCCCGGCCCGACCCCGCGGTGCCGTTCCTGGTCGGCGGTCGCAGCGATGCCGCCGTGCGTCGCGCCGGAGTGCTCGGCGACGGCTGGCTCGCGGCGTGGTGCTCATCATCCCGCTTCGCAGCGGCGACCACGATGGCCGAGGAGTTCGGCGCCGATCGCGAGGTCGTGTGGCGACACGGGCTACAGGTCTGGGTCGGTCTCGACGCCACCCGCGAGGCGGCGCGAACGCACGTTGCAGCGGCAATGGAGGGTTTCTACACGACCGGCTTCGATCGGTTCGAGCGCTACACGCCGTACGGTTCTGCGGCCGACGTCGCCGAATTCCTGTCGCCGTACGTCGCTGCCGGCGCCACCGTGCTCAACCTCACGCCGTGCGGACCCGATCGCGATGCCGAGGTCGAGTTGCTCGCCGACGTCAAGCGCCTCCTCGGTCCCTGACCGTGTTCGACGTTTGCGTTGCGGTTCCGGTGGACCGGGTCACCCGGAATGCAACGCAAACGATCAGGGCATCTGTAGGGGAGATTGAAGATATCTCTGTGATCTATGCGGGTGATGGGAATGATGCGCCGATGATCATGTTGTAGAAGTTGCCGTCCTCGACGGCGAGAACATCACCGGCGACTTCGCCCCCCGAAGCCGCACTGCAGAGAACCAGGAACGACATGTTCACTCGCAAGCACACCATCAATCCTTCACTGCTCGCCAGCGAATTGGCCGTGACCGTTCCCGTCAGCGAACTCGAGCAGCTCGACCGACTCGCGACCACGCTCGACATCAGTGCCGGCGAGGAGATCATGCACCTCGATCAGTTCGGACGCGAGTGCTTCGTCGTCATCGACGGTGAGTTCAGTGTCGACCTCGGCGATCACTCGGTCTCCGTCGGTCCCGGTGCCGTGATCGGCGAGCTCGCGCTGCTGACCCTCAAGCCACGAAGTGCGTCGGTGACCGCCACCGTCGACTCGAGCGTCTACGTGCTGAACCGCGCCGAGTTCGCCAAGGTGCTCGACACGTGCCCGAAGCTCTCGCGTTTCGTGCTCGACGGCGCCGTCCGTCGCACTGCCGCCGCTGCCTGACGCGGCTCACCTGGCCCTGTGCCAGGTCCCACCCCGTTGCGATGAGCGAAGCGCCCGAATAGCGACACTTGGCTCATCGCAAGCGAGGGTTTCCGCTGGATCGATCGCTCGTCAGGATTCGAGCGCGGCGCGAAGTTGCTCGTACGCGTGGTCTGGCATCGAGGTGTAGAGCAGTTGGGCGCCGGCGAATCGGCGCGCCTCGGCCGCCAGGGCGCGCACGTAGACGTGTTCGGCGAGGATGACGACCGTCGATGTTCCTGGTTCGACCGCCTCACGGAACCAAGCCACCCATTCGTCGGGAATGCCGAGATCGACGATCTTGGCCGTGACCACTCCCGAGGCGGCACCGAGACCGAGACCGGCGATCCAGCCGACCGGACCGCCGAGCACCAGACCGAGCAGGCTCGTCCACATCGCGCCGTTGAGCGCCGCTCGGCCGGGCGTGGGATCGATCGTTTCGACCACCTTGACCGCGCCGTCGAGGCTCTTCGTCACCACCACGGCGTCCTGGAGGTCGAGCGCCCCGGACTCCTTCAACCCGCCCATCGCGAGCAGATACTGCTGGGCGCGCACCTGGCGATCGAACGACACGCCGATGATCACCGGCGCACCGGGGTCCGAGACGACCCGTTCGTGCGGTTCGATTCCCGCCCGCAACGCCGGGTCGGGCGGATCGAAGGCCGGAGTCTCGTCGTTCATGACCGCAGTCTGCCGGATTCCTGATCGGAGGCGTCGGCGCATCGGCGCGTCGCCGCATCGGCGGTCGGCCCGATGGCCGGT
>Ga0307378_10009959_pt1 | contig 12415 bp, 13 predicted proteins | sample UN1MG_FD_202238 | JGI IMG/M metagenome (GOLD analysis project Ga0307378, IMG submission 202238) | Soil microbial communities from Risofladan, Vaasa, Finland - UN-1 | ecosystem: Environmental > Terrestrial > Soil > Coastal area > Acid sulfate soil | place: Finland: Risofladan, Vaasa | collected...
TGTCGCCCACCGTGCCGTGCTCGACGTCGTCGTCGCCCACCACCAGGATGTGCGGAATCTTCTCGAGCTTGGCCTTGCGGATGCGCGAGCCCAGCTTCTCGCCGGCATCGATGAAGTCGGCCCGGAATCCCTCGGCTTTGAGACGGTCGACGATGCGGAGCGCGTAGGCGTCGTGGTCATCACGCACCCCGAGAACACGCACCTGCACCGGTGCCAGCCATGCCGGGAACGCGCCTGCGTAGTGCTCGGTGAGCACCCCGAAGAAACGTTCGATCGAGCCGAAGAGGGCACGGTGGATGGCGATCGGGCGATGCCGCTCGTTGTCGGCACCGATGTACTCGAGCTCGAAGCGCTGCGGCAGCTGGAAGTCGACCTGGATGGTCGACATCTGCCACGTGCGGCCGATGGCGTCGCGGGCCTGCACAGAGATCTTCGGGCCGTAGAACGCACCACCGCCCTCGTCGAGGACGAGTTCGAGATCCTTCGTGCCGGCTGCGACCCGCAGCGCCTCGGTTGCTTCCTCCCACTCCTCCTCGGTGCCGATGGCCTTCTCGGGCGGCCGCGTCGACAGCTCGAGATAGAAGTCGGAAAGGCCGTAGTCGGAAAGCAGACCGAGCACGAAGTCGAGCAATGAGCCCAACTCCTCCTGCATCTGCTCCTTGGAGCAGAAGATGTGCGCGTCGTCCATCGTGAGCCCGCGGACCCTCGTGAGCCCGTGGATCACACCCGACTTCTCATAGCGGTAGACGGTGCCGAACTCGAACATCCGCAACGGGAGCTCGCGGTAGCTGCGCGTCCGGTCACGGAAGATCAAGCAGTGGAACGGGCAGTTCATCGGCTTGAGGTAGTAGTCCTGCCCGTCGGCGCCGCCCTCGTCATCGAAGTGCATGGGCGGAAACATGCCGTCGGCGAACCACTGGAGATGGCCGCTCGTCTCGAACAGGCCCGCCTTGGTGATGTGGGGCGAGTACACGAACTCGTAGCCGGCTTCCTCGTGTCGCTTGCGGCTGTAGTCCTCCATGATGCGGCGGATGATGCCGCCCTTGGGATGGAAGACGGCCAGGCCCGAGCCGATCTCGTCGGGGAAGCTGAACAGGTCGAGCTCGGCCCCGAGCTTGCGGTGATCGCGTTTGGCAGCCTCCTCGAGCCGTTCGAGGTGATCGGCCAACGCCTGCTTGGAGTCCCACGCGGTGCCGTAGATGCGCTGGAGCTGCTGCCGCTTGTCGTCACCGCGCCAGTAGGCGCCGGCGACCCGCGTCAGCTTGAAGTGGCCGAGATGGCGTCCGGTGTGCTCGACGTGCGGGCCGCGGCACAGGTCGATGAACCCGTCGTAGCCGGCGAACGGACTGCGGGGTGAGGGTGCCTTGGGCGGGTTCTCGTAGGTGCGGGCGAACCCGGGCTCGGACACCGACGTCGGGTCTTCGGCTTCTCCGTCGATGATCTCGAGCTTCAACGGATGGTCGGCAAAGATCTCCCGCGCCCGGTCGTTGGCGATGTCGTCGCGGATGAAGTCCTGCTCCTGCTTGATGATCTCGCGCATGCGGGCGTCGATGCGGTCGAGATCTTCGGGCGTGAACGTGCCGCCGTCGGCGAGCGCGAAGTCGTAGTAGAAGCCGTCTTCGATGGGCGGACCGATCCCGAACGTCGAACCGTCGAACAGATCGAGCACGGCCTGGGCCAACACGTGCGCCGTCGAGTGGCGGATCGTGAACAGACCCTGGTCCGAGTCCTTGGTCACGACCGACACGACATCGCCATCGCTCAGCTCGGCGCTCAGATCACGCTCGACGCCGTTGACCTCGGCGATCACGGCTGCCTTGCGCAGGCCCCGCCCGATCTCGGCGGCGAGATCGCCCGCGGTGGTGCCAGCTTCGACCTGACGTGTCGAACCGTCGGGCAGGGCAACCGTGATCTCGGACATGGCAGGCGAGGCTACTGAGGTGCGCCGCGAGACTCCGAGTGCATTGGTCACATCGTCGCGACCAGCCGGCCGCGCCCTCCGTGTGCATGCACGCCTGCATGCGTACCTGCTAGTCTTCCTGGTCATGGCGCAGGTCACCTGGCGAACCTCTGACGGCCTGGTGGCCCGGGTTCGGCTCCAAGCGGCCCACCACGACCTGTCGATGAACGAGTACGTGACGCGTGTGCTGCAGGCCGCCACCGATCCGATGTTCTCGGCCGAGCCGGCGACCCAGGTCCGAGAGCGACTCCGCTTGGCCGGCCTCCTCGCCGACGACTCCCCCGCCATCGATGCCCCTCCGGCCGGCGCCGTTCAGGGCGCGCGGGCGCGGGCAGGCCAGGGTGCGGAGCTGGGACAGCTCGTCATCGACGGACGGTGACGGTCTTCCTGGACTCATCGGCCCTGGTCAAGCGGTATGCCAACGAGGCGAGCGCCGACCTGGTGCGCACGGTGAGCGACGTCATCGTGATATGCGCCCTCGCGCGAGTCGAGGTGCCCGCCGCCCTGTGGCGAAAGCACCGAATGGGCGAGATCACAGCGGAAGACGCTCGCGTCCTGTCAGCCCAGTTCGGGTACGACTCCCGCTCCGACGACGGCGACCTCATCGTGACGCGCGTCGATGGGGTCGTGCTCGATCGCGCCGTCGCGCTGGCCGCCCGCCACCCGCTGCGTGCGTACGACGCAATCCAGTTGGCGGCCGCCCTCATCGTCGAAGACGTGACGGGCGACTGCCGGTTCGGCTGCTTCGACGACGCCCTGTCCAGCGCCGCATCGGTCGAGGGCCTCGTGCCTGCCTGGGTCTGATCGCAGTCAGCCGACGCGCCTGAACAAGTACGCGAACGGGGTCTTGGTGTAGGCGATGCCCCGGCCGCGCTCATGCAGGAGTTCGGCCGTGATCTCGATGTCGCCCTTCGGGATCAGATAGCCGTCGAGGCCGTGGGTGCGAACCCCGTAGCCGCCAGCGCGCGAGACGACCACGCCGGTGAGTTCGTACCGGTCGTCGATGGCCGCCATCGACGCGTCGCCATGGCTGGGGTTCACCAGCAGGGTGCCGCCGACCCGGAGGTAGCGAGTGCACGACTCGCTGCTGAATCCGGCGTACAGCGAGACGAGGAGATCGAACGACTCGTCCTCGAGACCCAAGTCGGCCGAGTAGTCCGAGTGGATGAACCTGAACTGCGAACGGTCGGGAACCGGCGGGTGTTCGGCGATGATCTCCTCGACGCCGGCCTCGTCGGCGAAGAACCGGGCGGCTCGGGCGTCCACGTCGACGTAGGTCACGTCGGCGAAGGCGAACGAAGCCGAGACGTCGACGTAGCAGCCCGGATACAGAACCCGCTCCGCCTCGATCGCTCCGGCAACCGCATTGAACAGACGCCAGCGATCGCCTTCGTGCTGATCCTGCTTCGCCCAGAGCTTCCCCGTGCGCTCCTCCATCACGTCGACCGTAAGCGGTCGATGTCGAGAAGGTGCCGAGCGAGCAGCACCTGGTCGCCGACCAGCCCTCGCTGTTCGAACCCACATCGCGCGACGAGTGCCAGTGAGCGCTCGTTGGAGGGGTCGATCAGGACGGTCGCCGTGTGGTGCTTCGTGCCGGTGCTCAGGTGGTGAAGGAGCAGCATCACCGCTCGGGTTGCATACCCGTGGCCGCCAGCAGACGAGAACAGGTGGTAGCCGATGTTGACCTCGCCATCGTCGAGCCAGTCGCGGTCGGTGTCGACGTCGATCCAGCCGACCACCTCGCCTTCCCGCTCGATGCAGGCGAGCGGTGTCGGTTCGGGCGAGCCGGGGCCGAGCCAGCGCTCGAAGGCTGCGTCGCGCCCGGCGATCAGGACGGCCGCATCGCCCGGCTGCGGCGGCCGGATCGACACGACCCCGTCGGTGACGCGCTGCATGCGAGGAGTGAGCGACGCCACACCCCCAGCCTCGCAGGGATCAGGGGACGATCGTCGACCACCACCCGCAACATCGCCCCCAGAACTGCGACGGATCAGAGGTACGCCTGGTTCAGCTCCACTTGGCCAGCACGTCGGCCGAGCTCCGCTTGGGCGACTCGGCCTCGGGGCCATCACCATTGGTGCCGTGTCCGTTCGAGGCGGTGGCCTCCTCGGCGGTCAACACCTTGCTGTCGCCCGCTGCGTCGTAGCCCTCGGGCTTCTTGGTGGCGTATTCGTCGACGTAGTCCTGGCCCGACAGCTCGCGGATCTCGTACATGACCTCGTCGATGATCTGCCGGAGCAGCAGCCGGTCGTTGGCGTGGCCTTGGTGACGGCTGACGTCGATCGGCTTGCCGATGTTCACTTCGCACGGCTGGAAGATCTTGGGCATCTTGGCGTCGGGCGGCTGGATGTCGCGGGTGCCCTTCATGCCGACCGGGATGATCGGCGCACCCGTGCGGAGCGCGAGTCGGGCCGGGCCGGTGTGGCCGCGATGCAGGATGCCGTCGCGGCTCCGAGTGCCTTCGGGGAAGATGCCGAACAACTCGCCCCGCTCGAGCACGCCGGCGGCCGCGTCGAGCGCTCGTTGGCTCGCGGAGCCACCGCCTCGATCGATCGGGATCATGCCGACGGCCGGGAACAGGTACTTCGTCTTCCAGTCGTCCATGTACTCGGCCTTGCCGACGTAGGTGATCCGTCGCGGCAGCGAAAACATGAGCAACGGCGAGTCGAGGAACGAGACGTGGTTCGGGGCGAGGATCGCAGGCCCGCTGGACGGGACGTGTTCCAAGCCGGTGGTGTGGATGCGCCACGCGAACTTGCTGATCGGCCCGAGGATCGCGCGAGCGACCGGGTACATGTTTCCGTGCTGCCGATCTGCCATGTGCGGCCAGTGTGCCACGTCGAGACCCGCCTTTCAGCCGGTTCTCGCCCAGTTCTCCGTGCTCGCGCCGAGGTGCGCGGCTTCAGAGGGTGACGCCGACGAGTGCGGCAGCCGAAGACACGCCGAGGCCGGCCGCGGCCGCGGTGTCGATGGCGGCGACAGCCGCCGGGGTGTCGAGATCGGCATCGAGTGCGGCTCTGACCTCGTCGAGGCCGGCGTCACCCTCGCCGGCGGCGAGCCAGCGCTCGAGCCTGACATCGGCCGCGGGCATGAGATCGTCGTCCCACTCCCACGGATCGCGGTAGTGGTGCGAGATGACACCGAGGCGTATCGCCCGGGCGTCGTGATCCTTGAGCAGGTCGCTGACGAACACCAGGTTGCCGAGCGATTTCGACATCTTCTCGCCGTCCATACGGACCATCGCCTGGTGCATCCAGTGCCGCACGAACGGCTCGCCCGTGGCAGCCTCGGACTGTGCGGCCTCGCACTCGTGGTGCGGGAAGATCAGGTCGCTGCCGCCGCCGTGCAGATCGATCGTCGTGCCGAGTTCGCGCAGCGCCAGCGCCGAGCACTCGATGTGCCAGCCCGGCCGTCCTGGTCCCCACAGCGACTCCCAGGACGGCTCGTCGGGGGCTGAGGGCTGCCAGAGCACGAAGTCGAGAGGGTCGCGCTTGTTCGGGTCGTCGGGGTTGCCGCCGTGCTGGGCAGCCAGCGCCAACATCTCGTCACGGTCGTAGTGACTGACCTGCCCGAATCGTTCGAAGCTGCTGACCTCGAAATAGACCGACCCACCCGACTCATACGCGTGTCCTCGATCGAGCACCATGCCGATGAAGCCTCGGATGTCGGCGATCGCCGACGTGGCGCGAGGCTCGCTGAAGCACGGCACGATGCCCAGTGCGTCCATGTCGGCGTCGAACCTGACCATCTCGGCAGCCGCGAGATCGAGGTAGTGCACTCCGAGTTCGCGGGCCTTGCGAAGGATGTCGTCGTCGACATCGGTCACGTTGCGAACGCATCGCGTCTCGTGGCCCCGGTCACGCAGACGTCGCTGTAACACGTCGTACGCCAGGTACACCGAGGCATGCCCGAGGTGGGTCGAGTCGTACGGCGTGATCCCGCAGGTGTAGATGGAGACGACCGGACCCGGCTCGAAGGGCACGATCTCGCGACGGGCGGTGTCGTACAGCCGCATCGGTTCCACGACGGCGACCTATTCGTCGATGCCAGTGAAGCGGACCGCCACCCGGGTCTTGTAGTGCACGTTGAGCTGCAACAGCACCGCCGTGAACGACTCGATCGGGGTGGCCAACGAGAGTCCACCCGCATCGAGGGGTCGCATGTTCGGGATCTTGGCGACCATCTCCGACGTCACCTGGGTTGCATCGGCGTGGTCCGAGCAGATCAGCACGTCCATGTCGATCGGCTGGTCGAGGTCGCCCAGTTCCTTCGCCGGCACGTGGTGGAACGCAGCGGCGACCCGACAACCCGGCACCGCCGCCTGCACCGACGCCGCCACCGAGCCTCGTGGCGGAACCAACGGCTGGAACTCCTTGCCGATGCGGGTGAGCGCGTTGGCCATGCAGATGACGATCTTGCCGTCGAGGTGCGACGCAACGGACGTGGCGGTCTGGGTGGCACCGTCCCACGGAGTCGCGATGACGACGATGTCGGCGTCGGCCGCGTATTCGTTGTCGCCGGCGGCGATGGCGAGACCCTGGTGGGCGGCGGGTTCGTCGAGCTCCTGATCGGCATCGAGGGTGGCCAGCTCGCGACCCTCCCACTTTGCGAGGATCTCATCGACGGCCTCCATCGCCCGGTACTTCGAGCGTGATCCGACGACGACTTCGTACCCGACCGAGGCCAGTCGCGCGGCAAGGGCGCTTCCTGCAGGTCCGGTCCCTCCGAGAATTCCGACTCTCACGATCGGGCAGGCTACCGGCGTGCCCCCCGACAGCGCACCTGAGGACTTCGATGACATCCTCGGCGTCGTGCACACGGAACGGCTGCATGGGGTCGGTAACGTCGGCACCTCTCGACGGGTCTGGAGTTGCATGGGTCTTCTCGACGGCAAGCGCATTCTGATCACCGGCGTCCTCACCGACGCCTCTCTCGCCTTCGGAGTGGCCCAGCTGGCACAGGCCGAGGGGGCCGAGATCGTGCTCACCGGTGCGGGCCGAGCCCTCCGCCTCACCGAGCGGACGGCGCGCAAGCTCGAACTCGAGCCCGACGTGCTCGAGTTCGACGTCACCGACCCGAGCCACGTCCCGGTGCTCCGCGACGCGCTCGGCGAGCGGTGGGACCGAATCGATGGGGCCCTCCACGCCATCGGCTTCGCCCCCGAGTCGTGCCTCGGTGGCGGATTCACCGAGGCACCGTGGGAGGACGTGTCGGTCGCGCTGCAGATCTCGGCGTATTCGCTCAAGACGTTGGCCGAGGTCGTCACGCCGTTGATGTCCGAGGGCGGATCGATCGTCGGTCTCGACTTCGACGCGACCGTTGCCTGGCCTGCGTACGACTGGATGGGCGTCGCAAAGGCCGCCTTCGAGTCGACCTCTCGCTACCTGGCCCGCGAACTCGGGCCGTCGAACATCCGGGTGAACCTCGTGGCGGCAGGCCCGATCAAGACCCTGGCGGCCAAGTCGATCCCCGGGTTCCAGGCGTTCGAGGACGTGTGGTCCGAACGTGCGCCGTTGGGATGGGACGTCACCGATTCGTCCGCCGTCGCCAAGTCGGTCGTCGCGTTGTTGTCGGACTGGTTTCCGCAGACCACCGGCGAGATCGTGCACGTCGACGGCGGGTACCACGCCGTCGGAGCCTGAAACCGGTGTCCGACCTCCCTCCCCCACCCAGCCCTCCCGGGCCTCCGACCCCGCCCCCCGGATGGGGGCAACCGCCACCCCCCACACCGACACCGGGGTGGGGCGGTCAAGCCAGCCCGCCGACCCAGCCCGGCTGGGGCGGAGCCATGCCGCCCCCGCCGCCGGGTCCCGCCCCCGGCGGGCGCTGGTACAACCCGGGCCTGCGCTCGGTCGGCGACTTCCTGTCGGCCTCGTTCGGACTCATGGCACGGACGATCATGCCGCTGCTCCCGCTGCTCATCGCCGTGGCGGTCCCGGTGGTGCTGAGCTTCGTCGCCGCCGACTCGGCCCTGGGCCTCACCGACTGGTTCGACGAGTTCAGCCAGCAGGCGGTCGACCTCCAGCCGAACGAGACCCTCGACGTCCCCGACCTCGACGCGTCGTCCGGCGAGATCTGGACGTGGGCGATCATCCTCGTGACCGTCAACATCGCCGCAACGATCCTCGTGTCGATCGCCGGCATCGTCACGCTCTGGGCAGTGCACAGCGGCGAATCTCCCAGCACCGGTGACATCGTTCGGCTCAGCGCGCGAGCGATCATCCCGCTGATGGGACTCGCCGCCACTGCGTTCGTGATCTACGCCGCGGTCGCCGTCGTCCTCGTGGGCATGATCGCCATCGCCCCGCCGATTGCGATCATCGCCGTGTTGGCCCTGTTTCCCCTGACCTTCTGGGTCATGGCGAGGTTCGCGCTCGCACTACCGATCTCCGTGGTCGAGCGGCGCGGCGCGTCAGCCTTCAGTCGGTCCTACGCACTCACCTCGGGCCACGGGTGGGGTGTGCTCGGTCGACTCCTGCTCTTCGTCCTCATCCTCAGCTTCGGGCTCCAGATCGTCAGCTTCCCCCTCTCGTTCCTCTCGTTCCTCGGATCAGCGGCACTCGTCATCGGCACCATCTTGAGCTTCCTGGTCAACCTGGCCGCGGCTGCAGCCGCTCAAGCCGGGCCGATCATCCTGTACGCCGATCTCGTCGACACCGATGCGCAGCCGGCCCACCCGATCGGCTGGGGCCAGCCGGTCTAGCGCCGCAGGCCTCGCCCGCGTCAATCGGCGTACTTGGGGTTGGCGATGGCCACCTTGTCGGCGACATCGGCGGCGATCGCGGCGACGACCTCGTTCCATCGGTCATCGAGCGACCCGTTCCTGATGGCCGCACTGAGTGCTTCGTCGTCGACGAATCCGAGCGCCGCGAGCCGGTCGGCATGAGCGGCCTCGGCCGCACCTGCGTCAGCCAGCTCGCGCTCGACCATGCCGAGGACGTTGGCTGCGACCCGGCCGTGGAACGCCACCCGCCCGTCGGCGACGGCCATCACGTCGTGCTCGAGGAACTCGCGGACGGCCTCGACCAGCTCGGCGGCGGTCGGCCGGCCGTGGAGATCGGGCAGGTCGGCCGCCCCGGTCATCGCAACAGCTCCATGAGGTCGTATTCGTTCTCGCACACGCGGCGGCCGATCGCCGCCAGCTCGACCGATCGGGCCTTCCCGAGGAGATGGGACGACACCTGGATCATGCACATGATTCCCCACTTCAGGGTTCCGAGGACCTCCCACCATCGGACGACCTCAGGATCGACCGACGAGCCCGACGAGGCTTCGTAGGCCTCGAACAGCGCCTCCCGCGTCCCGAGCCCGCCCACCGGGAGGTCACCGCCGAACCGCCACGCCCGGACGCACAGCCACCCGAGATCCTCCATCGGGTCGCCGACGTGCGCCAGCTCCCAGTCGAGGACCGCCACGAGTCCGTCTTCGTCGAGCAGCAGATTGCCGAGCCGGAAGTCGCCATGCACCAACCCGTGGCCCACCGACACCGGACGGTGCTGCTCGAGCCAACGGAATGCCAGCTCGAATGCCGGATGCGGTTCGCCGAACGCATCGAAGATCTCACGGAACTGACCCACCTGGTCGCCGCCGACCAGACCCGGCACCTCCTCGTGCTCGACCGCGTGGATGCCGGCCAGCGCCGCGGCGACGTCGGCAGCGAATCGGCGTCGGGCCGCCGCGAAGCGATCGTCGCGCTGGATACGTCGGGCGATCGTCTCGCCCTCGACGTGAGCGGTCACCATCGACGGGCTCCCCGTGTGGTCGCCGGTCACGTCGGCTGCGATCAGCGCCGGAACCGGCACTCCGGCAGCGTGCGCCAGTGGCAGCAGAGCGGCCTCGGCCGGCATCCCACCTCCGGTGCGTACCGCTCCGGCGCGATCTCGCTGAAGGATCCGGCGATGCTCGCCTGCGGTGAACGACCACGTCTCGCGACTCGCCCCGCCGGTCAGCCGCCGGAGGTCGGCAACGGGTTCTCCGAGCCAGCTCTCCAACTGCCGGGCAAGCGCTTCGACATCGGTCACCCGGCCATCCTGCCCGATGCGCGCTCAGCAGGCCGCCCGCACCGCCGGTGTGGGGTTCACGGCCGAACCACCATTGGGGTGGATCTCGAAGTGGAGGTGGGTGCCTGATCCTCGGGCGTTGCCCGAATCCCCCACGTAGCCGACGACGGTGCCGGCCGGCACGTGCCCGGCACCCTGGTTGGCGTAGCCGTTGAGATGGGTGCCGTAGTAGTAGGTGCCGTTGTCGCCATAGAGGTGGAACGACAGCCCGCCCACCGAGTTGCCCCGATGGGTGAGGTTGCCCGCCACCGGCGCCACGACCGGAGTTCCCCGGGCGGCGAACATGTCGACACCCTGGTGACGGCGGCCGCCCGATCGTGGGAAGCCCCACGAGTCGATGAAGCTGGTTGCGCCCTGGATCGGACACGCCATGCCGCCACCGGAGGTCACCGGGCCAGGCGGGGCGACCGGAGCCGGTGCACTCGCTCCGCCCGATCCAGCCGAAGTCGCCGCAGTGCTCTGGTTTCGGGGCGCGGCTGCTGCTCGGGCGGCAGCGGCTTGGGCGGCGGCGGCTTGGGCGGCGGCGGCTTTGCGCGCCTCTTCCTCCTTGCGCTTGCGCTCGGCCGCCTCGACCTTCTCGAGCTCGGCGGCGAGTTCGGCACGACGGTCCTTCAGGATCTCGACCGTGTCGGTCTGCTCGGCCTGCCTGGCTGCCAGCGCCCCCTCGATCTCGGTGAGATCGGCCTGCACGGCCAGGAAGTCGTCGATGGTGTCGGCGTTGCCCTGCTGAACCCCTTCGGCGAGCGCATCGGCGCGAACCTGCCGATTGATGTCGCCCTCGGAGAACAGTCGGGTCTGACCTGCGGTCATGAACTGCTGGATGGCGAGCTCGTGCACGGTTCCCTCGAGCGACTCGATGTGGCGCCGAGCCGTGTCTGCGCGGGCCTCGAGGTCGGCGATCTCTTCCTCGAGCTCGCCCAATCGGGTCTCGGCATCAGAGAGCTCGCGGGTTGCGGCGTCGGCACGCTCCCGCGCCTTGGCCACGTCGCTCTCGGCTGCCTGCGCCGACACAGGCGCCACCAGGCCGACGGCCAGGAGGACGGCGAGCACAGCGGCGAGACGGCGGAACGCAGGGGTCATGATCAGCCGAGCAGTGTAACCACGAGATGACTCGCGTTACAGTTTCGTGACAGCGCCATCGACCGCCTCGTCGACAGGGGCCTCGTCGACTCGACGCGACGCTCGTCGCAATCGCCGCCGAGCACGGTTCTCGGGGTCACTCTCGTCGACGATGTCACCCACCAGTTCCTCGAGGATGTCCTCCATCGTCACCACCCCGACGGTGGTCGACCCGGGGCCACGCACGAGCGCCATGTGAACCCTGGCTCGCTGCATGACGACGAGCACGTCGTCGATCGGACGATCGACCGGAACGACCGGCATCGGTCGGATGCGACCGAGCGGCAGCTGCCGGCTCCGTGCCTTCGCATCGAGGGTGAGCAGGTCCTTCGCGTGCACGAAGCCCAACACGTCGTCGAGGCCTGCACCGACGACGACGAGGCGGGAGTGTCCGCTGCTCATCACGAGTGCTTCGGCGTCGACCGCGGTCGCCGAGCGAGGAATCGTGACGATGTCGTCGCGCTCGACCATGATCTCGCTGGTGGGACGGACGCCGATCTCGAGCGCACCCGTGAGCAGCCGGTGCTCGACATCGGCGATCAGGCCCTCGTCGCGCGAAGCCGCCACCATCGACGAGATCTCCTCGGCCGACGCCGCATTGAGCAACTCGTCTCGCGGCTCGACCCCCATTGCTCGGACGATCACCCGTGACACCAGGTTGAGGAACCGCACAACCGGTCCGGCGATCACGAGGTACAGCCGCGCCGGCAACGTCAGATAGAGCAGTGTCTTCTCGGGCGCGGCCAACGCGATGTTCTTCGGAACCATCTCACCGAAGACCATGTGGGCGAAGACCACGATCGCGAGTCCCACGGCGAACCCGATGGTCGCCTCGGTCGCTTCGCTCAACCCGAGCGGATGGATCGCCGACTCGATCAGGTGACCGATCGTCGGCTCACCGACGAATCCCAGCAGCAAGGATGCGACGGTGATGCCGAGTTGGGCACCTGCCAGCTGCAGGTTGAGGTCTTTCGTCGCCTCCAACGCACGCCGCGCCGAGACGTTGCCGTCCTCGGCCAGGCTCTCGAGCTTCGACGGGCTGCTCGCCAAGAGCGCGAACTCGACGGCCACGAACGCGCCGTTCAGCAGGACGAGGACCACCGCGACGGAGAGCGCGAGGATCATGGTGCGACCTCGGCCTCGGGAGCCACGACGCGGAGCTCGGCGACCCGATGGCGGTCACGTGCGCTGATCTCGAATCGCCAACCGTCGTGCGCGCACTGATCACCGGTCTCGCCGATTCGTCCGAGCTCGGCGACCACGAATCCGGCGAGCG
>Ga0307378_10009961_pt1 | contig 12414 bp, 10 predicted proteins | sample UN1MG_FD_202238 | JGI IMG/M metagenome (GOLD analysis project Ga0307378, IMG submission 202238) | Soil microbial communities from Risofladan, Vaasa, Finland - UN-1 | ecosystem: Environmental > Terrestrial > Soil > Coastal area > Acid sulfate soil | place: Finland: Risofladan, Vaasa | collected...
CTTCCTCGACCCCAACACCAACCTGTGGGATATCTACTTTCCTCCCCGCGACGAGTTCGACAAGGCGGCGGGGCGGGCTCTGTTGGAGTGCGGCGGATGCCATATTCGCCACGTCACGCTCATGAACGAACTCGAGGTGCAGGTCTTCGAGGCCAACCGCTCCCTTTCCCGATTCTGCGAACGCTGCAGCCAGCAGACCCTGTGGGTGGAAACGTTCCACGAAGCGACTCCGGAACGGGCTGTGGAAGCCCCCAAGCCTCCGGAGCCGGGGAAAGAACCGCCGCCCCCGCCGCCTCGAAAGCGCACCAAAGACGAGCGCCGCCACTCGCGCCTCAGGACCCGGTTGAAAGCCTGCGTCCGGCACCCCGGACTCGGTGAGGAGATTCTTTACACGGAAAACGTTTCGCGCGGAGGCATCTGCTTCAAGAGTCGTAGGGTCTACTTCGAGGGGATGAGAGTGGAGTTATCGATCCCTTATGCCGAGGGCGGAGCCAATATCTTTGTCCCAGCCCGCATCGTGCGCACGCAAAACGTCCCGGGCGAGGGCGTCAGTTCATACGGCGTCGAGTACCTGAAGGGCCGCAAACCATCCTAGAACGATGGCGTGCGCGTCCCGCCTCTCGCCCAGATACCCGTACCGCTCCAAGGATCACCAGCCACAAGGATCCGCCCCAACATTGTGCCGCACCGCCCCGACGGCGCGCGTCTTGGCAGGCGGGGGGGCGGCCCCGATGCCGGACTGATGGGGGGACACTGCCACGGCGTAGCCTGGCCCAAGCGCGCGGCCTTGCCTCGAAGGGGGCGAGAGGGAAACTGCCGCTGAAAGGGGGAAGTCTGATATCAGCAGCCGTGGCTTCCCGCACGCCATTCAACAGGGCGTTCTGACACCCGGCGCGTTGGTCGGTACCCGCGCGTCAGGTACGGATCTTCTCAGCCTTGATGATTCCTTCCCCTTCGCGAATGGTGAGGATCTGATTGACCTCGAGGTTGGTGAACTTTTCGATCTTCTGGGTGGTGGGCCACTTGACCTCGATGAGATCCACCACCGTCGCTTGCCCCACTCCGAAGTGCAGGCGCAGGTCGCTCTGTGACATCACGCTGGCGCCGGTGTGGACCTCGTCGATCTGCGCGTGCTTTCCGGTGACCACGCGCGCCCTTGCCCCGATCGCCGTGCGGTTGCACTTGGTGCCGAGCAGCTTGATCTTGATCCAGTTGTTTTTGTTTCCGCCGTCGTTGCGGAGCAGCGAGGGCGGGTCGTTCATATTCAATACCAGGACGTCGACGTCCCCGTCGTTGTCGTAATCCCCGAAAGCACAGCCGCGGCTGGCGAAACACTCACTCACCCCGGGACCCATCCTTGAGGAAACATCCTTGAATCTCCCGTCGCGCATGTTCCGGTACACGATCCGGGGTGTCTTGAGGTGGGCGTCCAAATTGTATTCTTCGATTCTGGGGTAAACGTGCCCGGTGACGTGGAAGATGTCCAGCCAACCGTCGTTGTCGTAGTCGATGAAGCCCGCGCCCCAGTTAACATACCGCGTGTTGACGCCGATGCCCGAAATGAACGTGACGTCCGTCCAGGTGCCGTCGCCGTTGTTCCGATAGAGATTGCAGGTGTCATCCTGGAAATTGGTCTTGAAGATGTCGAACCACCCATCGCCGTCGTAGTCACCCACCCCCAGCCCCATGCCCGCCTGCTCCTGGCCGTCTTCGTTGTAAGCAACGCCGGACATGACAGCCACGTCCTCGAACGTCCCATCGTGCTTGTTGTGAAACAGAATGCTCGGTTCGGAATCGACGGCGACGTAGATGTCCGGCCAGCCGTCGTGATCGAAATCGTAGGAGGTGGCGGTAATGGAGTATCGGGGCCCCGGTTTGAGAATCCCGGCTTTTTCCGAGACGTCCGTGAAAGTCCCATCACCGTTGTTGTGGTAGAGGATGTTCATTCCCCCTGGCAAACCGCGTGGGCCGCACATCACCGGAATGCCTTTCCACTGGCAGTAGCCGGTCTCCCCCGGCGCGGGAGTTTTCTCGATGTCCAGTTCGATGTAGTTGCAGACGAAGAGGTCAAGGAAGCTGTCGCGGTCGTAATCGATCCAGGTGCAGCCCGAACCCCAGCGGGTGCGTTCCTCGTACAGCCCCGCCTTCTTGGTGACGTCGGTGAAAGTTCCGTCGCCGTTGTTGTGGAACAGGATGTTATGGCCCCAGGAGCCGCAGAAGAGATCGTCCCAACCGTCGTTGTCGTAGTCGCCCACGCACACACCGGTCTGCCAGCCGGTGCGCGCCAGGCCGGAGCCGGCGGTGACATCGGTGAAGGTTCCATCGCGATTGTTCTTGTAGAGATGCGGCGTGGGGGCGTTTTCCGGCGTGTAGGTTTCCTCGAACCGAATTCCGTTGGTCAGGTAGATGTCCAACCAGCCGTCGTTGTCGTAGTCGAAAAAGGCCAGACCGCTCCCTTTTGCTTCAATGATGTACTTTTTGCGCTTCACCCCGCCCCAGACGTTAGGTGCTGTCAGGCCGGCCTCTTTTCCGACGTCGACGAAGGTAACGGGCGAGGGGGTCTCCGCGTCCTGAACCGTGGCTGCTTTGAGGAGGGGGGCGCCTGACCACTTCCACAAGGGAGTAGTCAGAGCATCCATCAACTGGGAACCGAGCAGGATTGCGGAGGAACCCAAGAAATGGCGGCGAGGAGATTTCATCCTGAATATCGGCGGCGACACCCGGTCGCCCTGACCATCAACGTCTTGGGCCAAAGCCGCTGCGACCAACTCGGGATTTCCCGCTGCCGCAGCGCGACCCAACCACAAGGTGAGCTTTTATTATACACCATGCGCCGTGGTTTCCCGCATGACTGGAATCTCCGGGATCGGTGTCGGCCCCCCTCCCGTTGCACACCACAACACCTGGTGCGGAATTCATCGTATAATGAATGCCCGGGGCTAAGAGCGAACCAATTTCTTCGGGAGGTTCAGCCATGCGCAGAATGGCACTGCCCCGGTGCGCTTGTCTGTTTCTCACGGTGTTAACCGCTACCGCATTGCCTCCGACGGGGGAAACGGTGAATTATCCGAGCGGCGACGAAACCGTCAGCGGCTATCTTGTGCTGCCCAAAGGCGAGGGACCACACCCCGCGCTGGTGGTGATTCACGAATGGTGGGGGTTGAACGCGTGGGTGAAAGAACAGGCAAACAAGTTCGCCGGCGAGGGCTACGTGGCGCTCGCGGTTGATCTCTATCGGGGCAAGGTCGCCACCAGCCCGGATGAAGCCCACGAACTGATGCGCGGCATGCCGCAGGACCGCGCGGTTCGCGATCTCAAAGCCGCCTTCGCCTACCTGGCTTCGCGGAAGGACGTCGACAAAGACAGGATCGGTTCCATCGGCTGGTGTATGGGCGGAGGGCTCTCACTACGGCTCGCCGTCAACGAACCGAAGCTCGCCGCATGCGTGGTGAATTATGGATCGATGCCCACCGACCCCGCCGACATCAGAAAAATCCAGGCGCCCATCTTGGGAAGCTTCGGTGCCGATGACCAGGGCATCACTCCGGATTCCGTGGAAGCGTTTGAAAAGGCAATGAAGGCTGCACACAAATCAGTTGACGTGAAAATCTACGAGGGCGCGGGGCACGCCTTCCAAAATCCCAACAACCAGGGCGGATATCGCCCCGAGGCTACGGCGGATTCCTGGAAGCGCACGCTGGCGTTCCTCAACCAGACTCTGAAATAGGCCGAAACCCGCGCGAGCGTGCAAATCGGTCGCCGGCAGCGCTAAACCGACAACACCTTTCCGGCGCGTACGGTGGTGACCGGAACAAGTTTCTGCCGTCCGGTGCGGGTCTTGCCCCCGGAATCGGTGAACGTGAACTGGCCCTCACGGAGCTCGAGCACGGCAATGTCCGCCTCGGCGCCGGTTTTGAGAGTTCCGATTTCGGCGCCAAAATCGAACACCCGCGCGGCATTCGCGGTGGCGCGCTCGATCACTTCTCGAAGGCTGAGCCCCAGCAAAAGAAATTTCGAGAGCGTCGTCGCCAGGTCGTAGACGGGGCCATTGATGTTGGCGGAATAGAGGTCGCTCGAAATCGTGTCCGGCCGAAAGCCTTGCGCGAGACACTTTTCCATCACTTCAAATGAAAAACTGCCGGCGCCGTGTCCGACGTCGAATAGCACGCCTCGTTCCCGCCCCTCGAGCACTTCGGGCGTCAGCCGGCCGGACGCGTCCAGTAATCCGTGCGGATGGCCGTTGAAGGAATGGGTGACAACGTCACCTTTCTTCATCAGGGACAGAAATTCTCCCAGGGGCGTGTAGGAACCCCCGATGTGAATCATCAGCGGCAACCTCGCTTCGTCAGCCGCCGCCCGCGCCCGCTTCATGCCCTCATAGTCGTTCGGCCCCGTGTATTTTTCCGAGAAGCGAATCTTGAAGCCCAGCACAAGGTCGCTGTTTTCCCTCGCCGCCTTCACCGCCAATTCGGGCACACAGTAGCGCAGGTCTAAGAGTTCGCCCATGTCCTCCGTGCTTCCCGCCACCATTCCAATTGAAACCACATGGAGCAGCGCCCGGATGCGCGTTGTCGCCTTCTCAATGATGAATCGCCGAAACGCCGGGAAACTGAACGCCCCCGAGGTGCCGGCATCGACGACCGTGGTTACGCCGCGGCGGACGAAGTAGGGGTCGGGCTCGATGCCGTAGGGCCCCACGGAAGGGAAAACATGAGTGTGAATATCGATCAGCCCCGGCGTTACGATTTTGCCGTCTGCCGAGATGACTTCGCGTGCTTGCCCGGGTGGAATCTGCGCGTCGACGCGGGCGATTTTCCCGCCTTGCACCGCAACGTCGCGCACGGCTTCGAGATTTTGCGAAGGGTCGATGACCCTCCCCCCCCGGATGAGGAGGTCGAAAGGCTTCTCGTCGGGGCCGGTGCGCGTCGCGCGCCCGTGCGGCTGAGCGCCCACACCACCCGCCGAGAGCGCGAAAGCTGCGCTGGAGCTGCCCAAGAACTGGCGGCGCGTTAAAGCTCTCATGATGTTTCTCCTGATGAATTGAAATCTCTATCGAAGACGAAATGAGAAATGGTCGTGAATGGCGGCGGATAATCGTACATCACCACGGCCGGATCCGCCACAGCTTCCGAAACAGCAATGCTTTCATGACTTCTCCGATGGCGCGCGTCACGTTGATTTCGCGCGGGCACGCTTCAACACAGTTGAAGATCGTCCGGCAGCACCACACGCCGTCGCCCGAGCCCAGGATGGCCAGACGCTCACCCTGACTCTCGTCACGGCTGTCGAAGATGAACCGGTGCGCGTTGACGATGGCCGCGGGACCAAGGTAATCCTCATTGGCCCAGAATGAGGGGCAGGACGTGGTACACGCCCCGCAGAGAATACACTTGGTCGTGTCATCAAACCGCTCGCGGTCGGCGGGAGACTGCAGCCTTTCCTTCTCCGGCTCCGGTGAGTGGGTCATCAGGTACGGCTTCACCTTCCGATACTTTTCGAAGAAGCCCTCCATGTCAACCAGCAGGTCTTTAATGACGCGGAACCCGCGCATCGGCTCGACGGTTATCTTCGTCCCGAGGTTGCGCAGCAGGACCTTGCAGGCCGGCGCATTCCGGCCGCTGATGAGCATGGCATCCGAGCCGCAGACGCCGTGCGCGCACGAACGCCGATAGGTGAGCGTGCCGTCCTGATACCACTTGACGTGGTTCAGGGCGTCGAGCAGCCGGTCGGTGGGCTCCGCCTCAAGATGGTATTCGCCCCACCAGGGCTGCGCGTCCCTCTCAGGATTAAGGCGCTTGATCTTGAGTGTGACCTTCATGGACGCTCCGCGCTGATTGATCCATTGTTCCATTGGCTCATTGATTCATTGAAAGGATTTCTGACCACGCCGCCGCCACTCAATGGTCCAATGAACCAATGGTTCAATGATTCAATATTTCCGCTCCTTCGGCTCGAGCCTCGTAATCGTCACCGGCTTGTACTTGAACTCGATGCCCTTCGCACCCTTGTACGCCAACGTGTGTTTCAGCCAGTTTGCGTCGTCGCGTTTGGGAAAGTCCTCGCGAGTATGCGCGCCGCGGCTCTCCTGGCGGGCCAGAGCACTTTCCACCAGGACTTCGGCAAGGTCGAGGAGGTTTCCGAGTTCGATGACCTCGAATAGCTCCGTATTGTATTTCGTTCCCCGATCTTCAATCTTGATGCGACTGTACCGCTCCCGCAATTCCGGAATCTGGCTGCGCATCTCGGAGAGCGTCGGGGCGTCGCGGAAAACCGAGGCCTTTCCCATCATCCCGTCTTGAAGATCTTCGCGGATAGCGGCGGCACGCTCCTTGCCGGTCGTGGCCATGAGGCGGGAAATGCGCTCCCGCGCGCGCTCGTCGGGTGAGGGAGGCAGCGGCGTCCAGTCGTTCTCCTTGACAAAGCGAGCCGCGTGGCGGGCACCTCGCCGGCCAAATACCAGGATGTCGACCAGGGGGTTCGTGCCAAGCCGATTCGCCCCGTGGACGGGGGCGCAAGCGCACTCGCCCGCCGCATAGTAGCCCTTCAAGGGTGTGTTCTTCTCATCGACGATGACCCGTCCGTCAAGGTCGGTGGGAATTCCACCCATCGCATAGTGCGCTGTCGGCTGGACAGGCACGGGCTCCGTTTTCGGCTCGATCCCCAGGTAGGTACGGACAAAATCCGTGATGTCGGGGAGCTTCTTATCGAGCACTTCCGCTCCCAGGTGAGTCAGGTCAAGGTGAAGATAGTTCTTGCCGCCGATCCCCCGTCCCTCGCGAATTTCGCGGTACATGGCACGGGCAGTCATGTCTCGTGGAGCGAGATCGAGTAGCGTCGGCGCGTAACGTTTCATAAACCGCTCGCCGTCGTTGTTTCGCAGGATGGCGCCCTCGCCGCGCGCCGCCTCGCTCAGCAAGATGCCCAGCTTGTAAATGCCCGTGGGATGAAACTGAAAGAACTCCATGTCCTCGAGAGGAATCCCGCGGTTGAGCGCCACGGCCATGCTGTCGCCCGTCAGGGCGTGGGCGTTCGAGGTGACGCGGAACATCTTTCCGCAGCCGCCCGTGGCGTCGAGCACCGCCTTGGCATGAAACGTATGGAGTTCGCCGGTGGCGAGCGAGAGCGCCACGACGCCCGCGCACCTCCCCTGCTCGACCAGGAGGTCCATCAGAAAGAACTCGTCGTAGAAGTGGACCTCATTCTTGATGCACCGCTGGTAGAGCGTTTGGAGGATCATGTGGCCCGTGCGGTCAGCGGCGTAACACGACCTGCGTACGGGGCCCTTACCGTATTCCCTGGTGTGCCCGCCGAAAGGTCTCTGGGCGATCTTCCCCTCCGGCGTGCGGCTGAACGGCAATCCCCAGTGTTCGAGCTCGTAGACGGTCTCGATGGCCTCCCGGCAGAGAATTTCGCCGGCGTCCTGGTCAGCCAGGTAATCGCTGCCCTTGACGGTGTCGAACATGTGCCATTCCCAGTGGTCTTCTTCCAGATTTCCGAGCGCTGCGCCCGTGTGCGAGCGCGTGGGGTAGAGCTTGCTGATGACAGCCATGTGACCGTGTGCGGAAAGATTTAGCGCCGCCATAAGGCCGGCACCACCGGCCCCCACAATGACCGCGTCATAGCGTTGTACAGGCATTCAGAGCCTCAACAGATTAGCCCATTGAATCATTGATTCATTTCTTCATTATTCCATTGAGCGGCCACGTGTTCCGGCCTTCAGGCAATGATTCAATGAATCAATGGTTCAATCAGCTCACAGGCTGGAACGTCAGGATCACCAATGACCCCAAGGCCAAAAGAACAAATCCCACAACGTAGAGCGAGGCAAGCGAAAACACCCGCCACCCTGGAGGACGAATGTAGTCGTCCACCAGAGTGCGAACGCCGTTCAAGCCGTGGATGAGCGCCAGCCAGAGCATCACCAGGTCGTACGTCCGCCAGAAGCGCGTCGCGAAGCGTCGCGCCACGAACTGATAGTCGATGACCTCAATGTTGTTGATGACGTGCATGATGGTCAAATGACCGAGCGCCATGAAGAGCAGCACCACGCCAGAAACGCGCATGAAGAGCCACGCGTAGAGTTCCAGTCCGCTTTCCGGCCTCGGCCGGCCCGCCCCGCTCATCGGCGCCCTCCTACTTCACCATCCATTCGAGCATATAGATCGCAGTGGGGATGAAAATCACGGCAAAAACCACGGCCACGGCGTAAACCAGCTTGCGATGCACCACCGTCGCCTGCGGCCAGAAATCGATAATGATGATGCGGACGCCGTTCAACGCGTGGTAGAGCACCATGCCCGCCAACACCACCTCGCCGACGCGGAAAAACGGCAGGCGGTAAAGCGCCATGGTCTTGTTATAGAGCTCCGGTCCCCAGCCGATGAAAGCCGTGTCCACGATATGGACCATCAAAAAGACGAAGACCCGACCCCGGTCACTCGATGCAGGATCCAGGACCAGTGGCCTTCCCTGCCCCGGTACGTCAGGTAATCAAAGATCTTGACCATGATCTTCGCTTCCTTCCCTCACATCCCGTTGCGCGCGGGTGCGACGGCAACCCTCCGCCTCGTTATTCTGAGTTGTGCCTCACCCACACAGCCCTGCGTCCGGCTAGCATTGTAGTCTGATGCACGCCAAATTTTCAGCCGACATTTCCCGTTCGGACTCTCCTCGTGAACCTTTGCATGTAATCAGGGATCCGCCGTTCCGCGTGGATGGTTCAGATGTGACCTCGCCTCGCCCCAGTCCGTTGTTGCCGCGGCCAACGACGAAAAGCCACTTGTACGACGATCTGACCCGCTACCCAGTTCCCAATTGACGCGGCGGGCGGAATGGAATATCTTACGCTTCTGCCCTAAGTTTCCCTCGCCGGGCATCCCGGGCCGCGTGCCGACCAAACCGGGAAGCTTGCTCGTCCCTCGCATTCGCATCACATCCTGGACCCGCTCTTGGAGCACCAAGGAGCACCTGAAGCATGCAGCAAATAACTCATGATGTCTTGATCCTGGGAACGGGACTCGCCGGGCTGCGCGCCGCCGTGGAGATCTGCATCAAAACGCGGGGCCAGGCCGACATCGGCCTTGTCTCCAAAGTGCAGATCATGCGCTCGCATTCGGTGTGCGCGGAGGGAGGCACCGCCGCGGTGATGCGCCCCGAGGAAGGGGACAGCCTCGAACTGCACGCCTGGGACACGGTGAAAGGCTCCGACTTCCTGGCGGACCAGAATGTAGTCGATCGATTTGTAAGAGCATCGCCGGATGAAATTCGCCTCCTCGAGCACCGGGGAGTCCCGTGGTCGCGCCGCGAAGACGGGCGAATCATGCAGAGGCCTTTTGGAGGGCATTCGTTCCCGCGGGCGTGCATGGCGGCTGACAAGACCGGCTTTTTCGAGATGCAGGCCCTCTACGACAATCTGCTCAAGTACGACAACTACACGCGCTACGACGAATGCTTCGTCACTTCAATGCTTCTAGAGGGTGGCCGGTTCGCCGGCCTGACGCTCTTCGACGCCCCGACGGGCGAGTTTTACGTCTTGCGCGGCAAGGCCCTCCTGATCGCTTCCGGAGGCTTGGGGAATCTCTACGGATTCACCACCTACTCTCAAACCGTCACCGGCGATGGGCAGGCCATCGCCTATCGCGCGGGCCTGCCCCTCGAGGATCCCGAGTTCCTGCAATTTCACCCCACCGGGCTGGTGCCCTCCGGCATCTTGATGACCGAAGGCTGCCGCGGCGAAGGCGGCTACCTGCGCAACAATAAGGGCGAGCGATTCATGGAGAAGTATGCGCCCAAGATGATGGAACTCGCGCCGCGCGACATCATCTCCCGCGCCGAGATTACGGAAATCCTCGAAGGGCGCGGCATCCCGGGACCCGACGGGCTCGGCAGCATCCATCTCGATTTGACCCACCTGGGCGCCGAAAAGATCAACAAACGCCTGCCCCTGATCCGTGAAGTGTGCATGAAGTTCCTGGGCATCGATCCGATCACGCATCCCATTCCCATCCGGCCCGTGGCTCACTACTCCATGGGCGGCATCGAGGCGGACATCGACGGCCGGACGAAGGTGGAAAACATCTGGGCCGCGGGCGAGGTGGCATGCCATTCCATGCACGGCGCCAATAGGCTGGGGTGCAACTCAACGGCCGAGTGTCTCGTCTGGGGCGGCATTACGGGTGGCGGGATTGCAAACTACCTGGCGCAAAAACCCGTGCTGAGCGAAATGCCGGAAGAAAAGGCCCGGGAAGAAGAAAAGCGCGTCTTCGACGGGCTGCTCAAACAGAGCGGCACGGAGAATCCGGCCGAGATTCGCCGCGAGCTTCGGACGATGATGGATAAGCACGCGGGTGTCTACCGGACAGGCGAGTTGATGAGGGAGGGGCTGGACAAGATCGCGGAGTTGAAGCAACGCTATAGGAGAATCACCATTCAGGACAAGAGCCGCATCTACAACACCAACCTCATTCAGGCGCTGGAAACCGAAAACATGCTCGATTTGGCTGAGGTGTTGCTCTTCGCGGGCCTGGCGCGAGAGGAGTCGCGCGGGGCGCACGCCCGGAGGGATTTCACCAAACGCGACGATGAGAAATTCCTGGCCCACTCGATGGTCTACTACACCGGCGGCAAGCCACGGGTGGAATACAAGCCGGTGACGATCACCAACTGGAAGCCTGTGGAGCGGAAGTACTGACGGCCTGGGCGAGGGTGGCGCATAGATACGATTGACGAGTAATCGAAGATTGACGATCTGTGGCGCTTGCGTGCCGAGAAACTTGAAAATGGGAAATCCAAACCTGACGAACAGGACGCGGCGCCGAGTTTCAAATTTCGAGTTTCCAGTTTCCGTCTTTCTCGAAGGAGGCCGGCATGGCCGAAATCAAAAGGTACGATAATCGGCTCGGGGTGTGGGGATGGCTCGGAGGCGGCCGTTGGGGCATTGAGCGCTACGCCTACATCCTGCACCGCCTTACCGGCCTGGGCATTCTTTTCTACTTCCTGATGCACATTGTGGTGACCAGCCTGCGCGCCTTCGGCGTCTACCTATGGGTCGAAGGAGGATTCTTCCACCAACCCATTTTCAAGCTCGGGGAGTTTCTGGTGTTCGCGGCGTTCGCTTACCACGCGATGAACGGCGTCCGTTTGGTGCTCGTCGAGCTGGGCTTCGCGGTCGGCAAACCCATCGAGCCCATCTATCCCTACAAGACATCGCTGAACGTCCAGCGGCCGCTGCTGATCGCGATGATGATTCTGGCAGTGGTCTTTCTCGCCGCGGGCGGCTATGAATTCCTGGGATTGGCAAAGTAGTGCCGTTCCAACCTGATTCGGCGAAGACTGAGGCTCAAAACCTGGCTGGCACAGGTTCTCCAAGATAAGTTGGAACGGCACGAGGAGGAGAGATGCGCGAAACGAAATACTGGACCTGGCACATGACGGCGGGAGTGGTGATTCTCGTGCTCCTTGGCCTCCACATGGTCATCATGCACCTGGGGAGCATTACTCACCTGTTTGCGCCGCACGCTGGTGAAGCGGTCTCCCGGGAGAACAGCCTGTTTCGCGATGGCCAGTTGTTCTTCACCATCACCTACATCCTCCTCCTGGGAGTGGCGCTCTATCACGGTCTCTATGGTCTGCGGACCATCCTATTCGAGCTGACGCTAAAGCCCGCCGTCGAGAAAGCCGTCAGCGTCGTCCTGCTGGTTGTGGGTCTGGGATTGTTCGGATTAGGCACTTGGGCGGCCGTCGCTGTGCACGCCATCGCTATTACAGGAGCAAGGGGGTAACCATGCCGGAAGCGAGCTTTACCGCGCGAGAAATCAACTTCCACGTCACGCGATACAATCCCGAGAGCGATTCCGCGCCCTACGTGAAGACCTACAGGATACCCGTGCGCGAAGGCATGACGGTCCTCGACGGCCTGCACTACATCAAGGACAACGTGGATTCAACGCTCGCCTGGCGCTATTCCTGCCGCATGGGTATTTGCGGCTCGTGCGGGATGCTGTTGAATGGCCGCGCGACGCTGGCCTGCAACACCCAGATCCTTCATATCGCCGAGACGGACCTCACCGTGGGGCCGTTGCCCAATTTCGAAATCATCCGCGACCTGGTTCCCGATCTGATGATCATGTTTGACAAGCACCGCTCGCTGAAGCCCTATGTCGTGCGCGCAGACGAAGATGAGATCAACGACCCGGCGGGGGAGTACTACCAGTCTCCGGAGGAGCTCGAGGCCTACCTCCAGTTTGCCTTCTGCATCAAGTGCGGCTGCTGCATGGCCGCCTGCCCCACCCTGGCCACCGACGCGCGGTATCTGGGGCCCATGCCTCTGGCGGCGGCCGAGCGGTGGAACAAGGACACTCGCGACGACGGGCGGCAGGATCGCAACCGGCAGACGGGCAGCTCGCACGGCGCCTT
>Ga0307378_10009962_pt1 | contig 12412 bp, 3 predicted proteins | sample UN1MG_FD_202238 | JGI IMG/M metagenome (GOLD analysis project Ga0307378, IMG submission 202238) | Soil microbial communities from Risofladan, Vaasa, Finland - UN-1 | ecosystem: Environmental > Terrestrial > Soil > Coastal area > Acid sulfate soil | place: Finland: Risofladan, Vaasa | collected...
CCCGCCACGGTCGCCGCCGGCTCGCAGCTCACCACGCTGAACTGCCTCGTACACAACTACTCGTTGACCACGTGGGACGGCCCGGTTACACTGGAGGTGTACCTGTCGACCGATGATACCATCACAACGTCGGATACGCTGATCCACACGCACAGTGCCGAGCTGAACCTGACGCCGCTGTCGTCGGCGCGGGTGCAGTTCACGGGGCCGCCGACGATTCCGTTCTCCAGCTCGGGCGGGACCCGTTGGGTCGGCGTGATCGTGCAGGCCGCCGGCGATGCCGACACAAGCAACAACCAGACGAACGGGTGGGACGCTGCGCGGATCACGATCACGCCGCGGCTCGCCGCGCCCGGCGGCGTGGCGGCGTCGGACGGCGAGTTCCTCGACCGCGTGCGGATCACCTGGCCGACGGTGGCCGACGCGACGCACTACATTGTCTACCGCGGGGCGACGGCGGTCGGGCCGCGCGAGGCAATCACCGGCTGGCAGACGGCGCTGACGGTCGACGATCTCGCTCCCACGCCCGGGGCCACCCGGTACTACTGGGTGAAGGCTGCGGCAAGCTCGGCGGGAGCCGCCGCCAGCGACTACAGCGCGGGCGACACGGGTTGGAGGGCACTGGCCGCCCCCGCAAGCGTGACGGCCGACTGGTTCTCGGCGGAGCCTGACTGGATTTCGATAGTCTGGCAGCCTTCGACCGGCGCGGCGTTCTACCGCGTGTATCGCAGCGAGACGTCCGGTGGCGATGCCACGCCGGTGGGCGATTGGCAGACCGAGGCCTATACGCAGGATGCGACGGCCCCGCGAGGTGTGCGGTCCTGGTATCGCGTCACCGCCGCAGTCGACGAGTTCGGCAGGCACGAGAGCGGCTTCAGCGACGAAGCGTCGGCAGTGATGGCGCCCGAGCAGGCGCTCAGCGTCGCGTCGTCGCCGATCACCGGAGCAAGCATCGGTGGGAACGCGCCCGGCACCACAGACTACGGGGCCTCGCTCCCGTTCAACGAGGGCGTCACGCTGTCCGCCCCGGTCCGCCCGGTGATCAGCGGCGTCACGTGGCAGTTCATTCGCTGGACACTCGACGGTGTGGCGCAGCCCGACCGGCAGGCTTCGCTGGCCCTGACGATGGATCGCCCGCACGCCGCGACCACCGTGTTCGGCCTCAGCGGCGACGTCAACGGCGACTGCAGGATCAACATTCTCGACCTCATCGCCGTCCGCAATCGCCTCAACCAGAATCCAAGCGAGGGCACGAACTGGCGGGCCGACGCCAACGGCGACGGCGCCATCAACGTCCTCGATCTGATCTACGTGCGCAACAGGATGGACGTAGCGTGCCCTTGACGTGCACATAGAAGAAAGGCTGGACAATATGAGAATCGGAGCAGCGCTGTGCGTCTGGTGTGTTTCCTTCATGATGATCTGCCTCGCCGCCGATCGCGAAGACGCCGGCGAGCAGAAACGCTCCGTGCCCATCGCGTTCACCATGCCGCAGGACGGCTTCGCTACGATTGCGATCGATGACGCCGCCGGCAACCGCGTGCGGAACCTGATCGCCGAAATGCCGTTCAAGGCCGGGAAGAACACCGCCTACTGGGACGGCCTGGACGACGACGGCTGCCTGATGCCGAGCGGCGAGTATTCGTGGAAGGGCCTGACGCGCGGCCCGCTGCATCTCGCGTACCAGTTCTCGATCAACACGCCGAACAGCCCGTCGTGGCACACGGCCGATTCGAGCGGCGCATGGCTGGCCGACCATTCGCCGCCGATGGGCGCGTTCGCATTGGGCGACGTGGTCTACCTCAGTTCGCCCGGCCCCGAGGCCAACCACGGCCTGATCGCGTGCGACTTCGCCGGCAAGAAGCTGTGGGGCTGGCGGCACGGCATGGGCGACGGCCCCACGCAGATGGCGTCCGACGGGAAATTCCTGTACTGCCTGTCGGACCAGGGTCAGGCGTGGATCTACCGGTTTCAGCTTGCCGACGGCGGCCGCACGTTTCCCCGGCAGGTGCCATTCGCCGGCAAGGGTGCCTTCGTCAAGATCTCCGAATACGACCTCGGCCCCTGGGCGCCCCACACCCACGGCTTCGCGTACCGGGACGGTAAGCTGTACGTCTCGCACACGCACCTCGGTACGATCCTGGAGCTCGACGCGGAATCGCTCGACGTGCTCCGCAAGCTCACCGTGCCCAAGCCGCGCGGCTTGGCAGTCGGCCCCGACGGTAACATATACGCCTCCATCGACAAGGCGATCGCCGTGATCGACCTCCAGGCCGGCACCGCCAAACCCGTCATCACCGGGCTGAACGAAATCCGCGCGATCGCGTTCGCGCCGGACGGCCGGCTGTTCGCCGGCGACACGCAAACCAGCCAGGTACGCGTCTTCGCGAAGCAGGGCGACGCCTGGAAGGAAACGCTCGTTATCGGCAAGGCGTCCGGTGGCCGGGGCCTCGGCCCGTATGATCCGCAGATCATAGCATCCATCTGCGCGCTTACGGTCGACAAGCTCGGCCGCGCCTGGGTGGCGGAGGCCAGCTTTCACCCCAAACGGGTGTCGCTGTGGAATGGCTCCACGGGCGAGCTGATCCGCGAGTTCGTCGGCCCGCCCATGTACGGCGGGGGCGGATCGCTCGACCCGCGCGATCCGTCGCGATTCGTTTACAACGGCGTCGAGTTCGCCGTGAACTGGAACACCGGCGCCTGGCGGCCCGCCAACGTCCTCCAGATCGTCCCGCAGCCTGTGACCGAGAAGTTCGACCGCATCGATTCCCGCGGCATCGCGTGCAGCATCCGGTACCACGGCGGCCGCCGCTTGCTCGTCAACGAAAGCTCATGGGTCGGTTTCCTGCTCGTTTCCGAGATCGCCAACGAAGCCGCCCGTCCGCTCAGCATGGCCTGGGGCACCAACCCCCCCAGCGGCCTGAACGTGTGGACTGACGCGAACGGGGACGGCGAGTTGCAGGACGCCGAGGTCGCGTCACTCCCGCCCGATACCTTCAAACTGCACAATGACATCCTCAATCGCGACCAGCACGTGTGGGGATTCCGGTTCGCCTACGGCCGCGACTTCTCGATCTATCTCGACTACTGCAGCGCGGTGTGGCTGCTGCCGGTGAGCGGCTGGAACAAGGCCGGCTGCCCGCAGTACGATCTCGCGCAGCTCAAGCTGATCGGGCGGTCCGACAACAAGTCTGCCTCCACCGGCGTCGATTCGCGGGGCAACCTGATCTTCGGCTCGCCGCTGCGGGCCATGTCGCCCCAGGGCAAGCTGCTGTGGCGTTACCCGAACGACTGGGTGAGCGTGCACGGCTCGCACGGCGCACCCGGGCCTGCTCCAGGCCGCATCATCGGCGCGCTCGACATGATGGGCATCGTCGACGCCGGCGGCGAGGCCGGCGAGGTCTTCGCACTCAACGGCAACCTCGGCCAGCAGTTCCTCCTCACGGCCGACGGGCTGTTCATCGCATCGCTGTTCAAGGACTACCGCGACCGCCCGGAGGCCCTGCCCCCGCAGGCGAAGCCGGGCCTGCTGCTCGACAACACCTGCATCGGCCCCGAGCCGTTCTACCAGTCGATCAACCGCCTGCCCGACGGCCGCATCGTGGTCGTGTGCGGGCGTGAGGATTCCAAGGTCGTCGAGATTCAGGGGCTGGAAACCGTGCAGCGTATCGCCGGCAAGCTCACCGTGAGCGAGGAGCAGGTCGGCAACTGGCGGGCGGCCGTGCAGGCCCGGTCGCGCAGCGCAAGCATCGACCGCCGGCAGGCCGGCGAGCTGACATATCCCGTCCGATGGACACCCATGCCCATCCCTCTGCAGCCGGGCGACCGCGAGAAGGAGTTCTGGTCCGACGAGAAGCCGATGGCGCTCGCGATTCCCGGCGGTTCGGCCGAGTGCAGCCTCGCCTATGACGCGCAGAACCTGTACGTCAAGGCGCGGGCGTCGTATCGCTACACGGGCCTGTTGCGCAATCTCGTGTCGGATCCGCAGCAACTCGCCGAAAACGGCAGTGGCCTGGAGATCCGCCTCAACACCGCCGAGGTGAACGACCAGCCCAACATCCTGCGCGTATTTTTCTGCATCACGCCCGGGAAGCCGCTGGTGATCGTATGGACGCCGAGCAAGGCGAACAAGATTCCCGCAGTGGTCGCTGACGCCGAGGTGCTGATGTGGGAGGACCAGGCGTGGCCGCACGATGCCGCGTACCTGACACTGCGAGCCCGCGTGCCGCTCGCCGCGCTGCCGGGGTTCCGCGCGATGCCGAAGATGCTGGCCGACGTCGGCCTGGCATGGTCGGCGCCCGACGGAACGAAACGCGCCGGCAGCAACTTCTGGGCCGACGAGCACGGCTTCAACGACGCAAATCCGCTCGCCTGGGGCATCTTTCAATGGGGCACCGCCGGGGCGGCGCGGCCCGTCTACGCGATTCCGCAAGCCAAACGGGCGCCCGCCATCGACGGCAAGCTCGACGACTGGGCCGGCCTTCCCGCCGTCGAGTTCCCACACGATCAGAAGAACGTACGCGCGTGGATGCAGTGGAGCGCCGACACCATCTTCCTCGCGTACGAGGTGAAGAACTCGCCGCCGCTGAAAAACGTGGGGAAGGACTGGACGATGCTGTTCAAGACGGGCGGCTGCGTTGCCTTGGAACTCGCCGTGCCCGACGCCGCCGGCAAGCCGTGCCCGCAGCGGCTGATCATAGCGATGGTGGAGGGCAAACCCGTGGCCGCGCTGCACCGGCCGATCGCCGGGTTGCCCAAGCCCGCGGGCAGCGAAGTGGCACGAAACGTCCGCTACGTGTCGCCCGTCAGCGAGGTCACGTTCGACGCCGTCTACCGCCTCGCCAAGGTGCAGGTAGCCGTGGCGCAAACCGCCGACGGCTACATCCTCGAGGCCGCCGTCCCGTGCGAGCAGCTCGGCCTGACGCCGAAGCCCGGCACCACCATCGCCGGCGACATCGGCGTGATCATCTCCAACGAGACCGGCAGCGAGCCCGCTCGCCGCATCTATTGGTCCAACCGCAACACCATCGTCATCAGCGATCTGCCCACCGAGGCTCGCCTGGAACCGCAGCAGTGGGGTGAGTTGAGATTCTGAAGCGCCCCGGCCATTTTCCGCGTTAGAACTACCGCTCGGCTACGGCATATAATCGGATACCCGAATTCCCGATAATGGGGGAACGCCGCAATGAACGAAACCGATCATGCCCTGCTCGAGCGGTTCAGGCAGGCGCGAGATGCCGACGCCTTCGCCGAGATCATCGCCCGCCACCAGAACCTCGTCTACAGCACGTGCCTGCGGGTTCTCGGCAACCAGGCCGATGCGCAGGACGCCGCCCAGGATTGCTTCCTCCGGCTGCTGCGGAAGGCCGGCACCGTGCAGGCGTCGCTCGGCGGCTGGCTGCACCGCTGTGCAATCGACATTTCCATCGACGAGCTCCGCAGCCGCGAGTCACGCCGCAATCGCGAGGAGGTGAGCACGCAGATGAACTCGCATTCCAACCCCGACCCGAGCTGGGATGAACTTGCCCCGCACCTCGACGCCGCGATCAACGACCTCCCCGACGACCTCCGCCACGCGGTTGTCGAGCATTTCCTCGAGCGCCGCACGCAGGCCGACATCGCGAAGGAGCTCGGCGTATCCGCCATGACTATCTCGCGGCGGGTCGACGCCGGAATCGAGGATCTGCGCAAGAACCTGAAGAAAGCGGGCGTCATTGCGTCCGCCGGCGCACTCGCGCTGCTGCTCACCGAGAACGCCGTGCAGGCAGCGCCGGCGGCACTGACGGCATCGCTGAGCAAGCTGACGGTTCTCGCCGCGGCGGAACCCGGCGGGCTGGTGACGACCCCGGGGGCTGTGTCCGGCGCAACCGGCGCCGCAGCAGCGGGTGGACAGCTCAAGCTGATCGCGCTCGTGGCGGCGGCGGTGCTCGCGGGCGTCGGAGTCTGGAAGCTGGCGGCCAAACCCGAGAAGGCAGAACAGCCGGACCCCGCGCAACAGGCGCCCGCGCCGGCGCAGGTTGCTGCGCAGCCGATCGCACAGGATACGCAGGATCCGCAGCAATGGAAGCCGTTCGAATTGACCATGGAATACCCCGCCGATGCCATGATGATCATCTGGATTCCGAGCATCCGCAAAGCCGCCGAGGGTTACGTGGATCTTCTGGGCGACCTGCTCGACGAGGGGGACGGCATGTCGGCGATCTGGGAGCGGCTGGACGAGGCAGGGCTTCCACCTGAGGCAATCGGGGGGCCCGCTATCATGGTAGGGGTCCTGGTCAACCGTTCTCCCGTGGTACTGATCCCCGTGGAAGACATGCAGGCGCTGATCGCAAAGATGGAGGCTGGCCCGGACGCCGACGGAATCTATGGCCGGTTGCCTTCCAACATCAACGGCACTCCCGTTCCCGGCAAGTACAGGGTGAACTTGCTCCCGTGGAAGGACGGCTACGCCGCATTCTCAAGCGACAGGCAAGTGCTCAAGTCCTTCGCCGAAGCGCCCCAGAAGAAACGCCACGTGAACCTCGAGGAGCGTGTCGACGTGTTCTGTTACTGGAATGTCCCCGCGATCCTCAAGGCGTTCGGGCAGCAGGGCGAAGCGGGGACCACTGCCAACCTGCCACTGAAGCTCGCGTCCGAGGTTGAGGGTGTCGACCTGGCATTGAAGTGCGAAGACGGCCTGCGCATCAGCAGCCAAGTGGCGGTGAAGCCCGGCGGAATGCTGTCGCAGTACCTCGTCCCGTCGCCCGGGCTGCAGGGATTGGAGCCGGCGCTGCCCGTGCTGGACAGCACGACGGTCGCACTGTGGATGCGGACCGCGAAGGCCAGCGACCTTTTGTTCTATCTGATCGGTGCAGCGCAGGCGGGATCGACCGCTGTTTACCAAGCTCCTGTTCCACAGAGCTTTTTCGACGCCTTTCGTATACTTCGAAACGCGTACTCGAAAGACGGAGGAGTTGCTTTCGGACTCGAGATTCCCGCGAATCTCGATTGGGTTGGCGCGTTCGAACTCGACAAGCCCGACGAGTTCACCGCGCGGGTCGCCAGCCAGGTCGATGATTTCAACGATGGGGCACGCAAATCCGAGAACCCCTTCCCGCTCGTCCACGAAGCAGGTGTCGGAACCATCGGTCGACCCCCGAACCCCATTGCGAAGATGAGTCGCATACGTTTCACGCAGGTCGACAACATCCGCATCAACTACGCCATCCAGGGCAAATCGCTGATTCTTGCTCCGAGTGCTTCGGGCTTCGGGAAAGCCATGGCGGCGCTGAATGGCCAGGCCCAGCCCATCGCGTGGAACGCCGTCCCGCCCGGCAACAACGCCGTGATCATCTTCGATCTCGTCCCGCTGGTGAGGGAGATTTACGGTAAGTATCCTCCTGAATTACAGTTCCCGAAGGACGCCCGGGGCTGGATCGCACTGAAGGCGAAGGAAGGAAACGCACTCGGCGTGGAGGCATTCATCTCGCGCGAAGCAGTGCAACTGCTTGCCGGCATCGCCGACGGGAGCGGGCCGGCCCACAACGGCGAGTGCATAACACGCCTCTGGCGGATCGGCAATGTCTGGCAGGAATACAGGAAAGGCCCCAACGGGCAGCGGTTCCCTGAAAGCCTGCGAGAGTTCGTCCCGAGGCACCTCCGGGAAGAGGAACTCCTCTGCCCGCTGACGAATGCCCCCTATGCGACCATCTTTGACCTGCTGGATCATCCCGTCGAGATCAAGCCCGATATGAAACTCGACGAGCTGATGCTCGTATGGGATAACGAGCCGCACCTCGGCCGCAACGTGCTCTATGCCGATGGGCACCGGGTGTGGATGCGAGAGAACATATTCACGGACGAACTCAAGAACCTGATGGAATTCCTGAAGAAGGAATAAGAAGAAGAGATCCGCAGATTACGCAGATTACGCAGATGAAGAGGGCGATCTCTTCCTCTTCCTATCTGTGAAATCTGTGCAATCTGTGGATCATTCCTGCTGTGCAATCTGTGGATCACTCCTGCTTCATCTTCCTCAATTCCTCCACCGCCTTCATCGCCTCGCTCGGGTAGCTGGCGCCGATCACGAGCTGGCGGGGGGCGTCCTTCTTGCGGAGGTTGCCGTTGTCGTCGGTGATCACGGGGGATGACAGCGCGATGACGGCCCGGCCCAGCCCGGGGAAGTTCTGGTTGATCTCGAGCGGCAGCCAGCACACGTTGCCGTGGCACTTCAGGAATTTCCACATCAGGCCGTTGTCCTGGCAGTTGCCGATCAGCACCGCGGCGTAGACGGGGTCCTCCGTGTATTGCGTCCAGCCGAAGCTGTCGTAGTAGTCGAACCGGCACGATGCTCGCGGGCCTTCGACTGTTATGCGCGAGTCGATCTGATACGCCTGCTTCAGCCAGTCGGCGATGGCTTGTGCGACGGGCTTGAAGCGCGAGTCGCCGCACCCGATCACGATGCTGGTGCCCTTGAGGCCGGCGATGAACTCGGCGATCTTCGACGCGTCGAGGGTTTCAACCTCGGCGAGGGCGGGGGCGTCTTCCTTCGCGTGCGTCAGCCCGGCGAGCTGTTCCGGCGGCACGCCCGTCACCTTGGCGTCGCCGAACAGCCGCACGTTTCCGCCCGGTGCAACGGCAAACGCGGCCGACTGCGCCATCGGCAGCCACGTGCGGAACTCGAGGCGCTTGTCCTTCGCTACCGTCGACGGCACGGGCACGCCGAGGCGCGCGTCGAAGACCACCGAGCCTTCGCCCGGCGGCGCCACGCTCGCCGTCACGTCCGCGCCCGTCAGCATGCAGCGCAGGTACGCCCGCTGCCAGAAGTAGTTGGCCTCGGTATGCGCCAGGCCGACGTAGACGTTGTCGATCCCTTCGCGCTGCCGGAGCCACGCCGTAACCGTGCGCACCGGCCGCTCCTCCTCGAAGATGTATTCGCTGTATTCGGGGCTATTGCGGTAGACGTGGAACCAGTCGGGATCGTCGCCGCGCTGCGCCCGGAGGAAGCTGCCGCGCGGAAGTGTCACGCCCCGCTGCACGCCGAGCTTCTCCAACTCCTGCACGATCCACTGCTCGTATCGCTTCTGCTCCATGTTGTAATTGGAGTGCCGCGAATGGGTCAGGCCGTAGGTGACCTCGTAGTTGGCGGACTCGAAGTATTCGAAGCCCACGTCGAATCCGCACAGCATCGCCTTGCCCTCTCCGAACGCGTTTTCGACGATCGCCACGTCCTTCTCGGTACCGGCGAACCACGCGCGGGGGGTGCCGCCCGCGGGCTTGAGCGCGGCAAACAAGCCTGCATCGAACTTGTACGGCCGGGGCGTCATGCTGCCGAACGAATAGCTGCCCTCGGGGCGCGTGGTCTCGAGCTTGTCGGGCGTGACGACGCCGGGCACGCGCATCTTGGCGAGGTCCGCGCCGAACACGTCCCGCAGCGGCAGGCTCACGCGGCGGCGGCCGAACTCGTCGTACAGCCCCGGCGCGCCGAACCCGAGCACGATGCCTCCCGCCTTCACCCACTCGCGGATGGACGCGGTCGTGGCCAGGGTCATCGATTGCGTGTTCGGCAGGACCAGCACCTTGCAGTTTTTGAGCCGGTCGGCGAACCTGGCGTCGGCATCGGAGACGTAATCGTAGCCGATCTGGCTGCGGGTGAGCATGTGGCCCCAGGCGAATGCGGACTGGAAAAGCTGCCAGGAGCGGTCGCGGCGGCGCGTCGTCTGGCTCCAGAGGATGGCCACCTGCGCGGGAGCCGGATTCGTGTTCAGCACGATGGGGGCGGTCTCCTGCGCGCGCCGGGCGGCCATCGTGTAGGAGCCGATGCCGAAGTCGCCGAGCTGCCGGTCGCGGTAGCGGAACCACGCGCCGGGGTAGCTCAGCCGCAGCATGTTGCCGGTGAGCCAGCCGCCGGTCATGCGCGACATGTCGTGCCAAGGGCCTTCAGCATAGCAGGCGGCGGGGGTGGCGCCGCAGCCTGAGTGCATGGCCCACGCCCAGGTCCATCGCCCGTTCGCGAAGCTGCGCAGCATCTCGAGGCTGGGCGGGCACGTCGAGCCGGTGCCGGGGTTCTCGCTGAGCTGCGCGAGGGCGTAGAGGTCGCGCGACTTGCCCGTCTGCTTGCCGTGCGTGCGATGGAAGTCATCGTTCACGGTCATCGTCTGCACGCGCAGCTCGGGCCAGCCCTTGTGCAGCCCTGCGGTGACGCGGCGGGTGTACTCGAGCAGCCACGCCTCGCGGCACATCTCGGCCCGGGCGATTGCCTCCTCGTCGGGGTTCGGCTCGGCCGCGAGCGATTCCGGCGTGCGCCACGGGGTATCCGTCTTGCTCCACGTGCGCCAGAATGCGTCCATCGCGGGGGATTCGTCGGCGGGCGCCTCGATCTCGCGCTGCCCGCCCTCGACGTATATGGCGTCGATCTGCGCCGCCCACTTCTCCTTGAGGTGCGCGCCGTAAGCTTCCAGGAACTTCGCGAACGCCTCGCCGGTCGGCGCGTTGAATAGATTGATCCCGCTGCCGGTCACCGTGGCGTTGCCCTGCTTGTCCTTGCCGGTTGTGGTGAACTGGTGGTCGCTCGGAGCCCTGCTGTCGACGCCAACCATCCACTCGGGCGGCGAGCCGGTGAGCGTGGCGAGCATCGGGCACACGCGGACGCCGTGCTTGGCGAACATCGCCATCGCCGCATCGAGCGCCGCAAAATCGTATTTCCCGCGCTCGCGCTCGATCTGAGCCCAGTTGCCGAGCGGCGAGTAGAACACGTTCACATAGCTGATGCCGGCCTTCGCGGCCTTGCCGAGGGCATAGTCCTGGTCTTCGGGGGAAAACTTGAAGAACTGCTCGCCGAGCGTCACGCCGCGCTGGAATCCGCCTGGCACGTCGACGTCACGCACGCTGTTCCACGGCTCGGGCTTCGATTCGACCTGCCACTTGATCTTCGCGGCAGCCGCTTCGTTCACCTGTTTCGCCAGCTCGGTCTTGAACGAACGACACGCCTGCCAGAACTCGCCCACCTGCGGCCCCACGGACCGCCGGCCGCGCTGCAGCAGCTCGAGCTGTGACGCCGACGGCCCCTCGGCCCCGAGCGCGTCGATCTCAGCCTGCAGCGCCATCCCGCCGTGGTCGATGCCGCGCAGGAGCCCGTAGATATCCTCCGCCTCCTGCATCATCGATTCCGCCTCGCCGGCGCGGTTCGGCCCGCCCCAGCCCGCCAGGTAGACCGCCAGCGCCTTCGCGTCGTGAATGTCCTCGATCGCGTACCAGTGCAGCAGCCGCAGATCCTCGATCCGTTCCAACTCCTGCCGGACCGCTCCGGGATCGACCGCGGCGGACGACGTCGGACTGATGAACACGACGACGGCCAGTGCGAAAGCAAGTTTGTGTACCATACCCGATTCTCCTCTGTGTACGGATGGCAAATCCGCTGTCAATACGATCCGCGCATACTATACACAATGCGGCTGCGATACGCAAGCGGATTCTTGGGCGCCCGAAACCGTTTTCGGCAATCAATGCCGCGATGCCACAGTCGCGCGCGGATGCCCATCCGCCAAAATTGCCTTTGATCGGCGCATGCGAAAGCTTACAATAGCGCTCCGGTTTGGAGTCGAACTCCCGGAGTACAGCCATGCGCCATTTCGCTCCTCACGACTGGCTCGTCGTCGACGACGCCTTCAACCCCGATCTCAATCGCTTCCACGAGACGATCTTCTTCCTGGGCAACGGCTACATGGGCGTGCGCGGGGTGCCCGAGGAAGGCTTCCCGGCGGAAAAGTCGTCGCGTTACACCTTCCTGGCGCCGATCTACGATATCGTGCCTGCCGGCGGCTGGCGCGTGCCCGTCCGCGAGTGCAGCGTGATGGTGAAGGTGCCCGACTTCTTCCCGATCGGCCTCACGCTGGGGGGAGTGAAGTTCGACCCACTCGCCGGCAAGGTGTCCGATTACTCGCGCACGCTGAACATGAAGGAAGGCACGGTCGTCCGCAAGCTCACCTGGGAGGACCGCCGGGGTCGCCGCACCGAATTCGAGATCACACGCTTCGTGAGCATGGCCGACCGCCACGTCGCCGCCTTCCGGTTCTCGTTCCGCCCGCTCAACTACACCGCGACGGCAGTCGTTGAACCGAGCATCGACGGCTACGACACCGGCCGGCAGCGCGAGACGTCCCGGGGCGGCATCGGCAAGGACGGCGCCTTCCTCTGCGTAGAAACGCTGAAAACCGGCTACAAGACCGGCATGGCAATGCGGGCGCGCCTGCTGGCCGACTCTGAGACGTGCCACCGGCACGTCTCTACAATCGCCGGCAAGTTGGTCAAGGCCGACAAGCTCGTGAGCCGGCGGTTCCAGTTCACCGCGAAGAAGGGCACGCTCTACACCATCGAGAAGTACGCGGGCGTGTGCACGTCGCGCGACACCGACGCACCCAGCGACCGCGATCCG
>Ga0307378_10009963_pt1 | contig 12412 bp, 19 predicted proteins | sample UN1MG_FD_202238 | JGI IMG/M metagenome (GOLD analysis project Ga0307378, IMG submission 202238) | Soil microbial communities from Risofladan, Vaasa, Finland - UN-1 | ecosystem: Environmental > Terrestrial > Soil > Coastal area > Acid sulfate soil | place: Finland: Risofladan, Vaasa | collected...
TCGGCGTCCGCCGCCGTCTTGCGAGCCGCGGCGTCGCGCTCGACCTTGACCGCCGCGGCCTCGGCGTTTCCGGTCTCGATGGCGATCTTCTTCGCGGCGTCGGCTTGCGCGGCGATGACCTCCTGCTGCTTCGCACGCTCGGCGGCCTGCACGACCTTGACCGTCTCGATCTCCTCCTGCTTCTCCTGACGGACCTTTTCGGCCTGCGCCAACTCCGACTGCTTCTCGGCGCGCTCCTTCTCGGCCAAGGCGATCTGCGCCTCCTTGTTGCGCGTGGCGACCTCGATGGCCTGCTGCTTCTTCTGGGACTCGACCTCGATGGCCTGTTCCTCGCGCTTCTTGGCGACCTCGATGGCCTGCCGTTTCTCGACCTCAGCGAGCTCGACGGCCTTGTCGGCCTCGATCACCTTCTCCTTGGACTCCCGCTCCTGCTGTGCCCGGATCTTCGCGACCTCCGCGGTCTGCTCAGACTCAGCGCGCTCCTTGTCTTGGTCCAGGGTCAGCATGGCCTTGCGCGTCTCGACGTCCTTGCGCTTGCGCGCCTCCTCGCCGTTGCGGACGAGTTCGTTGGTCTGCGTCTTGTTGGTCTCGGTGATCAGGGCGCTGGTACGCATCCCCTGCGCATCGAACACGTTGTTGGGGTCGAGGTGCTCGCTGTTGGTCTGGTCCAGGTGCGAGATCGCGGCGTCCTCCAAGTCCAAGCCGTTGTGCTTGAGCGCCCCCGTGCACATCTTCGTCACCTCCTCCATGAAGGCTTTTCGGTCGGAGTTGAGCTCCTCCAGCGTCTTCTGTGCCGCGACGGAGCGCAGGGCCGAGATCAGCTTCTCTTGGATGAGAGCGGTGACCCCCGCCGAGTTCATCTCGTCACCGAACGAGCGCGACGCGGCCCCGATGGCATCCTCGTCGGCGGCCACCTTGACGTAGAACTCGGCGATGATGTCGACGCGCAGCTTGTCGCTGGTGAGCAACGCCTGCTTGGCCGTGCGCTCGATCTTCACCTTGAAGGTCTTGAGGGAGACCCACACCACCTCGTGCAGGAAGGGGATGACGATCGCGCCCCCGTCCTTGATGATCTTGAACCCGCGGCCCGTGCGAACGAACGCCGTGTGGGCGCTGGTCTTCACGTAGAGTTTCTTGAAGATCCAGAGGAGGCCGATGCCGATGACGAGGGCTCCGCCGATGCCGAGCATGGCGAAGGTCGCCCCGAGCGGGACCGGGATGCCGGCCACGGGGAGGATGATTGGGGCCGCGAGCAGGAGGATGCCCACGAGGAAGAGGAGTGCAAGTGCCATCTGTGTGTTCCTTTTTGTCTGTGCTGGGGGTCAGGTGCCGAGGACGGGGCGCACGGTGTAAACCTTGGTCTCGGGGTCGTAGTCGAGCACTTCGACATTCATGCCGGGCTCGAGATCGTCGGTCTCGCACGCGCAGGCGAGCCGGTGGACGGTGCCCCCTTGGTTCACGTCCGCGTAGCGGCTCGTGAACATGGTGGCGCGCAGGCCGACAAGGTCGGCCTTGGACACGACGTGCGTCTCGGACGCGGGGATGTGCTTGATGATCAACCGGGCGATCCGGGTGGTCAGGAAGATCATCACCACGAAAGCGATGCCCACCCACAGCCAGCCGAGCCATCCCGTGTCGAGGCCGAGGATGCTGGCTGACGCCAGACTGCACGCGATCCCGACCACGCCGAAGACGATGCTCGCCACCATCACGAGGACGGTGAACGGGATCTGGCCCAGGTCGAGGAACCCCAGGATGCCGTGACGGGCGCCGTCGCCCCCGGCGTCCCCGGTGCCCCCGTCCCCCATGTCGGCGTCGCCGTCCAGGTCCAGGCCTCCCGTGGCCGCACCGATGGCGATCATCACCCCCACGAAGATGGAGACCAGGAAGAGGGTGTTGTGCCAGGCGAGAAAGTTGATCATTTCTGTTCTTCCAATCCGAGGTGTCTCATGTACGCGGGCCGCGTGTCGGGGGGCGTCTCCGGGTCGGCAGGCGCGGGCTCGCGTCGAGGCTCGGGCTCATGGGGTGAACCATAGCTCGCGGGGGTTTGTTCCCGGGTTTCGACGGGCGCTTGGCTGAAGAACAGGGAGGTGTCGGGCGCCCCGTCCCAGAGCCTCTGGAGGTCGTCCTGGGCCTTCCCCATCTGCCTGTCGACGCGGCCCGTCATCTCCTCGAACCGGCGCTCGGCATCTTTCCACCGTTCCTCGGCGTTCGCCCCCGCGCTGCCGCTGTTCACCACGCCGATGCGCACGCCCGGGGAGCCGCTCTCACCGGCTTGGAGGGTCACGTTGCCCCCGGTGCCCCACCCTGATTTACGGGCCTCGGACGTGTAGACGACGGAACCGTTCAGGTCCTCCCACGGGATCGTGAACGACTTCTTGCACGTCTTGCACTCGACCTGGATGGCAGCGAGGCCGGTGCGGTCCACGGGGAAGTAGATCGCGTACGCGCCCTTGGTGGGCTTCATCGTGGCCATGCACTTGCAGAACGGGCCCTTGAGCCGGATGTGCAGGGTGTCGAACAGCTTAGGCACCGGGGGCGTTCCCTCCGGCGAACCGGGGAGGGAGGGAGGTTATTCCCTCACCACCCACGTTTCCGCTTCTGCTCCTCGCAGACCTCCACGAACTGTGCCCACGACGAGATGTACTCCAGCTCCTCGAACGCCCGCAGGGTCGCGGCGCTCGTGTGCGTGGTCTTGTGGGCGCGCTGGAAGTCGTCGCCCTTCTCGGTGAAGTACGTGTTGTACGAGCGGTTCGGGTTGGGAGGCTTAGGCATCTCACGTGACTGCTCCCGTCGCGCGCCACAACGTGCTGCGTGGGGGGTCATCGGGAAGCGCCTCGAGGCGCCCCACGGGCTCGATGACGCCCTGATCTTGTGCCTCCTGAAGGCGGTCGTGGACGTAGTGGCCGATCCTGTTGGTGCGGTCCCACCATTTCCGGGTCCCCGTCTCGTGGTAACCATCGGGGGTCCCGACGAAGAAACTCACGAGGTTGCCCATGCGAAGAAGCGGCACGTCGCGCACGATCTTCACCGCGCGCTCGCGGACCACGTTGCGCAGGTCCCGGGAACGCAGGTCGGCCGCGTGCAGGTCCAGGTGGTGCTCGCCCAAGGCGTCGGAGTACCGGGCCGCCCGCTCTGCGTTGTAGGTATCCAGGGCCTCCTCGTCGATGGACTCGGAGACGCGGAGGAGCCACCCCCGCGCCACGTCCTCCGGGCGCCAGTCGTAGAGGGGGAGGGCCCAGTTCCAGGGACGCCGCGTGCGGAAGAGGATGCGTCGCGCCCCTTCTTGGACGATCGCCCGGTCCCCCAACTCGATCAGGACGTCCCAGTCGAAGGCCACCTCGTAGGTCCCGGCCTCCGCGGCTGTGGCTGTTGGTTGCACGCCCGTTCTACTCCCGTAAATTCACGAAAGCTATTTTCACGAAAGCCGCGGGGCATCCTCACGATCCCCCGCGCCGTTTCATCACGCAGAAGGCGCTGGCGTGGCTATTCTTCTCGTCGGCCTTCACGCGGACCCGGAAATTCGATTCCAACTCGAACCGCTCCATCGGGTCCTCGGGGAAGAACGTGTCCCCGGGCCCCTCGTACTTCACCTCGGTCAGGTAGAGCCGGTCGGCCAGCTGGAGGCCGGCCTCGAAGACCGAGGTCCCCCCGATCAGGAACGCCTCCAAGTCGTCGGGGATGGTCGCCAACGCCTGCTCCAAGGACTCGCACACGTCGGCCCCCGCAGCTGCGAAGTCGGGGTTGCGGGTCAGGATGATGTTGCGCCGGTTCGGGAGCGGTCGGAACTTCGCCGGGATCGACTCCCACGTCTTGCGCCCCATGATGACCGGGTGGCTCGTGGTGAGCTCCTTGAACCGTTTGAGGTCGGCACTCAGCTTCCACGGGAGGTCCCCGTCGAGACCGATGATCCGGTCCTTCTCACTCATCGCCACGATCATGCTCAGCATAAATGCACCTTTCTACGGGAATCCGATTTTGACGATGCGCCAGACGACGCGGAAGGGCCACGCCACGAGGGAGATCAAGAGCCAAAACCACAGCCGCGCTTGCACGTCGCTCCGGGCCGCGGTCACGAGTTTGAGGGCCCGGTCGATGTTGTTGGCCATGCACAATTTGGCGATGTGATTCCAGACCTGCTGCCTGTCGATGCGGACGGGCTCGAGGGCCTCCATCACGTCGCCCTCCAACTCGGTAAATGACGCGCCCGACCGCTCCCCTTTCCGGAACCGTTCAAGGGCCTGCTCGACGCGGTCCCAGTTGTCCTTGGTCTCGGTGAAAAACAGGCCCATCAGATTTCCCTCCACTTTTGGAAAAAGAAAATGCAGGAGGAGACCTCGCGCTCACCATTCTCGTAATCGGCCTGCGACGGGCACCGGTGCAAGGGGTCCTTGATCCCGCACATCTCGCCCCTGACCAGGAGGGCGCCGTACCTCAGGTCCACCAAGAGACTCCCGGGGAACCGGGGTCGCTCTTCCGGGGGCCCTTTGTAGGAGTTGAGCCGGGACAGGTACGTCACGAACCGGAGGGCCGCGCCCCCACCGATCAGGCTGCCTTCGATTTTGAGCATCCAAGGGGCGTCCGGGTAGTGGTACGACGCCTGCACCATCCATTTCGTGAGGGTCATCAGCGGCTCTGACGAGCACCCCCCTCCCTCCAAATCCTCCCAGAGGGCCAGCACCCCTTCATGCCCCGTGTGGAGAAATTCGGAACCGTGACACTTGGCCACGTCGTTGCGACTGAGGAACCAAGTCTCACGCCAGTGATCGCGCGCGGCCGCCCATCCTTTGGCGGCCCCGAGGGCCTCGGCCGACAACGGCGCGATCCCCTCGTGCTCGGCCCACTGGTCGAAGAGGCTGCGCTCGTGGTCTTGGTCCCACGGGGGCCGTTTGGAAAGCGCGATCTCGCGGTCCAGAATCTTCACCTGGGCGAGCAAATCAGCGCGTTTCTGCTCGAGGTCGCTCATGTGTCATTCTGCTCCCGCTGCTCCCTGATCATGTGACGCAGGGCGGTCACCACCTCCTGTTGGATGTCGGGGTGGGGCCGGGACATGCCAACCTCCCACCGGCGCAGCAGCGCCTCTGGATGCCCGAGGGCGTTCGCCACGCCCGGGCGATACAACTCTGACAGGGCAGCTTCGACCACGAGGGGGAAACACGGCTCGCCCTTCTCCCACAACTTGACCTGCGTCTCAAACGAGTAGTGCACCCGAAGTTCGCGGCACAACTTGAAATAGGCGTCGTCCGTCTCGGTGACCGTCTTGCCCCTGCGCGCGAGGTCGAGGACCGCCTCCATCTCCCATCGTTTCGGGGCACGCTCCACGAGCCAGGGGTACTTCTCGGCCAATTCAAGGAGCAGCTGGGGGCCGAGCAGCTGGAAATTGAACAGCATGGCGGCGACGTCGGCCACCTCCTCCTTGCTCGTTTCGTCCAGGTTCACGGCCCCGTGCCGTCCCAGTCCAGGATGCCCAGGCGGTCATCGATGCGCCACTGCTCCTGAGGCGTCCGTTGGAGGTAGTCGTCCGGGCGCCAGCCGCCGGGGGTCTTCTGGCCCGGGAACTTCTCCTCGCGCTCCTGGGGTTCCTTCTTCTCGTCGGTCACTCGGTCCCCTTCGGGCGCGGGCCCAGGATCTCCGTGAACTGCAGCACGAGCTGCTGGGCATTGTCGTTGTTCAACTTATCGACGTTCTCGGTCTTGTCGAGGATGCGGCCGTGCTCGCGCTCGGCCATGAACTGCTTGAGCACCGTGAGTTTCTGCATCCTCTCGAGGGGGGGTTTCTCGGACGAGTACTCGATGTCCTCCATCTGCTGCGTCGCCACGATGAAGATGCCGAGCTCCATCACGCGCATCTCCAAGTCCGAGATCTCCTCCATGATCTGGAACACGACCGCGAGGGGGTGGGTGTCGGGGACCTTCTCGTCCTTCTTGAGCCGATTCACGATGTCCAGCAGGGCGATGTTGAGCGCCTGTGCCTCCCGCCGGATGCGGGCCTCGATGGCCTTGTCCACGTCGTCCTTCGTCGCGTACCGGTCCGCGAGATCCTTGCCGATCTGGCCGACCATCCCGCCGATGCGGCGGTCGACCTCGGCCGCGATCTTCTGTTCGATTTCCTCGTCGGTCATGCCGATGTTTCCTCCGGGGCCGTGATCTCGCGCCACCGGAGGTCGCCCACGGCTTGCCGCACCTTGGCCATGTCGCCCTCGATCCTGCGCACGCGGGCCTGCTCGTGCTTCACCTCGTCGAGGAGTTCGTTCACGCGCACGCTGCTGTTCTCGGAGACGCGCTTGAGCCGGTCGCGGTCCTCCTCGACCTTTTTCTGCTCTTTCAGCGCCTCCTCGAGCCCGCTGGTCGCCTCCTTGAGGTCCTTCGCCATCTGCTCGATCCTCGATGCTTGCTCGGCCCGGTGGCTACCGGTCTCGTAGCCGAGCAGGAACTGCGCGCGGCGGCATCGGTGGCTGCGGTTCACGGAAAGCGTCGACGCGTAGTTGTAGTCGGTCGATCCCTCCCTGGGGTTCGGGTTGGGCTCTTGGTCGTAGGCCACCTCGAGGTGGTCCTCCTCGTACACAGCGAGGATCTTCCAGCCAGACCCGGTGAGGGCGTCGAGCTCGTGTGCCTCGGCCACCCTCACGGGGCCGGCCCATTTCACGATCAGGGCGTTGAGGTTTTCCATGTGGGGTCTCCTGACCCTTCTACTCGAAAAGATCGAAGAGGCCCCCCTCGGGGCGCTCGTCCTGGTCTTCGTCGCTGGGGGCGTCGCACACGGATCGGGCGATTTTGGCCCAGGGGAGGCCGTCCTCGCGGTCGAGGGCGTCGCCTCCCACGAAAGATCGACCCAGGCGACGGCAGGCGAGACCAGTGGTCCCTGATCCCACGAAGGGATCGCAGACCATCTGGCCCTCGTCCGAGAAGCACAGGATCACGTCCCGGGCAAGCCGGTAGGGGAACCGGGCCGGGTGGTCCGTCCCCTCCAGCTCGGTCGCGCCGCTGCGCCCGTGCCCTACGGCGCCGTACTCCCATACGGTGCCCCGGTGCTTGCGGTCGTAGGCGCTGGCGTACCGGGAGTTGAGGCCCCCGTCCACGCGCCTGTTAGTCGCCGTGTGGTGGTCCCCGATGGCGTGCTTGGCCTCCTGGGAGATCCTCTCCTTGCGGAAGGTGCCGCGCTCGCCCGGGCGCTGGAACCAGAACATCGGCTCCCAGTCGTTTCTGAAACGTCCGACGTAGGCGCCCGGCGCCCCCTGCCGGTAGAAGCACAGGCGGTCCACGAAACGCAGCCCGACGCGCTCGGCCCAGTCCACGGCGATCTTGAAGGGTTCGAGCCCGCGCTCGCTGCCCACGTTCCTGCAGTCGCGCACGGGGGCGTCCACGTTGAACAGGCAGTGGCCCCCGGGCTTGAGGGCCCCGAACACCGCGTCCCCGAGGTGCCGGTAGTCATCGAACGTGAACGACACATCCTCGTTGTAGGTGCGTGCGTCGCAATAGGGAGGGCTCGTGAAAATGAGGTCGGCGCCCCCGAGCTCGCGGCAGCGGGCCAGCGTTGCGCCGAACTCCCGTTTCTCGATCTCGAAAGTCACTTGGGTTTCCCGGCCCTCTGGAGGTCGCTCTCCGCGAACGTCGTCCAGCCCCCCTCGGACCAGCTGACGAATGCGAGGCGGCTGCCCCCGACCTCCATGAAGCCCGAGACGGTCCCGACGCGGTTCTGGAGGAGGCCTTCGGACGTGACGCGCACGACGTCGCCGGAGCGGAGAGACGGGAGTGCGGGGAGATCTTCGGGCTCTGGGGGTTTCGGTGACATGGGCAGCGTGAAGAAAAGCCCCGCGGTCGTGGCCGTCGTCGCGGTCGTCAACGTGAACGTCGCGGTGCTCGATGCGTTCGTCCAGGAGATCACGGCAGGTTCTCCCGGGTTGCGGCCGCCTGTTTCAGGAGGTCTCTCCAAGCTCGGGCGACGACGGCCGGGACGACGGCGTTGCCGAGGGCACGCACTCGGTCCATCCGAGCGGGTAGCCCATCAACGCCTCGATGAACGGCGGGTAGAGGACCGCCTGCATCTGTGAATCCTCGCCATCTTCCTTCCTCGCATGGAGCTGGCGGGAAGACGGGTCGATCTGTCCCTGGAAGGAGAGGAACAGCCGCATCGCGTCGGTCAGCGCCATGCAGCCCGGCTGCGTCGACGTGTGCCTCGCGGCCCCGAAGGCGTCCGTCGTCACCGGGGTCGGCCACACCGTCGGGTAGTACATCTCCCCCGGCGTCTCGTCCCGGGGTGGCTCGAAGAAGTCCGTCAAGCTGGTCTGGTCGGTAGGCGAGGATGAAGAGCCGCGGACGTCGGTGGGGAGCCCCGACATCGAGAGCTCGATACACCCCCCATTCAGCATCGAACCCCTCTTGGGCCAGGTCCCAGAGAACGTGGTGGAGTCCCCCGTGTGCCAGGCCCGGGACATTCTCCAGGAAGACGGCTCGTCGGGGTCGCGCGTCGCGAACGATGCCGGCGATGAGTGGCCAGAGCCACCGGTCGTCGTCGGTCTTGTTGCGGGCTCCGCCGGCGGCCCAAGGCTGGCAGGGGAACCCTCCAGAGACGACATCCACAATTCCACGCCACGCTCGAGCATCGAAGGACTCGAGGTCATTCCAGATAGGGCCTTCATCCAGCCCTCCGTCACCCATGCGCGATGCCAGGACTGCTGCCGCATAGGCTTCCCTCTCCACGTAACACACGGTGCGGATTCGAGGGCAGGCGGCTCGGAGCCCGATGTCGATCCCTCCGATCCCGGAGCAGAGGGAGACAGCATTGATGGGGGTATGTGCAGCCATGCCATGCTCGGTCACTTTTCGGGGTCGGTCAGCATCCGCATGACGCGTTTCTTGAAGATACCGCTCAGCGCCGACATCGCGTAGTGCCAATTCCCTTCAGCGTCGCGCACTTTGTAGTCGTTGCGGCTGTACCCGGTCATGCCGCAATCGGTCAGGAACTCGTGCTCGACCTTCGTGAACCCGTTGGTCTCGAGAACCTGCTCGATCTCCTCTTGGCTCAGGTCGAAGGAGACGCCCGTGCTCGTGGAGTATTGCGACTCGAGCGACACCTTGACGCGCAACTCGGGTTGCGACGACGTCACAGACGCCCTTCCTTGCGGGCCTTGGCGCAGACCTGTTTCACGTAGCTCCGGGAGCAGTCGCAGAGTTCGGCGATTTCGGCCAGCGTGAACAGGGGCTTGCCCGCGTTCCTGCGCTTCCGAAGGCGGAGGATCTCTGAAATGCTCACGAGGTCTTCGCGGCCCACGTGCCGATTGTAGGGGTACTTGAGTTCGATGCCATGTTTGGCGGCCCACCGCTGCACAGTGGTCGGATGCACGTTGACGTCTTTGTGTTGGGCCACGCGGGCGGCGGTGTGGCCCTTCCGTAGCAGTCGAACCGCCGCCTTCTCCTGATTTTCAAACCTGTGGGCCGGCACTTCAATTTTCGCCTTTCCCGTTTCTCGGCGCCCGATCCCTCTGAACCATGGCCTCCGCCGCGTTCTCGCTCGAGCCCTCCTCGATCTTGCCGCCCATCCAGCCCGTGCCGTCGCACGCGTCGCACTCGCGCGGCAGCATGAAGAGCGGAGGCAACTTGCCGGTGCCCTTGCACTCGTTGCAGTGGACGCGTCCCACGGGGTGCGGCGTGACCAAGTTCTTCACGTTCACCCAGCTGGCCTCGATGAACTGAACGTCCCCGGGCGCGGTGGGGATGCGGGGCACCGAGTCGATGACCACGAAATTGTTGGTCGCGGATGCCTGCGCGTACGTCTCCTCAACTGCTCCCTTGAACCGCGCGCGCTTGCGTGCTTCCTGTGCCGCAGCCACCCAGCTGCCGTCCATGGCCCCGTGCCAGCCGCTCTCCGCGTGGACAGGTTGGTAGCAGCGTGTCCGCAACTCGTAATCGGTGCCCGGCGCGTCATGGCACAGGAGGTCGTAGCCCTCCGGGAGAGTGTGGATCGTACGCAGGAGCGACGTGTCCAGCTGCTTCTTGGCGTAGGCGAGTTTCTCGGTGAGCCCCGGCGCCTCGGGAAGAACCTGCACGTTGCTCCCGCGCATCATGTGCAGGAAGTAGCGGACGTGTTCGAGTTTCATCCACACGCACATCGAACCCGCGGGGACACCCTCCACGTCGCGGAGTTGCCGCTCGAGACCCCCTTGGTCCGTCGCCGTTGCCAGCGCCGGGAGCAGGCGCGGCGCCTCGCTCGAACTGATCCACACGGGCCACGTGCCGTTGACGGAGTCGTCCGTGAACTTGGCAGGGTTGTACGTGAATTTGGTGTTCCGGTTGGAACAGTCGTCGCTGGGCGGGTGGTCGCAGCGACGGTTGCCGCAGCGACCGCAGATGCGGTCATCAAAATCGCGCGAGAGCTCGGGTCCCGCGGAGAGACGGTCGGCCATGCTGCGCTCGACATGCTCGTGCGGAGGTGGCGGCGCGCCGAGGGTCTTGATCAGGCGCTCCCTGCCGAACTCACCGGACAGGTACGCGTGCACCGGGTCGTCGTAGTGACGCATGTCCCGGAGATCCGCGGGCTCGGACTTCGTCGGCCCGATGATCACGGTGCCGGGAGGCTTCCCCATGGCGACGGCCAGCTGCGCCGCGTGGGCACTCGCGAGGTGGTGCGCCACGAGACGTCCACGGGAAGCCCCGGGTTGCCCGTGCAGGTCGATGGACCTCCCGGGGTTCTCCACGCTACCGAGCCGCGCGATGTTCGGCTTGAGGGAGACCACGCGCCACTGCGCCCCGAGACCCGTGAAGTAGAGACGCTCTCCTTCCCCCATCTTGTCGATCAGCGCCGCGAGCGTGTCCAGCGTGATCTGGTCGCGCCACGTGGTCTCCTCGCGGGGGTGGTCGTGGATGGTGACGTACAAGTGGTCGGTCATGGGGGTGGTCCTCTACCTACTCTACGCGAAAATGAGGGGGCGCTCGGCGCCTGGACGAAGCCATAGTCGCGTCATGGCCCCGGCCTGCTGCCGGCGCGACTTGAGGATGCGCGTCTCCACGACGACGCCACCCTCGGTGCGCGCGAGGGGCTCCAATTCCAAGATCAGGGTCGCAGAGAACTTCGCCGCGACCCCCATCCCGGTGGTCGCGCGAGGGCCCAAAAAACGTGTTCTCGCCCCCAGCAACACGGGCACCTGCCATGAGGTCAGGCGCCGCACGAAGGTGGCCCACCTTTTGGCCTCGGGTCCCAGGACGGGATCGTCGTGCGGGTAGCTGCCGGCGTCATCGATCACCACGATCCCGTCCTGGGACGGGGGGTGGGAGGCGACGTGGGAGATCAGCCTCTCGAGGGTCGAGTGGGTCCTCACCTGGAAGGACGCCGGTCTCGTGAGGCGTTCGTTGCCGTTCCAGTGGACCGAGGCGCCCTTCGCGTGGACGCCCTCGGCCACAGCCTGCAGGAACGTGGTCCGACCGCAGCCCACGGGGCCCTGCACCAGGGTGATGCCATCGGCCGGGAGGCCTCCGAGCCACTCGTCCAAGACGGTACCGGTGCCGACCACAGGGGAAAGCACGAGTGGTGCTGGGGAGGGCACACCCCTTCTACGCTAACTGGTCGGAACTCCAGATAAAGGGGTACCCGAATTTCACGAAATCATCCTTGAACTCCTCGTTCACGAAGGCGTACAGGGGGTCATCGTAGTAGGTGCTCCAGTGATCCCGACCCTCGGTGAACTTCTGCATCCCGAGCGGCACGTGGGGGGGTACGCCGGGGATCTTCCGCATCAGCGCATCGATCTGAGTCTGGAGAGTCTCGAACCGCAGCCTGACCCGGGCGTCATCCGCGTGGTAGAAGATGCGCCGGTCCAGCAGGTGCGGGGGCCGATCTATGGCGAGCCAGAGCTCGAGGAACTGCCGGAACGATCCCTCCTTCCCTTGGCGCTCCTCCAATATCCGCATCTGGTAGTGACCTTGGTTGCGGACGAACCAAGTCGCCAGCAGGTCGTAGGGGTTTCGGATCGTGGTGAAGACGACCTCAGTCCCGGTGAGCCGGTCGCCGCACACTTTCTTCACGTCCTTGAGACGGGCGTGGTGCCCGATGCCGTGGCGCTTGTCGTAGGCGGCGAACGCCCCGTCGATCCCCTTGAGGGCTTGAGCCGTCCTCTCCGACGCCGTGTTTATCGTGGCGAGGTAGATGAACTTGCCGGGGAGGACGACGGCCATGACCCATCCTACTCGTCGGCGCGGCCCGGGTCGTCGCCCGGAACGGCTTCCTCCAGGCTCATCTGCACGGGCGCGTCACTGGGCCGCGGGTCGGCCTCCACGCGGTCGAGCATGGCCTGGAGCGTCTCCGTCGCCTTCGCCAGCGCCTCGACCTGGTGCCGCACGTTGGCCTCCAGAGCGTCGAGGAACGGCGCGAGGTGGCTCGCCACGCAGATCAGGTCGCGCGCGCTCATCTGCCGCGGGGA
>Ga0307378_10009965_pt1 | contig 12409 bp, 10 predicted proteins | sample UN1MG_FD_202238 | JGI IMG/M metagenome (GOLD analysis project Ga0307378, IMG submission 202238) | Soil microbial communities from Risofladan, Vaasa, Finland - UN-1 | ecosystem: Environmental > Terrestrial > Soil > Coastal area > Acid sulfate soil | place: Finland: Risofladan, Vaasa | collected...
GCCTCGATGCCGCGCAGGCCCATCGGGCCGTTGGTCAGGCCGACCCAGTTGGTAAACGTCAGGCGCACGATCTCGCCGAAGCCCAGCGTCACGATGGCGAGGTAGTCGCCGGAGAGGCGTAGCGCCGGCAGGCCGCGGAGGACGCCCAGCAGCGCTCCGGCCGCCGTCGCCACCGGCAGCGCGGCCCAGAACGACCAGCCGCACTTGAGCATCAACAGCGCCGCGGTGTACGCGCCGATGCCGTAGAACGCGATGAAGCCGAGGTCGAGGACGCCGGCGAAGCCGACGATGATGTTGAGGCCCAGCGCCAGGATGGCGTAGACGCCCATGGTAACCGTGACGCGGAGCCAGTATTGGTCGCGGACGACGAACGGCACGATCGCGAGCGCCACGACGAAGAACGCGATAAGCAGAACCTTCGTCCGCGCGAAGAGCAACGAGCCGACGGCGATGGCCGCCGCGACGGCGACGAGGCCGACGGGCAAGTTGAGGACCGTCAAGCCCAGCGCCACGGCCGCGCCGATCGCGAGGAATATGGCCGCCGCCCGCGCCGGATACTGCAGCAGCGCGCCCACGTTGCGCTCGAAGCGCTCCAGGTCGGATGTGACTATCCCGTGCAATTTAATTCACGCCGGTTCCTAATTTTTGCGAAACCGTACGTTTGAGCGGTTAGCTGTTTAATCGTTGCTTAAATAAACGAACCCCTCAGAATTATTACGTAGCCGGCAATTATACCAACTATAATCACCATAAGGATCGTTTGCTTTAGACAACAAATCGTTTCCGTCGTCATAATAGATATATATCCTTTCACTCATCGGTACGGTAGCTAAAATATCATAACTATTCCCCGGCCCAGCGCGGACGATTAAACCAGCGTCGTCATTTACAGTAATAAAATCGCCGCTACCACTAAAAAAATCGTAAGGACTAAAATAGAGTTCAATTCTTCCAGTTCCTGCGAACCCTATATCGTCTCCCGAAACATCCTCCCAAAACCAACGGCAACCGTCGTCCGTAAAAACGAAATCGTAAGGCCTTACCATAGCGAGTTCAGAGATGTCCCCACCTTTACAAACCAAATAAACCCTTATCGAGTCAACCACTCCCGCCCAATACTTCACAGGCGACAAATCGTAACAAAGCCCTATTAGCGATTTAATATGCGATCGTTCCGTTCTCTCGAACGATTTCTCGAGCGTATACGAATACTCGATAACCACCGTATACTGCCCAACGTCATCGAACCCCAAACGAAATATCGCAATTACCGGTACCGCTTCGTCCTTCTCTTCCGTAACGAAATCGATATCGCCCTTTTTTAACTCAGTTCCCCCAACTAACACCCGAAATTTATCAAAAGCGTAAGGAGCTCGGCCGCCTATTTCGGGCCGCCCGATTTTAACCCCGGTATCGGGTATGTAAGATACTAGTAAGTCCTGACGGGGTTTTAACGATTCGAAAAAATATTTGGACCGTACGGATACCCGATCCGGATACTCCAAAGTTATAGTTAACTCGTTACTCCGTAAAGCCACCGTATCTATATCCGCATATTCGTACCCGTATGTCTTCCATTCCCCAGTAACGCCTAAATCGGAAGTATAGGTCCAATCGCCGAACGGCCCGATATTCGCTAAACTTACCCCCGGTAATAAAATTAGGGCACTTAAGTATCTTAGTGTCTGAACCACCGATTCCCCTTTTACGTCCTCCGCGGGATCTGCTTGCCCAATATTCCCGAGGGGCGGTATATCAATACTATTATTAAAATCGCGAAGGCGATGGCGTCCATCCACAGCGACGAGATGTACGCGCCGGCGAAACCCTCCGCCAACCCCAGGACGAGGCCCCCCACGAACGCCCCCGGCATGTTCCCGATGCCGCCCAGCACCGCCGCCGTGAACGCCTTCAGGCCGGCCATATACCCCATCATCGGCCACACCTGGTTGTAGTTCATGCCGACGAGGATGCCGGCGACCGCGGCCATCGCCGAGCCGATGGCGAACGTGGCGGATATGGTCCGGTCGACGTTGACGCCCATAAGCTTCGCGGCCACCTGGTCCTGGGCGCAGGCCCGCATCGCCCGCCCCAACTTCGTCTTGCCGATTATCAACGTCAGGAAAACCATCATCGCCGCGGCGGTCCCCAATATCGTTAGCTGCATGTTGGAGAACGTGGCCTCGCCCAGAACCGGGACGATGAGCTGGTGCTTTACCTGGAAGAACGCGAGCGGCCTCTCGGCGTCGAGGAACGGTTGGCGGCGCGCGCCCCAGACCTTCATCGCCAGGTTCTGGAAGAAGAGCGACGCGCCGATGGCGGATATGAGCGCCACCAGCCGGGGGCTCCGGCGCAGCGGCCTGTACGCGATGTATTCCAACGTGACGCCCATTATCATCGCCGCCACGATGGCCGCCGGCGCCGCGAGCCAAATCGGATACCCCGCGAGCCTGAAAAGCGTCATCGCGACGAACGTCGCCATCATGTAAATTTCGCCGTGGGCGAAGTTGATAAGCTCCACGATGCCGTAGACCATCGTGTAGCCGACGGCGATGAGCGCGTACACCGCGCCGATCGTCAAACCGTTGATGAGCTGTTGGAGGAACATCGCTAAGCGGTCGAAACCGTACGCGAATAATATCCCGAAGACGCCCGGCCCGCAAGGTCCGAACGGCGGCCTTAACCTATCCCGGCCAGCTTCGCGATTATAATAATCGCGACCGCGAGCGGCGTGATCGTCCGGCACATCCAGAGCCAGATTTTACCCGTCGGGAAGCCGTGGTAGGAGCCCTCCGCCGCGGCCTGTATCGCCTTGGGGCCCCAACCCCACCCCACGAAGAGCGCTATCAACAGGCCCCCGAGCGGCGGGAAGAAGACCGTCCCCGATATCGACTTGTAGCGGAGCCCGTCGCCGCCCGGATGAAACCGAACCTCGAGCCCCAGCGTTCCCGCAAGCGCTTCGGTACTACCTTCGCCATGAGACGCTTTCTCCGTCCAGCCTTATATAATAATTATCTTTTCGGAACCAACCGCCAGAAATTACTCGGTTCGTAGCGCGGGCCCTCGTACGCGGCGACGAACTCGCGTTCGTACGACGCCAAGAGCTTCTCGGCCTCGGCGCCGGTTACGCCGTACTCCTCGCGCGCGCCGGGGGCGAGCAAGTCCGTGGAAGACGTCGCCGGCCGGGCGTCGCTGACGTAAACGGCGCGGCCCGCGGCTAATTTATCGTCTATCCGCCTCTTGAAGTCGTCCGGGTCCCGGACGCCGAAATATATGCCGGCGGTCTCGACGCCCGCGAAGTAGTCGGAATATATCCCCGGCCCGAGGCCGTCCAAACCCGAGAAGATTACCAGGTCGTCCGGGGCCGTCACGTCATCCACGAACCTCGCGAACGATAAATGCTCGTTGTACTCGGCCTTGGACTCGGGGTATATCGAACCCCAGAAGTTCCCCGCGAACAGCAGGACCGGCAGCGCGTACAGCACTACCCGGCCTAAGCGCTTCGTCGCCGCGGCGCCGGCACTCGCGTATAAAAAGAATATAACGGCGAAGGCTTGCGGCGTCCACCGGTCCGTGCCGCCGGCGTCGCGAAACGTGAAGAAGACGGCGTACGGCAAAAAGAACGCCAACGCCAGCCACGCCTGCCGGCGCGACGCCCCTCGAGCGGAGAAGCGCGACACGGCCCCCACGAACGCCGCGAGCAACGCCGCCGCGCCCAAAATAATCAAGGCCGCCACCGCGTACGACTGCCAGGCCCAATCGCCGGCCAGCACGTCTTTTATCCAACGCAGGCCGAAGACGTTTCGCGCCAACGCGTAAAGGTCGAGCGCGACGTTCACCAGGCGATAGGTCATGTAGTAATGCGTCCGGCCCGGCGTGCCGAAAGCCCAGCGCCAAAGTTCGCCCGGGCCGCGGTAACCCAAAACGCCGAAGCCTACGACGACGTATGCGACGACCCCCGGCGATAAATACGTCAAAACCAAAGCCGGCAAACGCCGCAAATATTTGTCCGGCCTCGAGATGAAGTAGGCCGCGATTAAGAACAGAAAGAGCAGGCCGTTAGTTATATGGGTTAAAACGGCGGCGCCGGCGACCGCCGCGCACAACGCCCAGCGGCGGAAATCGCGCGCTTCCGACGCCCATTGCGCCGAAAGGAAGGTCGCCATCGCGGCGACGGTACTGACGATTACGCACTCCGCGTTGCACGAGTACGCCCAATACCCGTACGAAAACGCGAGCGCGAAACTCCCCGCCAAAGACATAGGCCGCGGCGCGCCGGCCTTCCTCAATACCATATAACATAAAACGAAACCGACGCCCCCCACCAAAGCGTCCAGAATTTGCATAGCGCCGAGCAGCCGGCCGCCGTAACCGAACAACCGCAAGGCCGCTTGGAACGCCAACGCCAAGGGATTATACGAGAGGTGATGCTGGTGCCATACGGCGGGGGCCCCGAATTCCGCAATCGCCAATTCCCACCGCATGCCGTCCGGGAAATAATAGGCGGACCGGAATACAAGGTAAATCGCCGCCACGGCTAAGGCCGCGGCGGCCGCCGTTACACCCCAAAGATATTGCCGCCGCTCGCGCAAGACAGACGTCCCGGGCGCGGCGCGACCGAGCGCGGCGCCCTAACTCCCTTCAGGCGGGCTCGGCTCCGCGGGCGCCGACGCTTTCAAAGCTTCCTTGGCCCGCTCGAGGTCCTCGGCCTGTTTTCGGAAGGGGACGAATTCGCCGTCCTTCACGACCGCGACGACGAGCGGCTTCATACAATCGCCGTCTTCGTTGAAGTACGTAAGGCCCGCCACGCCTTTGTAACCCTTCTCCGCCGAATCCATCGCCGCCACGTAGTCGCGAATAGCCTTGCGGTCCGGCCCCGCCTTCTCGATGGCCTCCGCCGCTATCCCCAACGCGTCGTACGTCAGCGCCGCCCACGCGTCGGGCTCGATACCGTAGCGCTGCTTAAAAGACGTGACGAAGTTCCGCGTCTTCTCTTCCCCCACGGTGGGCAAGAACGGGCAGGTAACGATGACGCCCTCCGAGGCCTTGCCGGCGTTCGTCACCAGGTCCGCCGAGAGTAGGCCGTCGCCGCCGATGAACGGCGTCTCCATGCCGAGGTTGCGGGCCTGGGTGAGTATCATCGCCGCGTTGGCGTACAGGCCGGAGACGAAGATGATGTCCGGGTTCTTCGCCATAATTTGCGTAAGCTGCGGCGTGTACTCCTGGGTGTCGCGGACGTAGGCTTCCTCGCGCACTATCTCCAGGCCGATTTCTTCGGCGCGAGCCGCGAAGGCGTCCCTGAGTCCCCGCCCGTAATCGTCGTTGTCGAAGAAGACGGCGACGCGGTTATACCCCAGGACGTATTTAATATATTCGGCGATAAACCGGCCTTGGAAATCGTCGCGGTAGACGTTCCGAAAGGTCCAGTCGCCGCCGGCGCACACCGTAACGTTGGTCGAGCCGGGCGAAAGCTGGAGCACGCCCATCGAGTTATACACTTCTTTGCCCGCGAGCGAACAACTGGAGTTGAAGTGGCCGAGTACGGCCAAAACGTTCGGGTTAGAACCCAATTTCTGCGCCGTGTTCGCCGCCTCTTTCGGGTCGCCCTTATCGTCCTGGAACTCGAGCTCGAGGGGGATGCCGTTGATGCCCCCGGCTTCGTTTATCTCGTCGGCCCGCATCTCGGCCGCCATCCGCAACATTTCGCCGTACTGGGCGCCGTCGCCCGTAAACGGGCCGGTCACGCCCACCAGGTAGGTCTTTTCGGCCTTCTTGCCGCAACCGCCGAATACAATTAAAATGAGGGCTGCAACGACGGCAGCCTTGAAAACCCTGCTCATTTTCCTCCTCCTACGCCCAAGCCCGGGGCGCGGCGCGGCCCAAACGAAACCGCTCAACCTACCGGTTAATCCACCGCCCGGAGGCGTCGGCCTCTTCGGCGAGCCGCGAACTTATTCGCGCCATGTTATCCACGGCGTCGCGCACCGCCTTAACCTGGCCCAAGGCTTCGGCCGCGGCCTCGTTTATATTCTCGACCGCGGTAGTGACTTGCTCCAGACCCAAACTCTGTTGTCGCGCCGACGCCGCGATTTGTTTAGACGTCCGGCCCATCTCGTCGACTAACGGGACGATTTCCTCGACCAAACTCTTCGTCTTCGCGGCGCCCTCGCGTAAGATACTCGACTGCTCGGCGCTCCCCCGCGCCGACGCCACCGTCTTCACCGTCCCGTCCCTTATGTCGTGCAGGACTTTTCGTATTTCCTCGGTGCCCTCTTTCGACGACCCGGCTAAGTTCTTCACCTCCCGCGCCACCGCGGCGAAACCTCGGCCGAACTCGCCCGCTTTCGCCGCCTCGATGGAGGCGTTCAACGCCAAGACCGTCGACTGTTCCGCGAGGTCGTTGACCAGAGCCACGATGTCGTCCATCCGGCGCGCGCTCTCGTTTAAGGTCACCGCGAGTTTGGCGGTGGTATGGGCCTCCTCGGCCAACGCCCCTATTCTCTCCGTGTTCCCCGATATCTGGTCCCGGGCGGTCTTTATCAATCCCGCCGACGAGTCGACGCGCCCCGATATTTCCTCCGCCCGCGCCGCGGTCTGCTTAACCGTCCCCGCCAGCTCCTTCATCGTAACCGAAGTCTGGGAAATAGCCGAGGCCTGCTCCGCCGCTATGCTCGCTTGTTCCGTCAAACTCTCGCGGGCGCGGCCGGCCCCGCCGGCGAGTTCTTCCGCTGCGCGCCGTGTTTTTTCGTCAAACGCGCGGGCATCGTCGAAGAACCGTCGGTACGCGGCCGTCAACTCCTCGACCTCGCCGCCTACGTAACACGTAATCGGCGCCGCCGTAGCGGTATTCCTGAGCGGCACCGTTACGTGACCGGAAGCGACGTACGCCGCCGCCGCGGATACGGCTACCAACACCGCCGCCGCCGCCCACCGGCCCAAACCCCACGCGGCCCCGCCGCCCAAACCGGGGCCGACGGCCGCTAACGCGATTAAAGCCGCCGCGCCCGCGCCACCCGCGATAAGGTACCGAACACCGAGCGATACACCCCGCCGCGGCGCGAACCTAATCCTCTTCGCCGTTAGGAACGCGAAAATCGGCGCCAAATAACGCTCCGCGGCCGCGTACGAAACGAGGCCGTACATAAGGGCGGCCCCGACGCCGATACACCAAATCGCCGCTACCCCGGCGTAACCGGCGGGCCCTGCTGCCGCGGCTCCGCAAATGACGTACGCCACGACGCCGCTCACGAAAGCGACGAGGGCCGCTAAAAACGGGAACGCCCTGATCCGCTTGGCGGCCGGCGGTTCGAAATCATTTTGGGTAGCGGCCGGCGTCAAGAACGAAACCGCCCGCGCCAGCGACGCCGCCATAGCCGCAACGACGACGACCGACGCCAGGCCCAACGGCGCGACTACGTACAGATGGGCGTATACCAGGCGGCGTTGCGCCGCGGCTTCGAGGCCGGCGGTCAGGAATAAGGCCGCCGCCGCCGGCAATACGTAAAAAGCGACGAACAATAACGCTTGCGTAAACGCCACTCGGGGGACGTCGACGCCGGTTTCGTCTCGCGCAGCCACGTTAGCTACCACCTCGGGCTTTTACTCCGGACGTATCTATTCGGCCGTAACCTCCTCGGCCTCGAGCCATTCCGCCGGCAACGCGTAACCTTCCCGGACGAGTTTCATCGTCGTCGCGACGTGTTCTCCCAAATCGCGCTGCTTGCCGCCGATTATAAAAGACCTCTCCCGCGTGCCGGCGACATCGAGACGGGCGTACGCCGGCAGGCCGTCGGGAGCCGGGACGGCCGCACCCGCGCCCTCGTACGAAGACCGCCCCGTCATGGTGCTGAACTTCGTATCCTGGCTGAGTTTTTGGTTAAATACGACCGAAAATTCGACTTGTGCGCCCTCTTCCCCCTCGAAAGCGGGCAACGGCTGCGCCTCGGCCGCTTCCATAGATACGACGCTCGTACCGTAGGAACGCGCCACCGCCGCCCGGGCGCCGTCGCGCCACAAGTCGGCCTTCGGGCCGCCGGGCGGAAAGAGCATCAACGCCAATAAGTTATAACTGATTTCCTCGCTGTCCTTGACGAACGCCGGCGCGCGCTTCACGCCGCCCTCGGCCAACGTCCAGGGCGCGAACTCGAGCCACCGCCCGGGTAAAAACCCGGCCACCTTCTCGACGTCCGGTATCACCGCGTCGCCCGCGAGCGTTTGTTGGTTCGCGGTCACGAACGTCAACCGGTACACGCCGCCGTCGAGCTCCTCCAGCGAGAAGGTCGCCGACGTCTCGGTGCGGCTGAGCGACGGTATGCCGAACGCGTTCGCTACTTCCGCGGACGCGCCGTCGATCTCGTGCGTCGCGACGACGCTAACGGCGTAATTAACCGGCACCGCGGAAGCCGCTGCGGCCGCCGCCACCACCGCCGCCGCCAAATAATAGGCCCTATACATATTCTACCCTAATGCCGTTAATACTTGGACTTTTGTAACATCTTTAACGTCCTTTATCAACCATTTTCGGCCGCGGCCGGCGTTGACACCGCGGCCTTCGTGTGTTAATTTGCTCGTCGAAGCACACGAGGAGAATATATGATCGAGGGTTATTTGGAATACGAACCCCGGCTGGGCCGGGATGTCTACGTCGCGCCCACGGCGCTGGTGCTGGGGCGCGTTACGCTGGGCGAACGCGCTTCCGTTTGGCCGGGCGCGGTCCTGCGCGGCGACATCAACGAGATAATCGTCGGCGAGTACACCAACATCCAGGACCTGTGTGTGGGCCACCTGGAGGACGACTTGCCGCTCGTCGTGGGCGCGTACGTGACGGTAGGCCACGGCGCCATACTGCACGCCTGCGAGGTGGGCGATAATTGCTTAATCGGCATGGGCGCCATCGTGCTGAACGGCGCCAGGGTGGGCGACGGCGCCATCGTAGGCGCGGGCTCGCTGGTGCCGCCGGGCAAAGAGGTCGCGGCCGGCGTCCTCGCCCTCGGCTCGCCCGCCAAAGTGGTGAGGAAGCTCTCGGACGACGAAATAGGCCACAACCGCTACTGGGCCGAAAAGTACGCCAAGCTCGCCGCGACCTTCTTGCGGGACCGGAAGGACAACGCGTAGCCGCCGGCCGGCCGGCGGCCCTGCCGCCCGCGCCGGGAGGTTTTATTGGACAAACATATTAGAATATTGCTGCTGATTATATTGGCGTCGGCATTGGGGCTCGTCACGTTGGGCCGCTACGATTTGCGACCCTGGGACGAGCCTTTTTACGCGCTCCGCGCCCGGGCCGCAGCGGAAGACGACGCCTGGCTCGACCAGAACGACTACTGCCCCAACCGCATGGCGAACGCGTGCTACCCGCCGCTGTTCGTGTGGCTCGCCGGCGCGACGATGAAAGTGCTCGGGCCCAACGAGTTCGCCGCGCGTTTGTGGGCCGCGCTATTGGGCCTCGCCGCGATACCGATAGCGTACCTCTTGGGTACGCGCCTCTACGGCCGAACCGCCGGCCTGTACGCCGCCGGCGCGCTGGCCGCGCTGCCCGGCTTCGTGCGCGTGAGCCGCATGGCGCAATTCGACGCCCCGGTGGCGTTTTTCGTTCTGCTGACGTTTTGGCTGTGGGTGGAATACTACCGAAACCGCAGATGGTTAACGGCCGTCCTGTGCGGCTTCGCTCTCGGCCTGGCCTTAATGACCAAAATCGCGGTGCCGTTCGTCTTCGTCGCCGCGGCCGCGGCCGCCGTCCTCACCCCGGGCGGCGGGCCGAACAGGGCCCGGGACGTCGGCGCCCTGGCGCTGGTCGTCGGCGTCGGGCTGGCCGTCGCGGCGCCCTGGCACGTCTACATGTACGCCAAACACGGCGACTATTTCCTCGAGCATTACGCCGGCTACGTCCTGCTATACCGCGGCGACGGCATCGCGGCGCAAATAAAACCCGCGACGTCGCCGCTCCGTTTTCTATTTTATTACAATTCCACCGTAATCTTTTTGAAGGGCGTCGCGCCCTTCTTCTTCGCCGGCCTGGTCGCGCTGCTGGCGTCGAAGGATAACTGGCGGAACCGGCCCGACCGCCTCGCCGTGGTCCTGTGGGTCGTCTTGTCGCTGGCGGTCCTGATGGTAGTTCGGTTCAAACGGGAGATATACCTCGCGGCCATATTGGCGCCGATGTGCGTTATAGCCGGCGGTTGGCTCGCGAAATTCGGCCGGGCGCAGGTCGGGAAAGTCGGCGCGGCCGTCCTGGCCGGGACGGCGCTCTTCGCCGGCGGCTGGGCGGACTCCTCCCGGGTGCGGGGGCCGTTCGTCGCCTGGATTACCCCCGAGTTCGCGCGCGGGAACGGCGGTTGGGTGCTCACGGCGGCCGCCGCCGCGGCCGCGACCGCGCTGGCCTTCGCCTTCTACTTCTGGTACCGGCGGGCGCCCAAGGCCGCCGCCGCAACCCTCCTGGTCGCGATATACGTCCAGCTCGCGACGGGGGCCGTAGGCCAACTCGTGTACGGCCGGCGGGACTGGCAGCCGCTCAAGGGCCGGCTGGAGGACGCGCGCTACGCCGGCGTGGTGATGGTAACCGCCGACGAGTTGCCGACGCACCTCTTCTACTTCCACCGCCTTATGCCGGGCTTCGGCGGCGCCGAGCGGTTGATGTTGAACCCGACGTGGACGCGGGTGGACCCGGCGTACTTGGAGGAGCATTACCGGGAGGGCTATCTAATTCTTCTGGATAAGGAGACGAGGCCCGAGCTGGCGGCGCGGCTGGCGGCCGGCCTCGAGCGAAGCGGCGGCTCCCGCGTGGAGTCGGGGCGCTATATCCTATTCATTAAATAGGACCGGGACCGGTTATTACTCGAGCCGAAGAAAAAGCCGCCCGGGAGGGCGGCGTCTCAATACGAACTTAAACCTACTCCCCCGTACAAATCCCGCGCCGTCAGCAACTCCGGCGCGACCTCGCGGCCCCCTTTGAAACTGCGGAAAGAGACGCCGGAACCGCGGCCCCGTTCACCTCAACCCGTTCTGGCTCTTATCCGTAACCAGGCCGTTTTTAAACGTTATCGTCGCCTGGCCTTTCGCCGTATCTTTCCACGTGTAGAACTCGAGCCGCTGGCCGGCCACGTTAATCTGCGCGGTCCGGACGCCCGCGCCGCCGAAGATCGCGACGACTTCCTGATGCGTCGTCCCAACTTGAATCCGGTCATAATTCGCGAGCGTGACGTTCGGCGAGCCCGGCCCCTGCGCCACGTCTATTACGTCGCCGACGTTGAAGACGCCGGCCAGGAATATACCCGCCGCCAGCGTCACGACGCAGCACAGCAGCAGCACCACCGCCACGAGGACGACTATCAACCATACCTTAGCGGTCCTGGTCACCGCGTCCCGCCTTCGCCGCGGCCTCGAACTTCTTCAGCTGTTCGTCGAAGAACTCGTTCGTCGCGTCGGCCCCGAGCGCCTTCTTTTCCCACTCGAGCGCCTTGCCGTACTCGCCCGCGGCGTAGTACGCCTCGGCTACGGTGTCCATAACGTTGGCGTCGTCCGGCGTAAGCGCGTGCGCCATAAGCGCGAGCTCGAGCGCCCGGGCCGGGTAGAGCTTCCGCGTCGCGAGGGCCCAGGCGAAGTCGTTAAGGGTCGCGGCGTCGGCGGCGCCCGCCGCGGCGACGCGGTCCATTATAGCGAGCGCGTACGCGGCCTCCCTGTCGCCGCCGAGCGCGAGATATCGTTCGACGAGAAACTTGAATTCCCAGAGGTCGTAAATACGCTTGAGCTCGGCCACCGGCTCGGCGTGGTCGTCGACGCGGACGTCGACCATACGGTCCGTCTTGCCCTGGTAGCCGCCGCCCTCGCGGACGACGAGGAGCGCCGCGGACTCCTTGCCGCGTTTGTCGCCGCCCGCGGCGTCGCCGGCCTTGAGCGCCTCGAGCAGCCGCCGCGCCAGCGGCCCCTCGGCCGAGATGTACGCCCGTTCCATCTCCGTTAGAACTTCCTCGCCGACCAGAATATTACCCTGGACCGAGTAGCCGTCGCCGGCGATATGGCCCGACCACGCGGGCGCCCCCTCGCCGGTGAAGACGGCGACGTTGCCGGCGGCGTCGACTATCGCGACCTGGCGCCGCGGGGCTTCCGCGTCATTCTCGCGCAAGCGCTCGAGCACTTCCCCCGCCGACAGTCCCTCCGCCAACATCTCGAGCCCCTCGACGCCGTAGTCGAGGTTGGCGTAGGATTGCGTCGCCATCGCGCCCGCGCCGGCCTTCGCCCACGGGACGATGTACCCGGCCGCCAGAACCCTCGAGGCGACGGCCACGCCCCACTCGCCGGCTTCGGCGTCGTACGCCACGATGGAGAAGGTCCCCGCGTAATTCCCTACCGAGCCGCCGTACGTAGGCAAACGCCCCAGGGATAAAAAGGCGGCGGTTAATGCCATAATGCCGTG
>Ga0307378_10009967_pt1 | contig 12408 bp, 12 predicted proteins | sample UN1MG_FD_202238 | JGI IMG/M metagenome (GOLD analysis project Ga0307378, IMG submission 202238) | Soil microbial communities from Risofladan, Vaasa, Finland - UN-1 | ecosystem: Environmental > Terrestrial > Soil > Coastal area > Acid sulfate soil | place: Finland: Risofladan, Vaasa | collected...
GTTTCAAATCCGTTTTCGGCCAGAAATCGCATTTGCTCTCGAAAGTCCTCCGGTGCTACGGACAGGTCCTTCCGGTACTTATCAGCATCCTCAGGAGGCTCGCTGATATAGTGGTACATCAGAATGGGTACCTTTAAAGTCCAGCTATATGATTCCCGCGGTGTAGGCAAGGGGGGTGGAACAGGCGTATCAGTCGGCCAGGCCACGGTTGCTTCGGCCCCCGTTCTTGTTTCGGTCGGTGTGCTGCTTGGCCTTTGGGTTGGTTTGCTGGTCGGTGAACTTGTTGGCTCAGCCGGGACGGTCGCGGAAGCAGCTATGGTGGGAGTCGCACTGGCCGCAGCCGGAGGGCCGGCCTGAACAAAGACTTCTACAGTCGAAGATCCGTCGGGAGCAGGCGATAAAACCGGTTCTGAAGTTGCCGAACCGCGATCACCTGCGGGTAATGCCCCACTTTCTGTCGTTGCCGCGATGGTTCGATCGCCGAACGATGAGTTCGACAAACCCAGGGCCACACTTAAAGCCGATAGGACCAAGACGCTAAGTAGCAAAATTGCCAGACAGCCTAAGCCGCCCGGGAACTTACCACCAGGATTCTGCTGCTGATCGTTTGAATGATCCATAAGGGGCCAGAATAACAAAGGGCATGGAGGCCGTCAAGGGTTGGGTGAGTCCGTCCTCATGATAGGGTTATGAGCAGATATTTACCGAAAGGGCGATCGTTGCCTCATAATCGATGTTACCGACGCTATCGGATTCATTGCTTAAGCTAGGCGGCTTGTCGTCCTGGCCTGGCCGCTCTGATATACTCCTACCACCGTAACCATTTGGCCGCGAGCGTGTTTAACCAGGTAGCATATCATCCTGGTGAATCTCGCCTCCGGCCGGTGGCCTAACCCCATTCTAGTGGGGGCAACCTTTGGCTGGTATGGCGAATAATAATCTGGACGAGCGCACGCTGATTGAACAGGCCCGGCAAGACCGGCAGGCTTTTGGCGAATTATATGAAATGCATGTGGACCGGATTTACAATTACGTCTACTACCGGACGGGAAACCAGCATGATGCCGAAGATCTCACCGCCCGTGTATTTTTCCGGGCTGCTCAACATATCAGCCATTACCAGGACCAGGGCGCACCCTTCGCAGCCTGGCTCTTTGCCATCACTCGTAATATGTTGGCCAATTGGTATCGAGACTCGGGCAAATGGAAGCTGATCCCTTTTGACAACATGCTTCGCCAGCAGGTGGAGGATGGTCCTGAATATTCAACTGAAAAAGGTCAGGATCGTGAACTGTTGTTAGCCGCCATTCGCCGGCTCCCTGCCGAACGACAGGATCTGTTGATCCTTAAGTTTGTCGAACGAATGACCAATTCTGAGATTGGCCAGATGATGGGACGAAGTGAAGGCGCCATCAAGTCTTTGTACCATCGAACGTTAAGCGCCCTACGAGATGATATTACCGGTCCGGCCGGAAACGAAAATAATGGTGGAGGAAAAGATGCGTATCGTAATGGATGACGCCGGCGATCTGCCGGCCGAGATGGTAGAAAAATACAATATCAGGGTGATACCCATCAATGTGACCTTCGGCACAGAAGAATTTCTGACCGGCATATCCATGGATCACCCGGGTTTTTACCAAAAGGTTAAAGAGGTAGGGGAATATAATTTTCCGAAATCATCGCAGCCCACCCCTTTTCAATTTGTCGAAGTATATAAAGAGATCTTGGCCGAGAATGAACCTGATATTCTGACTATCACTGTGGGCCAGAAACTCAGCGGCACTTATGATTCGGCCGAAGCGGCCGGCAAGGAATTGGCCGGCCAGGGTAACTTCTACTTGTTCGACTCGGCCGCCGGCTCGGCCGCAATGGGCTATATGGTTATGGAATCTGCCAGGATGCTCCAGGACGGCGCCCGCATCGAGGAGATTCTCGCCCGGCTGGAGCTGATCCGCGATACTCAGCTAATCGCCTTCCTAATCGACAGCCTGGAATACGCGGTGAAAGGCGGCCGGATTGGTTTTATGCAGTCCACGCTGGCTTCCTTATTACGTATCAAGCCGATCATGCAACTCAAAGATGGGGCCATCGTCGAGGCCGGGAAAGTACGCACCTATAACAAAGCGCTCGACTATATTGTCGATTATATGGTTGAGAGAGTTGGCCAGAACCCGGTAAAGGTAGCCTTCATCCATGCCGGTGATCCCGAAGGTGCGACCAAACTACGCCAGCTCAGCCTTGGAAAATTAAATACCACCGAGGAATTCACGACAGACATGGGCATTTCAGTAGCCATCAACCTCGGTCCAGGGGCCCTGGGTATTGTGGTTGTTCCGGAGTAAGCCATGAAGCACGATCTATTGACCGAATCATTGACCCGCCATGCCGACGCCTTGAACAGAGGCGAAGATATTTCCGGCGCATTAATGGCCGAGCAGCCTGAGCATAAACAGGAATTGGATGCCCTTTTTAGCCTTGCTACCGCTATCAAGGGCTCCCTGGTTCCGGTGGCCGTTCCCGCTTTTCGGGCGGACCTGCGCCGGGCGCTCGAGTTTCAAGCCCCTGTCCAAATTGCCATCGGTCGCCCACCCACCAGGTATAAGACCGTGGTGATGGCCGCCGCCGCAACCGGATCTCTCTTGTCCATTGCCGGTCTTTCCCTCATCCTATTTCGTCGCCGGCGCAGCACAACTCAGCCGGCCGCGACGGTGGCCTGAATAAGAATACGCTCGCTCGCCTGTAGAACGGGTTGCCAACCAATGGTACTTCCCAACCTTGTAGAACGGGTTGTTAACCCGTTGCACTTTGCCACCCTGAAGAAGAGGCTATCAACCCGCGGTATTGCCCAACCTTGTAGAACGGGTTGTTAACCCGTTGATTGCCCAATAAAAAGATCAGGCGACCTGCCATCATAAGTGATTCTTTTTTGTCCTAATCGGCTTTTCTTTTGCCCGGACAAAAGGGTTGTGATAAAGTCCACAAATGCAGCGTGCTGACTGAGCCAAGAGCCTGGCATTAACATCGTTTTTATCTCACAGAGTCCGGCGTACTTGGACCCCACTCGTTGATTACAATTGGGTAGATTCATATGAAAAACAATGGTAGACATTTGGCAATTGTTGCTGTTCTTGTGGCGATAGGGACGGTTATTACCTATTACGTCCTGACTGCTGTTTATAGGTTGCCGGTTGCGGCTAGCTCCCAGGCCGGCCCCATAGACAACCTGTTCGGTTTTCATTTTATGGCCATCTCCTTCCTCTTTGCCCTAATTATGGTTTTTTTGTTCTACAGTTTTATTGCCTTCCGGCGCAAACCAGACGATGAGGAGGAAGGCCCCCATGTCCACTCCAACACCCCCTTGGAAATCATTTGGACCATCATTCCCTTGGTAGTCGTGATCGCGCTGGGGATTTGGGCCACCTTTATCCTGATCGATATTACAGAAGCCCAAGACGGGGAGATGCCGGTTGCGGTTAAAGGACAGCAATGGGCCTGGACCTTCTCTTATCCGGATTACCCTGATGTGGGTCCATCTGCCAGGCTGGTACTACCCGTAGACAAACCGGTGCGCCTGGAAATGAAAAGCGAGGATGTCCTCCACTCTTTTTGGGTGCCCGAATTCCGGGTGAAACAGGATTTAGTACCGGGACAGGTGACCATATTGCGTATCACGCCTACTAAGATAGGCAGCTACAAAGTTCGTTGCGCCGAGATTTGTGGCTTTGACCATACCCATATGGTTGCCGAAGTCGAAATTGTCTCCCAAGCAGATTTTGACCAGTGGCTGGTTGATCAGAGCAGTTCGATCGCTCAATTAAGCCCCGAGGAACGTGGCGTCAAGTGGGCTACCGAATTCGGTTGTACCGCTTGCCATAGTGCAGACGGCGCTGAGATGGCCGGACCCAGCTGGTTAGGCATCTTTGGCAAGGAGGAAAGCCTCACCGATGGCAGCACCGTCACAGTAGATCATGCGTACATTAGTAATTCAATCCTGGATCCGGGGAGTCAGATAGTTGCTGGATTCGAGAATATCGCGATGATTACCGGCTTTGAGGAGCGCTTCGCGGCGCGGGAAGCAGAATTGCTTGAACAGGGCATCGAAGTCGAAATTATCGAAGATTTGATCGCCTATATCAGTTCGCTGGCTGAGTAAAGAGTTCAGGAAAAAGAGATTCTATGAAAACTGAGACTATCTGGACGCGATTTCTGAGATTTATCGTTATCTTATTCTCGCTGGGTTTGGTAAGAGGCATTATTGGATTCGCCATTGGCGTTAGCCTAGTATACGGTCTTATGGTGGGCATTCCCATCAGCCAGGGCCAGGTAGCCAATAAGGATCTGGCTGTTCTGTTAGGCGGCTTGCTGGGTACTATATTGCTGTTGCTCTTCGCCGGAGTTTTCACTGATTGGATTAGATCGATGAGCGGCAAAAAGGTTCCCTTGCGCCATGGCCCGCCCGAGCATTTGCCCGCCTGGACTCGCTATTTCAGCGTCGATTACAACCATAAGGTGATCGGCGTCCAATATACGGTCACAGCCGTCATTGTTTTACTCTTCGGCGGCTTGCTGGCCATTCTCTTCCGCCTGGAACTGACCTATCCCGGCATGCAATACCTGAACCAGGATCAATATAACACCCTCTTTAGCGCTCACGGCATCATCATGATTGTCAGCATCTTGCTGGGAGTGGGTGGGATGATCAACTACCTGGTGCCGCTGATGATTGGCGCCAATGACATGGCCTATCCTCGTCTGAACGCCTTCAGTTTCTGGGTTGCCTTACCGGCCGCGTTGTTGCTATTCCTAGGCATCATCGTCGGCGGATGGGACACCGGCTGGGTAGGCTATCCAACTTTGAGCACTACTACCCAGCTGATTGGCGTGCAATTTTTCCTCCTGGGATTCTATATCGTCGGCTTCTCGTCCATTGCCGGCTCGATCAATATGCTGGTAACCACCTTTACTATGCGTGCGCCGGGTATGGGCCTCTTCCGCATGCCCATTTTCGTCTGGGGCGCCCTTGCCGCCAGTCTCATCCAGGTAACTGCCACCCAGACAGTGAGTATCGCCCTCTTGCTGGTACTGACCCAACGCGCCTTTGGGTTTAATTTCTTCACCCCACCCGAAGGCGACCCTTTACTCTACCAACACCTTTTCTGGTTCTATTCTCATCCGGTCGTTTATGTATTTGTCTTACCCGGTCTGGGTGTTATTAGCGAACTGTTGCCTGTATTCTCTCGAAAACCGTTATTTGGCTACAAGTGGATTGCCTTGTCCAGCATCGCCATCGCCCTGGTTGGCTTCCTGGTCTGGGGGCACCATATGTTTGTCTCGGGTATGGACAACTCCTTGCGCGTGCCTTTCATGATGGCTACGTTATTGGTGGCCATCCCCACCGGGGTCAAATTCTTTAGCTGGACGGCTACCGTGTGGCAGGGGAAGTTGACGTTTCCCACCCCAATGCTATTCGTCCTGGGTGCCATTTCCGTATTTCTAATTGGCGGCCTTACCGGGCCCATTTTAGCCACCGTACCCACCGACATGCCTTTGCATGATAGTTACTGGATCGTCGGTCATTTCCACGCCACCATGTTTGGCGGATATGTTTTCCCCTTCTTTGCCGCCCTCTATTACTGGTTTCCCAAGGCGACCGGTCGGATGTACAATGAAAGGTTGGGCAAACTTCATTTCTGGCTGATGGCGCCTGCTTTCTGGGTGATGAGTTTGGGTCAAATGCGTATTGGTCTCCTGGGTATGCGTCGCCGGATAGCAGACTATGACCCGGCTTTGGGCATCCAGAACACACAATTTCTAATTACTATCGCCGGACTGGTTATTGGCTGGTCAGTACTGATCATGTCTTACAATCTTGTCCGTAGCGCTCGATCAGGTGTACTGGCCGGTAACAATCCCTGGCGTTCGCGCTCTATTGAATGGCAGCTCCCCTCGCCGGTGCCGGAAGGTAACTACGAGCAACAACCGGTCATTATCGGCAATCCCTACGATTATGGTCTGGCCGATGCGCCTTACACCAATCTGGCGCCCATCAGTGGTGATTGACCGATAATTGGACCAGCAACTGACTCCCCAATGGGAGAGCGGATCAAGGGATACTAGAAATCCCGACCGCGCATTTATCTTTCTTGGAGAATATCTGTGGAAGAAACAAATCAATTGGAACAAAAGAAGAAAGCTGAATATCGCCAGAACCTTTTTATATTCCTGGCGTTGGTACTATTAACGCTTATCGAGTTCTTCGTCGCCATCAATCTGGATGACCCGAGAGTGCTCCTAGTAATCATAGCCCTGGTCAAAGCGGGTCTCATTGTCCAGTTCTTCATGCACATTTACCGCCTGTGGCGGCCGGAGGAACACGAATGAGCGCCGCAACCGATATAGCCCCAGTCCATGAAGCCCACGAACCAACGTATGCCGAGGCGACAAAACGAAATCGCCTGGGCCTATGGATCTTTTTCATCTCTGAAATTTTCCTCTTTGGAGCGCTACTGGCATCGCGCTTTTACCTGTGGGGCAATACTCGCCCTGATCTGGACCAGAATATCGGCCTGATCACTACCGGTATCTTACTAATCAGCAGTTTTTTCATGGCCTGGGCCGAATCAGCCATCAAGTATAATGATCGTAAGGCTTTCTTACGCAATATGCTCATCACGGCCGCCTTGGGCACCCTGTTTATCATCGGGGTCGTCGGCGTTGAATGGGGCGGAGAACTCAAGCCGACTGATGGAACATATGGGGCGGTTTTTTATATTATGACTGGCATGCACGCCTTGCACGTGATTAGTGGAGTTATTCTAATCCTGATCAACTGGAATATTGCCCGCAAAGGGGGATATTCCAGCAAAGAGCATTGGGGCATCGAGGGTGCGGCCATTTACTGGCACTATATCGACGTGGTTTGGGTTTTCTTCTACCCGGCCCTCTACTTGATTGGCACGCCGGTTTCTATTCATTAGGAGCTGTATAACAAGTCACGAACCCTTTGGCTAAGTCTTGGCTTGACCTGTAGCTGGCCAGTTTTCAGGCATTACGTATATGGATCCCGTCCTCAGAGCGACCCTTACATCGTGGGACTTTCGAATCGAAGTTGTTATAGTCCTGGTCCTGGCCGGGACTATTTTTTATACCGGTTGGTGGCGGCTGCGGGCCCGTACAATAACCCATACGCAGCCCAGCCCTTGGCAGGTCACGGCAATCTGGCGGCCCATTCTCTACCTTGGCGCCCTTGGGCTCCTCAGCATCACCCTCATGTCGCCCATCGACGTACTCAGCGCCCAGCTCTTCACCATGCACATGATCCAACACATTTTCCTGGTGATGATCATCCCCCCGCTGTTATTGTTGACCAATCCCTTTCCCATCATCTTATGGGGGTTGCCCCGTAACGCCCGCCTGAGCGTCGGGCATTTATTTAGCGGCGAATCCCACTTCCGCTACTACCTGGCTCGTTTAACCGGTCCAGGCATCGTCTGGTTCGCCTTTGTCATTGTCTATTGGGGCTGGCACGATCCCAACGCTTATACCCTGGCCTTGGAAAACTCCCTGGTCCATGACCTGGAGCATCTGACCTTCTTTGCCGTCGCCATGCTCTTCTGGTGGCACGTTACAGGCGCCGGTCCACGCATCCACAAGCGCTTACCCATCTTCGCCCGATTTATCTATGTCTTGGCCGCCATTCCTCCTAATATGTTAGCCGGCATGGCCATCGCTTTTGCCGGCGCGCCAATTTATAGCTACTATGAAGCCATGCCCCGACTATGGGGCCTGTCGGTCATGGAAGATCAGCAGATCGCAGGGGTGATTATGTGGGTGCCGGGCAGCATGATGTACATTATCGCCGCCCTGGTGCTCGTCGGCCGCTATATGCAGGACGAAGAAAAGAATCCTCCTTTGCCAATGTCTGCCTGGGCCACCGAAGAGGCGCTGGCTGCCCCTGGCCTGAAGAAGTGATCATGGGCTATTCCCTCTTTCTAACCTACAGTAAAAACAGTACAATCCACAATGGAATCCCGATGAAAAAATCAGTGAAGCCCTATCTCCTCATTTTGCCGCTTATTATTTTGCTGATTGGACTATTTTTCCTGGTCCAACCGGCCGGAGCCCATGCGGCCGGCAAATTGCAGTTATCGGCCGTTCCGGCCGGTCCCTACCAGACCTCCGTCTGGAGTTCACCCGATCCGGCCGCGGTTGGCGAATTGCATGTGGCCTTGTCCGTCGTTTCGGCGGACGATGCCTCCCCGGTATTTGACGCGGCCGTATTGGTCCAGATGACCTCGCAAGAAGACGGCACCGCTATTTCCGCCCCGGCTACGATAGAAGATTCCGCGAACAAATTCTTATACGAGGCCATCATGGAGCCTGCTGACCCTGGCCTCTATCTTGTAACCATTGATATCAATGGCCGCGATGGCGGAAACGGCGTCGTCTCTTTTGAGCTGGAAGTTATCGATGAACCTGGCTTTAATCCTCTGTATCTAATTCCCATCGGCCTTGCTCTGGCGGCCGGGTCCTTTTTAATCCTCTCCCGGCGTGGTCGGTCACTTAAGGACGAAGAGAAGGTAATTTAATATTTTCAACAGCCATGACCACACCACCGCCGGACATCAAAGAAAAGCAGAAACCCCCGCCTGTCCCCCTGTCCAGGATGCCGCGCACCCTTATGAGCCGCCGTTGGTGGTGGGTTACCCTGCTGGTGGTAGCCGGCGTCTTGGTGATGGGTCGGTTGGGTATCTGGCAGCTAGACCGCCTGGGGCAACGGAAGGCTCAAAATACGGCCTACCTGGCCCAGATAAAAGCCGCCCCCTTGTCGCTGACCGGCAGTGACCTGCCGGACGCGCCGGCCGAACTGGTTGACCGTCAGGTATCCGTCCAGGGTCACTATGATTTTTCTCAGCAACTTGTCCTGGTCCAACAGAGTTACCTCGGTCGTCCTGGCGCGCACCTGGTCACTCCCCTGGTCATCGATGGTAGCCAGAGCGCCGTTTTAATCAACCGGGGCTGGATACCGGCCGCCGCGGTCGAGTCAGGTCAATTGGACGTCTATAATCAACCTGCACTCCAGGAAGTTGCCGGGGTAATTCAACTCTCCCAAACACTGGACCGCGGCCGGGAAACCATCGTCGATGGGCCGCAGCAGCAATGGTACCGCATCGATATCGCCGCTATCCAGGAACAAATGCCCTATGATCTATTGCCCTTCTACCTAATAGAATCTCCTCCAGCCGCTTATCAAGATGAGTTGCCCTACCGCATTGAGCAGGAAATCGACCTTTCCGACGGTCCTCATCTTGGCTACGCGGCCCAATGGTTCCTTTTCTCCGCTATTTTAGGGCTCGGCTATTTGCGCTTCGTAAGCACCCATACCCCAGTGTCAGAACAGCAGCCTTAACCCCATGACACCAAAATGTCACCATATTGTCACTATCTACCTGTTTGCTATAATAGGTTTCTGAACTCTCCAGGCTGGTCTGCCAGTTGCCTTGGGTACTCTTGCTTTTTATTAAGGTTCTGGTTTTCACTTAACGAACGGGGTAGAGTCAAGGATAGGTAAGATTGCAGGAGGATTATGGTCTGAGTGAGGCGACTTCTGCGCCGGGTATGTAATTAAGCATCCGGCGTTATCAGGCCCGTATCGTTTACAATGACCGGCATATCGTCCTAATGCCGGGAAATGAGGATGTAACCGAAGATGTCAAGTCGCTTTAATATCGAAGAAGGCTGGTTAACTTTGCTCCTCACCTGGGGTCTGGTGATGATTGCCGCCGCAACTGTGCTCAACGGTGAGTTCATCGGCGGCATGGAACTATTTCCCGTCATCGCCACTCTGGCGATCTTGACCGGATTTGTTCTGGCCAAGAGTCAATTCTCCGGCCGGTCAGCCTTCATCTTTGCTCTGGTCTACGGCCTATTTTTGGTCACTTTCCTGATCGGCCGGTCCATGCCCGAAAGCATGAGTTGGCAGGAACGGGTCGTTGATCTTTTCCAACGCCAATTTACCTGGCTGGTCAAAGCCGTCACTCAGGGTTCCAGTCGTGATGGACTCATGTTTGTGATCCAGACCAGCGCGGTTTTTTGGTTAGTAGGCGTTTCCGCAGCCTGGTACACCTTTCGTAACCGGCGTGTCTGGCGAGTGGTCCTACCCAGCGGCTTGATACTTATCAGCGTGGTTTACTACTATACCGGCCCGAAACCGATGATTTATTTTCTGGTTTTATTTGCCCTGGTAGCCCTCATGTACGTAGCTCGTACCCACCTGGTGGCCAAGGAAGAGACCTGGCGCACGGCCTCCGTGGCCTACGAAGGTAACAACGTCCGTTTCACTTTTATGCGCGCCAGCATTTTCTTTGCCTTGATTGCTCTTATCATTGCCTGGGGACTTCCGTCTGTTTCGGCCAGTTCCACCGTTAGCGATACGCTGGGCGATACCGGCGTTAGTGGCGTCATGAAAGTTTTCCAGGACAACTGGACTCGCCTGTTCGCTTCCCTCCGTTCCTATGGTACCACCACCAGTGACCCTTTTCGTGACACCCTGTCCCTGGGGGGGCCGCGTACAGTGACGGATGCCTTGGTCATGGATGTGTATGTTGAAGATCGCTTGCCTTTTGTATATTGGCAGGCAGTGACCTATGACACCTATGAAAATGGGGGCTGGTCCATTTCAGCAGACGCCGATAGGGTATTATTATTGCCCGACGAAGGGCCCATCAATCTGCCCGATTATAAACTGCGCCAGGAAGTGACCCAGCGCATCCAGAATTTTGTGCCCAATGCCGGCACTATCTACGGCGCACCGGAACCGCTCCAGTCGGACCGTCAGCTCTTTGTCACCCAACGGCCCGTCGTGGGGGGTGAGGTCATTCTCCATGCTATCCACTCCCGTTTTGTCTTACGACAGGGTGAGGAATACCAGGTTACTTCAAACTACAGCACGGCCGATGCATCCTCGCTGCGCCGCGCATCCCGACTTTATCCGGAGTGGATCACAGATACTTATCTCCAGGTGCCTGAGGAAATTACCCCTGAAACCCGGGAACTGGCGGCCGAAATAACGGCCGGTTTTATCACACCCTTCGACAAAGCCATCGCCATTCGCAATTATCTCCGCGAAAATATCGCCTATAACGACCAGATAGAAGCGCCGCCTGAAGGTGTAGAGCCCATCCATTACATCCTCTTTGATCACCAAGAGGCATACTGTAACTATTACGCATCATCGATGATTATGATGCTCCGTTCAGAAGGTGTTCCAGCCCGATTCGTCTCCGGATACACCCAGGGGGAATGGGGCCAGGATTCTCTCTCCTACCGTGTACGGGCCAGCAATGCCCATTCCTGGGTAGAAGTCTATTTCCCAGAATATGGCTGGATCCCATTTGAGCCGACAGCCTCTATTCCCTCTGGTGACCGGCCGGAAACATCGGGCAACCCTGGTGATGCATTTGGCTTGGAATCCTTGGGGGACGGTACCGATGAAGCTCTGGGCCTCACGGCCGATCAGATTGAACTTGACAGGCTGCGAGAATTAACGGAAGGGGTAGAGCTTGGGGATAATGCGCCGGCGGTCGCCGGTGCTAATTCCTGGCTATTACCGGCCGTTATCGCCACCTTCTTATTACTCCTGGCCATAGGGGCCGGCTTGTTTTTCGGTCGGGCCAACCAGCGCGTCGAAACCAATGTTGAGCGCAGCTACGGCCGCCTGGGATCTTGGGCGCCCTGGTTAGGCGTCTGGGTGCAGCCTGCCCATACCCCGTACGAGAGAGCCAACAAGCTAGTTGCGGCTGTGCCGGAAGGTAAGGAGCCTATTCGTAATCTCACCCACCAATTTGTTCGGCAACAATTCAGTCGAGATCGCTCGGCCGAGGATAATTTTGATCCCCGAGGCGAGTGGAAAACCCTCCGCCTGCCCATGATTCGTCACACAATACGGTACCAGGTTTACCAGCTAACCTCTCGGTTTCGCCGTGGTGCAGCGGAGGAGTTAGACGCAGCGGGACAACCTGTTGATAAGCAAAAGCGGCCTTCCAAGTAACGCGCCGTTATGAGCTAAAGGCAGATCCAGGGTCAGACGTCTACCCAGCCAACTAGCCCATTCGATCCCCCTCCCATATCTAGCTGGCGGATTTGCCCCTAACGACACGGTCAACTGTGTTTCGCATATGGCGATTCAATAAGAGTCATCCAACCGTGACGAGGGAGTCGATATTAGGCACTCTCCTCCAGCGCTCTTCTGGGTCTAATTGTCAACCACAGGAACAGTCCCGTACCTAAAAAGCGGCCGGCTGAGCTCAGCCCAAAAATAAATTGGAAGCCAACAGCATCGGCTAGAAAACCGCCTATTAACGGGCCAACGATCGCACTGCCGAGAACCGCGGCTTGGAACAAGGC
>Ga0307378_10009968_pt1 | contig 12408 bp, 15 predicted proteins | sample UN1MG_FD_202238 | JGI IMG/M metagenome (GOLD analysis project Ga0307378, IMG submission 202238) | Soil microbial communities from Risofladan, Vaasa, Finland - UN-1 | ecosystem: Environmental > Terrestrial > Soil > Coastal area > Acid sulfate soil | place: Finland: Risofladan, Vaasa | collected...
TATTTACTACTTTGGCGGCATGGAAGGCATGGGCATGCTTACGCCAGTGATTGGTTATCTTATCGACAACTTTGGTTTTCACATCGCTTTCACCATTGCAGGTGCCACAATAGCTCTAGTTTCACTAATATGCTCCATATTCTTATGGAGAATTCGGGAATAACATTTACATGAGGAGTTTTTCCGTTTTCTGATAACCTGTTACTTAGTGTTAAAGGTTAACAAAAAGCCAGATTGTTACCTGATGTTGTCGCCTGCCTGGAAGGCAGCTGCCTCTACCTATACGGATCGATAATCAATACCGGAACGCTAACACCCAGCTCTGTGTGAGCAAAAACCGACGCCTTATTAGTGCAACTCTACCATAGGCATTGTCCTGTATGCTGTTATTCTGGCCGTCCCCGTTACATATGTGTCACAGAAGTTCTGGCTCGCTGAAGCAATTCTAGCATTCCCTTTGACCCCACCCACATCCTCCAGTTTTCAATCGTCTCCCACGTGCTTATCATTACGCCGACAGAGTGATCCTTCTCGCTGAGGAGAATCTTAGAGCCAACGAAGCCCGGATATTTCGTGGCATACGACCTGAGATTCACTAATATGGGCTCTACGCCCTTATAATTCAACACCTTGTATCCTATGATACCTTTTATCATGCCGTCTTCGTTCACTCTCGATTGCATTTTCCTTCTCTTTCATGCTTCAGGCTATCTCAAAGTGTCCATGTACCCTGTCGACATTCATGTCACACAGCCTCCCGAAAGTATCGGCGTCGTGACCAATAGCTCTCTGGACCAACATAGCCTAATTTGATGTTTGTCCTTCAGAACGGTTCTGGCTCACCCGTTCACCTCTTTTAACGAATAAGCTGTTGAAATGTTACAGAAAGCTACTTTTTTCGTGGTTGCTGATCCCTGGAGGCTCACAACGTCCACCACTTAATCACGTGTCAGTTTTAATTTTTCCTCGTGAAGTTTGTATGTGCCATGTGGCAACTTGACCGCCCATCCAGATTCTTGAGGTTCTCCCGGTTAAGATATTTTGCATGGTCCTGTTATAACTCCTCTTTGACCTGCAAATTCTCCACCTTGCACCACAACTTTGTCACCTTTCTTAAACATGTACTGAGCTCTCCTTCTACTTTGACTTCGTCGTTCGGCGCCCGACCGACTCAGAGCGAACGACATTAACTCAATTCTGCCGCCTAGTCTCAATCATTGCTTTAATATGATACCAAAAGACAACTTACAATTCCTACGAAGCGTGGCTTACCTCCGAAATCAACCGGAACTTCGACATCACACAATCCATCGATTTGTTCAATCCCCCGATAAAGCCTCACGCTGTCCCCAAACTTCACTGATCTGGTACCCTCAGCACCATATCCAGCTTCTCCCAGCCATAACTCCGTAACTAAAAACTCACCTTTTTTGGGTGGATAACCCGGAGGTCGTTGGTTCAAATCCAACCCCAGCCACCAAGCAAATAAGCAGGCAGGATGACTTTCGAAGTCATCCTGCCTGCTTATTTGCGCCAGGCGAGGCTTGGTGTCAAGGTGAGGCATTTGTCAGTCCGCTAATCTTTCCCAATTGTTGAAGCCATTCTGGTATGATATCATGTGAACATGGTACACTCAGGTCCTAACCTCTCAAACCACGCAGAATCTATAGTTGTCGCGCATCATCATGCGCTGATCTGCGAAGGGATTGCCAAGATTCTACAGGAAGCTGGCTTCCATGTTGTGGGGCAGACGGACACCGGGCGCAGCCTCTTCCAGTTGGCAGTGCAGCATAACCCGGACATCATGCTGGTGGACTGGGAGGTTTCAGGGGTTGACCCGGATACTATCAGTGTACTTACTGAAAAGTTGCCGCGTACGGCTGTCGTTATCCTCACACAGCCGCAATCGACAGAAGCCGCTCTACCAATCCTGCAGGCGGGAGCCAGAGGCTACCTGTCTATGAACCTCTCGTCTCAGGAGTTTGTGCAAGCATTACGTATGCTCGCGAAGGGGGACATTGTCGTCTCACAGGAGATGGCCAAAGAGGTCAAGGTAGAATTGGCTGCTGATCAGGCTCTGAAGAGCAAGGATGACCTAAGCGGTCGAGAGCGAGATGTGTTGCAATTAGTGTGCGAGGGCGCGACTAACCGGGAAATCGCTGAAAGGCTCATCGTGTCGGAGCACACGATAAAGGTTCACATGCGACATATCCTGAACAAGCTAAATCTCCGTAACCGTCAGCAAGTCGCTGCCTATGCAGTTCAAGAGGGCCTGGTGACAGACCTTAAATCTGAAGACGCGTCGGCGTCTACTCCTTGAGCAATCTCCCTCGCTCTATGACCGCAAGAATTACCATCTAATACTCATTTTGGTTGTCTGAGTTTAGCCGAACAGGCGATGTGCGAGGTTTCCTGCGTGTATTAAACTTCTAATATATGATGCCTCTCTGCCTTGGATGTAGGCAAGTTAGGTAATTAAACTACTAGTTAAAAGGAGGCAAAGGTGGTCGAAGTGAGTGAGTTGGCAGCCAAAGCATTAGTGCAGAGTTTGGAGGTAAGTGGTGTGGAGCCGGAGAAGGGGTTTCGGCTAACAAAAAAAGAGGACAGGTTTGCGCTGGAAATTGACAGCCTCGCCGAGGATGATCGAGTTATTAAGCATGAAGGAGCCATCGCGCTGATGGTTGACCAAGGCACTGAGGAAGGACTTGGCGACGTACTCATCGATGTGGAGGAAGGGGCGGATGGGCCTCACTTAATGATGCGCAGCAAGCCCCCTCAAGAATAGCCAACATATGCGGCAAGGACGGCAGGCAAGCCAAGGTTGCAGGTTCGGGGTTGATAATAAGGGGCCGAATTTTGAAGATTCTGCGAATACTGAAAACCTTGGCGGCTGTCAAAGGACCAGAGATGCTTCCGTTGGGAGAGAGCAATGGAAATAAAAGCCGGGGTTCAGGTAATAGATAAGAATGGCAAGGTAGTGGGCTCCGTGAATTACTTGGCACGCGATGGTTGGAGTGGCGAAGTTAAGAAGTTTATCGTTAATAGAAAGCCACCTGACAAGGATCTTTTCTTTACGCCTGAAGATGTACTTGAGGCAACAGATGCAAGTATAAAGCTAAAAATTGCCCTCGATGAGTCCAGCGGAAATACATAATTTGCCAAACATGCCACGGATTAGAAAGGGCGTGGATTGCTACACGCTAGCGGGAAAAGCACATAAATAAGCCTGGACGCTTTGGGAGTCGTTGGTTCAAATTTAGCTCGAGGCGGTGTCAAGGAGGCCCCATGAGAATAGAAAGTCCCAGATATACTGAGCGCTTCGGCGCAGTCAGGATTAACGATGTCCAGCAGGTATTGGAACTGGACTCTGGGAGAGCCAAAGAACTTCCCCCGCAAGAGAATATCGCCGTGCAAAAAATTGAGGAGGATGTTATCAAGGACTTCGAAGAAAAAATGGCTATTGTCATCCCCACTAAGAACGAAAAACTCAAGCTCTTTGAGGGCGTTGTCAGTGGAGTTCCCCATGAGTGTCTGATAATCGTAGTCTCTAACAGCCAGAGAAAGCGGATTGACCGGTTCAGGATGGAGAAAGATGCACTGAACCAGTTCTGTCACTTTACTCGCCGTGAGGCTCTGATTATCCACCAGAAAGACCCCTTACTGGCCCGGGCTCTCGCTGATGCCGGCTATACCGATATTTTGGGAGAGGATGAGTTGATAAGGAACGGCAAAGCTGAAGGCATGGTAGCTGCGATGCTTGTTGCTATGGCTGCCAAAAAAGATTTTGTTGGCTTTATTGATGCTGATAATTATTTTCCCGGTGCCGTATGGGAGTATTCTAGATGCTATGCTACTGGCTTCAGCATGGCTAAATCCCCTTATAGCATGGTCAGGGTTTTGTGGCGCTACAAGCCCAAAGTCTCGGCAGGCATGTTTTTTAGGAAATGGGGTCGAGTATCAGAGATAACTAACAAGTGCATGAACTCTCTGATCTCAAATAAAACCGGATTTGAGACTGAGATTATCAAGACAGGCAATGCCGGGGAGCATGCTATGAGCTTGAGACTGGCGGAAATACTCACTTATGCCTCAGGCTACGCTGTGGAACCTCAGGAACTCATGTCTATATTTGAAGGGTTTGGTGGTGTCCTACCCATTGCACACCCCACGGCTGCCAAACATGGCGTTGAGATATTCCAGACCGAGACAAGGAATCCCCACCTTCATGAAGAAAAGGGTGGGCGGCATCTTCAGGTGGAAATGCTATTGCCGGGTCTGGGGTCTATCTATCACTCTCCACTCTGTGAAGAGGAGACCAAGCGGTTAATTCGCGACGAGCTTTTACAACAGAATGCCACCCAGCCGGATGAAGAACCACCAAAACCACAACTCATCACTCCACTAAGAGCTATTAACCTGAATAAGTTCACCGAAGTTATGGCGGAACACATGAAGTCGTATTCAGCATTAGAGGAAGAAGAATGAAAGCGGTCATCCTGGTCGGTGGGGAAGGGACGAGGCTGCGCCCACTGACCTGCAACACCCCCAAGGCGATTGTGCCTATTCTAAACCGACCTTTCCTGGAGCACATGCTAGGTTACCTGAAAGGGCACGGAGTTAACGATGCAATTCTTGCCATGGGTTATCTTCCCGACTCCATCCAAAGCTGTCTCGGCGATGGTAGTCAACTCGGAGTTCGGCTCACCTATCTGGTGGAAGAGTCGCCTCTGGGCACAGCCGGAGCAGTGAAGAATGCTGAACAATACCTGGATGGGCCATTCCTTGTTTTCAACGGAGATGTTATCACCGAGATAGACCTGACGGCTATGGTGAAACGGCACAAGGAAGTTAAGCCCAAAGTTAGCATAGCATTGACACCGGTAGATAACCCCACCATTTACGGAGTGGTGGAGACCGATGCTCGGGGTATAGTACAGCGCTTCGTAGAGAAACCGAGTTGGGATAAGGTCACTACTAACATGATAAATGCCGGCATATACATCCTGGAGCCTGAGGTATTAGCGCATATTCCACCATCAACTCCGTCTATGTTTGAGAACTACCTATTTCCGCGACTTCTGGAGATGGGTGAGCCCATCATGGGCTATCCTTCTGACGCATACTGGATTGATATTGGTACGCCGGAGAAATACCTGAAGGCAAACCATGACCTGCTCTTGAAACGGCGTCCTGGGTATGTCCGAGCTGAGGCAAAGAGCCATATCCACCCTACAGCGCAGATAGAAGGACCGGTATTAATCGATGATGGCTGCACTATTTCTGAGGATGTAAGAATAATAGGACCAGCGGTGCTAGGGCGAAAGTGCGAGGTTGAAAAAGGCTCGCTCCTAGATGGAGCAGTATTGTGGGATGGAGTACGAGTAGGAGAAGCGTCGATTCTCAGAAATTGTGTGGTCTGCGCTGACAGCTATATTCAAGAAGGATGCCATATCCCTGAAGGCTGCGTTCTGGGCGATAATATAAGGGTAGAGTCGGGTTTCGAGATGGTTAATGCGACCCTCATTGAGGCAGATACTTGGCTTAGAGTTCATAAAGCCAACGATATTGCTCCGTGACTTAACTATGGAGCTTATCGCGTGGCTGAGTCCCTGATTTCCGATAATAGAGACTAGCTTGAACAATGAAAAGAAGGAGGGATCGCTGTGTCAGAAGCTTCGAAACAACCGGAAGCAATAAACGTTACGAAAAACGTGGAGGGTGTGCCAGTTAGTCTTCAAAAAAGTGGCAAACGGGAAAAGATAACTAGGATATATGACAGGTGGTATGCAGAGACAGAAAAGGATTACTTCAGGGTCAAAACAAGCAAAGGGCTTGTCTACGATATTTACCATAACATAACCAATGACTGCTGGTACATTGCTAAAATCTACGACTAGAGACGCTTAGTCACTTTTGGAAGCTGTGTCCTCTATGATGGAAAGGAGTATATATGTCGCCCATATGCGGAGTTGTAAGTCGGAATGATGAAGATGTAAGTGGAGAGATACACTCCATGATGAGTACCCTTTGTAGCAATAGTTCTGCCGAGGCTTGGCTTGTTTCCGAGGGAGTATCACACAAATGGCAAAAGGATGCTCAGGCGATAAGAAGACAGGCTCTAGGGCAGATCTCGTTTGCCACCAGGGAACAGGGCTCAGAAAGGCCTGGCTTTAATCACAGTGGCAATTTGTCCGTGCTTTATGAGGGGAATCTCTATAATAGTGAGAATCTAAGGTTGAGCCTCGCCTCGAAGCAGAAACCAGCTAGCGGAAATACAGCCAAGATAGTAGCTTACTTGCTGGCAGAAAGATATCAAGGCAACCTAGTTGATACACTAAAACAGGTGTCGCCTATGCTCGATGGCGAATTCTGTTTGGCAGCAAGTGACGAGAAGCAAGTAGGGCTAATGAGGGATTTTGCCGGTCTCAGGCCAGCCTTCTATGCCGAAAATAACAAACTTTTTGCCTTTGCCTCAAGGAAGACGGCTCTGTGGGAGATAGGGATGCGTAATGTAAGACCGCTGCGAGCAGGGATGATTGCCTCCTTTGGTAGAGATGGCTTCAGTCTTGACGAGGCCCACCCATTGAGTGAGATGGGTATTAAAGTGGTCATAGATGACCCGGTCGTGGCTACTGACAGCTACTCTGTCCTACTTAAAGCGGCTGTTGAGAAGAGGTTACACAATGTTAAAAGGGTAGCAGCGCTCGTTTCAGGAGGCGTAGACAGTTGCCTGATAGCTAAGCTCGCCTCAGATATATCCGCAATGAGAGGCATTGAGGTAACCACTTATACTGCTGGCGTAGAAGGGGCGACTGATATTGAATATGCCAAGCGCTTTGCTCAAGAGCTAGGGCTAAAGCATAAGGTGAGAAGGCTGAACCAGGATGAGATTGAGTCATACATACCCCGAGTAGCTGCTGCTGTTGAGGAGAGGGACTTTGTGCAAATTGAAGCTGGTATCGGAGTCTATGCCGCGGTGGAGATGGCAAGCCAAGATGGTCTCAAGGTAATCTTCTCCGGTCAGGGTCCAGATGAGATATGGGGAGGCTACAGCTGGTATCCTCAAGTTATTGCCAAAGATGGCTATGATGGCCTTCTGCAGAATATGTGGGGTGATTTAGAGAGAGCCGATGTGGAGACCTTTGATAGGGAGAACCGGATTGCTATGGCTCATGGGGTGGAAAAGGTGTTCCCTTACGCTGACATCGAGGTGGTCAAGCTGGCAATGAGTGTATCGCCCCGTCTCAAGATAACCTCTGCTGAAGATAGAATTGGCAAGCATCCCCACCGGGAGGCAGCCAAAAGGCTTGGGTTACCTGCGCAATATGCTGACCGAAGTAAGGACGCAGCCCAGCATGGTACGGGAATTCATGGTACCCTTGACGCAATAGCACGCAAGAATGGCTTTACCCCTGAGTTAGTGGAGCATGTTGGTTATGATAGTGATGAAGTGAGTCAGGAGAAGTTAGCCAGTTCCACCCGTTACGGCTACCTATATGCAGAAAGGGAGCTCTGGCAGATGCCACAGCACGTTCAGTTCTTCTTCGACTCGGTAGCGTACCGGAGTAACCTTCTCAATGAGGCGGAAAGGTCAAGGATAGAGCAATTCCTAAAGAAGGCAGGTATTTGATTAAACCAATGAATGACGCCAAGCTGGGATTCGCTCATAGGAAAGGTTAAGATTGATAAAGTTGAAACCAGTTATTTTCACCGACTTAGATGGCACTTTGCTCGACCTAGAAACTTACTCTTATGACGAAGCTTTGCCATCCATAGAGCATTTACGAAGCCAAGAGATACCTGTTATCTTTTGCTCAGCCAAGACCAGAGCTGAGCAAGAGGTATATCGAAAAGAACTGCAGATAAACGACCCCTTCATCGTGGAAAATGGAGGGGCGGTCTTTATTTCTCAAGGCTATTTCCCGTTTGATTTTGAGCATCATAAAGTTGAGGATGGTTACCAGGTAATTGAACTTGGTATCCCCTATCACCGAATCAGAGAGATGCTGGCACAGATAAGGGATGATACCGGAGTCAATTTTAGAGGTTTTGGTGATATGAGTGCGGAGGAAGTAGCATCGGTAACAGGCCTAGCTCTCGAGGCCGCACAGCGAGCCAAAGCTAGGGAGTATGACGAGACCCTTAATCTTGAGGGAACACCGGATGAGATTAATAGAGTGTTAAATGCGATAAAGAAAACAGGCCTCAATTATACATCTGGCGGCCGCTATTATGAAGTAACAGGGCCCAACGATAAAGGTAAGGCTACACGAATTCTAAGCGACTTATTCCGTAGTAAACTGGGGCAGATAGAGACCGTAGCCATAGGTGATAGCCCCAATGACTTACCTATGCTCTCAGCAGTGGATATCCCCGTCTTGGTACAAAAGCCAGGAGGGATTTGGGAAGAGATAGATATACCTCTTCTCCACAGGGTGGAGGGGATTGGCCCTGAGGGCTGGGCAAGAGCTGTTGAGGAAATAATCGAACAGGGAATGGCTTAGTCCTCGGAGGTCAGCATTGAAAGCTGGAGTAGCTCAAATTAGCCTTTGCAATGAAAGTGGGGGAGCGAGTTCAAGCCCTTAAACAAAGGTACGAAAGCAACGCTATCGAAGTGAGGGAGGCATTTGCCCAAGGCTTTAGCACGCTGGCAAGAGCCAGCTCTATTCTATATCTAGGTAGCTTTCTGTCTGCCTACTTAGCACTAGTTGCCGAGTTTTCTACAGGTTGAAGTTGCGGCCAATACAGGTTTGTGTGATGCAAGGCGGATTGAAACCGTTCGAAAGGAGATTTGCTCGGAAGTGAATATTGCTAGAGGAGAGAGAGCCCGACGGGTTGAGAAGCCGTGGGGGTACGAGTTGATATTCGCCCATATGGACAAGTACGCTGGCAAGATCTTATCCATTAGAAAGGGATGTAGGCTTAGTTTGCAGTACCACGAGTATAAGGACGAGAGCATCTACATACACAGGGGTGAAGTCCTAGTGCAACTTGAGGCAATAGACGGACAAAGGGTGTCTACTGTACTCAGAAATGGCGAGTGCCTAAGGATTGAACCGTTCACACAACACCGTATCCAAGCCGTGAGAGACGCGATTCTGTTTGAAGTCTCTACCCCCGAGCTTGAAGATGTAAGAAGAGTGGAGGATGACTATGGAAGGGCACGATAGTGCAAGGAATCAAGAGGTAATGGAGCGCGCTTAAGTGACCGGGAACCCTTGGCATTCTGAATGCCCATTGTTTCAGGGCACCTGCACGGGTAGCTTGATGACTTTTGATGCCCCGATGGTCAAAGGAGGAGACCATGAAACTATAGGAAGATGAGTCTTGGCAAAAGCTATGTCGGCGTGCGTGCTTTCTGTCTGAAGCGGAACGAGGAAAGAGTATTCCGGGTTGACAGGATACTGGATATTCGCGAAGCGTGAACGAGATCGGACCGCATTGCACCAAAAGATGAAAAATTCTTTTCACACATGTTATGCCCTATTGCCGCTTGCAATGGGGAATGGCTTGAGGCATGGTTGCATCATACCACTTAGAATGGTATAATGTCAGTACAATCGAATAACGTCAGCTCTTTCTTTCTCCGCAAGAATCTCTCAACAAAACACTTAATTCATAGGGCAGCTTTGTCTCTGAAAAGGACTACGGGGTGAACAGGTGGGCAAGAAAGACGAGAAGAGAAGGCAGAGAGATGCATACCACAGGGAGTTCAAGGCAGGCGGCAAGTCAACAAAACCCAAGAAGAAGTCAGCGGGCCGCAAGGTCAAGTGACGAGTCAGACTCAAGAATTCCATTTTGGGGGAGCACGTGAAGGGTTATCGAACACCATCCTGGTTTCGATCCAGGATAATCCTGAAGCAAAAACAGATAAAAGCCCGGCGGGCGAAAGCTAAAGCACATAAGCCGAGGAGGGGGAAACGATGATCATGGTAGCTGAGTTTAGTACTACACGGGAAATGATCAAAAGAGGTCAACCAGTAAGCTAAATGGGAGGTGATTATGATAGAGATGACCATTGAAAGTATGGGGATTAATCCTGAGATCTACCGGGGAGTGGTACTCCTGAAGGAGCAGACGGGTAAACGCTATCTTCCAATCTTGATCGGTTCCGCCGAAGCCAATGCTATCGCCGTAAAGCTTCGAGGTGCGGATATGCCCCGACCTTTAAGCCATGACCTGTTATGTTCAGTCATTGGCAGCCTGAGGGCCAGTGTCGATTCTGTTGTCATCAATGAACTCAGAGGCGACACTTTCCACGCTAGAATTCTACTGAATACATCGGAAGGACAGACAGAAGTGGATTCTCGACCTAGCGATGCCTTGGCCCTGGCAGTAAGAGCCGAGGTACCCATCTTCGTTGAGGACACAGTCCTGGATGAAGGCGGTGTCTTGATTGACAAGGAAACCGGACAGGTTGTCCCACAGCAGACGTCCGAAGAGAAGAGCGTTACCGAAGACGAGTTAAGGAGACTATCTGCCTTTACTGACTTTATTAACACGCTTGACATGAATAAGCTTGGTGAGGGGAAAAAGGGGAATGAGGACAGCGACCAGTAGACAGCAACCGGGGAGTAGATTTGATGGGGAAAAAAGGCAAGAAGACAGGTAAGAAGACAGATAAGAAGAAGTGTAAAGCGAGTGCTGACTACCTTAAGAAAGGCCCCAAGAGAAAGAAAGGCAAAGGGAAGTAGTATGAAACGACAGCAATACACCAAGAATTGGGTACTACGAGTGAGCCTAGTGTTGCCCATCGCTGAAAGAACGGCCAAAAAGGGTCAAAGATTAGCAACGAAGGACTACTATCAAGTTTTGGGTGTAGACAAAGGGATTGATCAGGCTTCCATCAAGCACGCCTATCGACGGCTAGTCATGCAATATCATCCTGACCAGAATCCCGGGAACTCAGAAGCAGTAGCCAAAATGAAGGAAATAAACGAGGCCCATGCGGTGCGAAGAAGGCGCTACGATCTGGAGGGATATGTCGTACATCAGGGCACGGTTACGGAGGACGTATCTCCCCCGGTATTAACCTGACGAGTTTCTTTCGAGATTTTGGCCTCGAGGATGACCTGACCCCCTAAAGCGAGACCAGTTATAATCTCGTAAAAGGGGGGACAGATGGCCAAGAAAAGATATGCACCGGAACAGATCATTAACAAACTGAGGGAAGCTGAGATCCTACTGAGCCAAGGAGCTACCATTGCTGTTGCCAGCAAAAGAATAGGGGTTAGCGACCATACCTATTATCGCTGGCGTAAGGAATACGGTGGGATGAGAGTAGGCCAAGCTCGTCGCCTTAGGGAATTAGAGCAGGAGAACTCCCGTTCAAGGAAGCTGGTGGCAGATCTATCTTTGGATAATGCCATTCTCAAGGAAGCCTCACGGGGAAACTTCTAAGCCCGTCAAAGAGACATAATATGGTGTCACAGGTATCTCAGAAGCTAGCGATCTCGGAAAGACGGGCATGTAAGGTATTAGGGCAAGCCAGGGCTACTCAACGCCGCAATCTATTGCCACCATCCGATGAGCAGCAACTTACTGATGCTATTATTGCCCTGGCGGCTAAGTATGGGAGATATGGTTATCGGAGGATAACGGCATTATTAAATGACGAGCATTGGTGGAGAGTGAACCACAAAAGGGTGGAAATAATCTGGAGAAAGGAAGGGTTGAAGGTGCCACAGAAACAATCCAAACGGGGTAGATTGTGGCTTAATGACGGGTCCTGTATCCGGCTCAAGCCAAAGTATAAGGACCATGTGTGGAGTTACGATCTCATAATAGACCGAACGGCTAATGGCAAAGCCTTCAAAATACTGAATGTAATCGATGAATATAGTCGGGAATGTTTAGCTATTCTGGTAGCCCGCAAGATCAAAAATCAGGATGTGATTGATCTCTTGTTTCGTCTTTTCATTTTTCGTGGTATTCCGGAGCATATACGTTCTGATAATGGTCCGGAGTTTATCACTAAATCAGTGAGAAGATGGCTTAACCGCCTGGGTGTGAAGACTTTGTTTATAGAACCTGGTAGTCCCTGGGAAAACGGGTATGTTGAATCATTTAATGGAAAGCTACGGGACGAGCTTCTGAATCGGGAAATATTCACGACTCCGGAGGAAGCTAAGGTTTTGATAGAGCAATGGCGAAGGGAGTATAATCAGGTGCGTCCTCATAGTGCCCTGAGATACCGTCCACCAGCACCTGAAGCTATACTAATTATGACTTAATAAGTGGTATCGCTATTGGGGGCAGGTCAATTCCAGCCCGGGAACGCATCCAAGTTCCCCACGACCTTCAATTACCAACTCCCTATGGCACAACCATCTTTGCGGGGGTCTGAGCCAGCTATGAGGGCCTTGGTTGTAGGGTGTACCATAATGGCCTGCCCTCCACCAAATTCCT
>Ga0307378_10009969_pt1 | contig 12407 bp, 9 predicted proteins | sample UN1MG_FD_202238 | JGI IMG/M metagenome (GOLD analysis project Ga0307378, IMG submission 202238) | Soil microbial communities from Risofladan, Vaasa, Finland - UN-1 | ecosystem: Environmental > Terrestrial > Soil > Coastal area > Acid sulfate soil | place: Finland: Risofladan, Vaasa | collected...
AACGGAGCGAACATCATCGGCGGCTGCTGCGGGACGAACCCCGAGTATATTCGCCGGATGGCCGCCCTCGTTAAAGAGGAAAGTTGAAAAGTCCTTCCGTTTGGATATGATAGTGAACTATGTCACGGAAACTGGATTCTTTTGGAACCGATCGAACACCGGAGAAAGGAGAGAGGATGAAAAAAGAAGAATTGTTTGCCCGGATGGAAAAGGCGATCATCGAAGGAGGGAAGGCCGAAGCGCAAGCCCTGGCCCGCGAGGCGATCAAGGCCAAGCTCGATCTCAACGAGGTCATCGAAAACGGCTATGTGCCGGGGATCCAGAAGGTCGGCGACCTCTGGGAAAAGGGCGATTACTTCCTGCCCGAGCTGATCACCAGCGCCGAGTGCATGAAGGCTGCCATGGCCGTCCTCCAGCCCGAGCTGGACAAGGCCAAGATCAAGACCAAGTCCAAGGGCAAGGTCGTGATCGGCACTATCGAAGGGGACATCCATGACATCGGCAAAAACCTGGTCGCGTCCATGCTCTCGGCCAACGGGTTCGAGGTCTTTGACCTGGGCGCGGACGTGAAACTGGAGAGGTTCATCCAGAAGGCCGAGGAGACAGAGGCCGATTTCATTTGCCTTTCGGCCCTGCTGACGACCACAATGCTCGGGCAGAAAAAAGCCATCGAGATGCTCAAGGAGAAGAACCTCTACGGAAAATTCAAGGTCCTGGTCGGCGGAGCGCCGGCCAGTCAGAAATGGGCCGATGACATCGGGGCCGACGGGTACGCGGAGAACGCCATGCTCGCGGTCAAGGTGGCCAAGCGGCTGATGGGAGCCTGAAGCCGCGACCGACGTCCTAGCGTCAGAACGGAAAGGAAGGAAGACAGATGATCAAAACAATCCGACCGAAACTGGAATTGTTGAGCCGCCGGTTCATCGAAAAAATCATCGATGAGGCCTATGAGATCCTGGACAAGCAGGGGATCTTCGTCGAGAACAAGAACGTCCTGAAGCTCTTCGAGCAAGCGGCAATGAAGGTCGACAAGAAATCCCAGCGTGTCCATCTCAAGCGTCGGCTCGTGGAGAAATGCCTGGCCACGGCGCCGTCCGTCGTCCATCTTTACGACCGCGCCGGAAAAAGGGAATACGCGGTCGGCGGCGACGAGGTCCATTTCGACCCAGGGTCTGCGGCCGTGACCATTCTCGACCACAAAACAGGGGAAGAGAGAAAGCCGGACACCGGCGACCTGGTCCGCTTCTACAGGTTGACCGAATGCCTGGAGAACATCCATTTCCAGAGCACCGGCCTGATCAGCTCCGATGTCCCCCCTGCGATCGCGGATATCTACCGGCTCTACCTCGGACTGCTGTATTCCAACAAGCCCTTTGTCACGGGCACCTTCCGGGTGGAGTCCTTCCGGCCGATGAAGGACCTCCTGGTGGCGGTCCGGGGAAGCGAGAAGGAACTGGCCAGGAAGCCCCTGGCCATCTTCGATGCCTGTCCCTCTCCTCCTCTCAAATGGAGCAACCTGACGACCCAGAGCCTGATCGATGCGGCCCGGGCGGGGATCCCCTCCGAGCTCATCTCGATGGGCATGACGGGCGCCACCTCTCTGGTGACGATCGCCGGCACCCTGGTCCAGCATGTCGCCGAGAACCTCTGCGGCGTCGTCATCGTCCAGCTCGCCAAACCGGGCGCGGCGGTGATCTTCGGCGGCTCCCCCTCCAGCTTTGATATGAGGCGCGGAACGACGCCGATGGGCGCGATCGAGACGATGATGATCGATGTCGGCTACAGCCAGATCGGGAAATATCTGAACCTGCCGACCCACGCCTACATGGGTTTGAGCGACGCCAAGACTAACGATGCCCAGGCCGGGCTGGAGACAGGGCTCGGGGCGGTGCTGGGAGCTCTGGCCGGCGTCAATGTCATCAGCGGACCCGGGATGCTCGACTTCGAGAGCTGTCAGAGCCTGGAGAAGCTGGTCATCGACGATGAAATCTGCGGCATGGCTTATCGGCTGATCGCCGGCATTGCCCAGCGCGAGGACCCCATCGCCGCGGACAAATTCGTTGGTTTCACTCCGGAAACGCAGTTCCTCACCCTGCCCCATACCAAGAAATGGTACAGGATGGAGCATTCCTACCCCGTGATCGCGGACAGGGACACCTACGACGCCTGGGTGGCCCTGGGGAAAAAGCCGATAGCGGAGAGGGCTTCAGAACAGCTGGAGGAAATCCTGCGGTCCAACCCGCCCGCTCTTGCGGAGAAGCATGTCCGGAGCGATCTTACAAAAGTCATGATCGCCCTCGCCAAAGCCAATGGGATAGCCACCCTGCCCGAACTGCCGTAGACGAGCTTCTGAAGAGCGGATACGTCTTCGTTTTCTTGGCTGGATATCCCGGAAAGGAGCGCGACGGTGAGCGAGATGATCAAGTCCATCGCCAATCCACGCCTGAGTTTGAACATTCTCAGCCCTGAGGATATAGAGAAGATCCACCGCTCGAGCCTGCGGGTGATCGAATCGGCGGGCGTGAGATTCCCTTCGAAGAAGGCGCTCGATATCTGGCGGTCCCACGGCGCCGCGGTCGACGAGGGTTCGATGGTCGTCAAAGCCCCGGGGCGACTGATCGAGGAGGCGATTCGCCAGGCTCCTCCCGTCTATACGTTGGCGGCCGGAAATCCGGCCCTCGACCTTCTCCTGGACGGCAACCACGTCTATGTCGGCACGGACGGCTGCGGCGTCGAGATCATCGACATCCGGACGGGAGAACGGCGGAGATCGATCCTCCAGGACGTCGCCGACATCGCCCGGGTCGCCGACGGTCTCGATGAGATCGGCTTTCACTGGGTTCCTGTCTCCGCCCAGGACTGCCCGCCGCAGTCGCGCGGACTTCATGAACTCCTGGCCATCTGGAAGAATTCCACGAAACATGTCCAGACGGAAAGCATCTATACGGAGACCGAAGCCCGCGCCGCCGTGGAGATGGCGGCTCTGCTTGCGGGGGGAAAAGAAGCCCTGAGGAAGCGCCCCCTGCTTTCGATCATGGAGTGCACGGTCTCTCCTCTAGCCCATGAAAAAGGGAGCCTGGAAGCCGCCCTGGTCGGAGCGGAATCCGGCCTCCCAGTCGGTTTCATGAGCATGGCCTCGTGCGCCTCGTCCGGACCGGCCACACTCGCCGGGAACCTCGTCGTCGCCAACGCGGAAGTGCTGAGCGGTCTGGCTCTCGTCCAGCTGGCTTATCCCGGAGCGCCCGTTTTCTATGCCGCGGCCCAGACGGTGATGGACCTCAGGACAGGCGCCTACACGGGAGGGGGCCCGGAGGATTTTCTTTTCGGCGCGGCCAGCAACAGACTGGCCGACTTCTACAGCGTTCCGCTCTCGATGGGATCCTTCGCCACCGGCGCTAAGGAGCCGAACTGGCAGGCGGGTCTGGAGAACGCCCTGTCCACTTTCATGGCCTCGGCGGCGATCTCGGACATGCTCCTGGGCGTCGGGCTTCTCAACGGGAGCACGGTCTGGTCTTTCGCCCAGATGCTCATGGACTGCGAGATCTTCGGCATCGTCGCGAAAATGATGGAGGGAATCCCGGTGGATGAAGAGACCCTGGCCGTCGAGGCCATCCGGGATGTCGGGCCGGGGGGGACGTTCCTGACCCATCCCCACACCAAGCGGCATCTCCGCGGGCTCTGGCTGAATTCCTTTCTCGACCGCCGGCCCTACGGCGTCTGGGAAGAAAAAAAGGACGGCGCGCCCGACTGGGCCCTGGAAAAAGCCAGGCGAATCCTCGCGGGTCATCAGTCTGCTCCGCTGGAGCCTCGACTCGAAACGGAGCTCGGCCGGATCATCAAAACCATGGAAAGATAAAATAGCAGGGAATTTATTACTTTTCATTTCATGAATAATCCAGGATAAATCATCCTTTAAAAAATATGGGGGATGGACGGGCTTGTCCTCGGCTTCAGGATGGAGAGCCGTTCTTGAAAACAAGCGAGCGATAATTGCTCCCGGTGACGGCGGCCACTTCTTCCAGGGAGACCTGTTTGATTTCAGCCAGGACCCTGGCCGTCTCGATAACAAAAAGGGGCTCGTTTCGCTTCCATTTGTCCCGCAATTTCTGGGGAACAAGATAGGGCGAGTCAGTTTCGACGAGGAGTTTTTCCAGGGGAAGAGCGGCGGCGATCTCCCGCAGGCCGGACGCGTTCCGGTAGGTCAGGATGCCCGAGAAAGAAATCAGGAAGCCCAGGCCGATCATCCGCTCGGCGGTCTCCCGGTCCTCGGTGAAACAGTGGAGCACGCCTCCGCGGCTGAACCCTTCTTCCTCAACCGCGGCCAGGATCTCCTTTCCCGCCTCCCGGCTGTGGATGATGACGGGAAGCTCCAACTCCTGGGCCAGTCGAAGCTGAGCTCGAAAGACCTCGGCCTGGACCGGGGCAGGGGAGTAGTTATAGTGGTGGTCGATCCCTATCTCCCCGACCGCCGAGATTTTCCCGGCCCTCGCTAGTCCGCGAATCGCTTCGAGATGGGACGGGGAAGAATCCTTGGCCTGGTGGGGATGGATTCCTACCGCGGCCGAGATCCATGGAAATTCCTGCCTGAGGTCGAGAATTCGGGACAGGCTCTCCGGAGCAGTCAGGTCGATAGGGCAGAGCAGGTGCTTGACGCCGCCGGCCCAAGCCCGCCGCACGACCTCCTCGCGGTCCGGGTCGAACTCGGCCATATCCAGATGAGCGTGGGAGTCGGCGATTTCCATGAGGAAACGGTCTTTCTTCCCGGAGATCGAGGCCGATCTCCGGCGAGTCGGAGCTGTCCTATTACTGGGTGAGCTTGGCCTTCAGATGGCGGATGGGCAGCGCCCCGTAGCTTAACAGCTTCTGCAGGAACTCCTTCTGGCTGAACGCTTCGCCCTTCATCTTTTTGTAGTCCTTCTCCATATCCAAGATCTCTTGGTAGCCGATGTAGGCATAGGCCGCATCGCAGGGCTTTAGCAAGATCCGGTTCCATTTCCATTCCGCTTCGGCTGGGGTTTGAAAGCCTCCGGCCGTCATATACTGGATCGCCTGTTCCTTGGTCATTCCGCCCTGGTGAATGTTGAGCTCCAGATTAAAGTCCATGACCATCTTGAGCTGGCTTTTCAGCTGGTTCAGCCGGAGTCGGAGGTCGTAATTGCCGAATCCTTCGAAAACCAGCATCTCCTCCAGACAAACAGGCCAGCCCTTGATGAGCGGCATGTTGGGATACAACTTCTCCAGCAGGGAACTGGATTTCTGGGTGAAGAACGTGGGGACGAACCAACCCGGAAAGATCTGCCGGACCGTCCACCAGGGGAAATAGAGGATGTTGTACTCTTCCAAAAGGGATACAGCCTGGTCGGCCGACAGGTCCTCAGGAATCGGAGAAACCTGGACGGTATAAGATCCTCCGGTTTCGTAGGGACCGGGGCTCAGCAGGCGAGTCCAGCAGATTCCTTGTTCGGCCGTCGGCATCGGCTCGATGGCCAGCTCGACATCAGGCAGGGTGATGAGCCCTTTCTTGGAAATAAATGATTGGATGGATTCTACGCTCGCCCTGGCCTGGTCGACGAAGTCTTCCTTGGTGGGATGGTCCTCTTTTATTTTGTCGAAGACGCCCTTGATAAAAATGTTCCTGAGCTGTTCTTCGTTGTACTGGGTCGAGAGCTGCTCCATGCTGATATTGGGATACATGATCCTGTAGAAAGGCATGGAGACAATGGCCATCTCCCGGCGGATGTTGTTGTAATCGGCCTTGGCCCGGGCCACCAGCTCCGCTCCCGGGATGCTGAACTCGCCGGTGAGGGTGAGGAGCCGCGAATGGGCCTGTTCGCCTAGCCGGAAGTTGCCCGTGGACTTGGGAAGGAGCTGGGTCTGGAGGAACGACTGGTAGTCTTCCAGCGCAGGGATGATCTTGGCCCATTCGGCCTGGAACTTGGTCTTCATCTCGGGCGAGGCCGGCTCGATGAGCGTGGGGACCTCGACTTTGTAGAAATCCATGATCCCGGGGAATTGTTTGATGGCCGTTTCGGTGTAGATTTGGGGCGGGGTCTGGAGGTTCTCCTTGGCTTTCTTGATGAGGTTGGGGAGATTCTTGGCCCTTTCGACGGCGCTCTTCATCCGGGAGTCCAGAGGAGCGAATTCCTTGGTCAGGAGGCTCCGGATGCTGTTCAAGAAGAGCTGGTTGTAGAAGATGGGGTTGTATTGCCAGGGGAGGATGTTCTCATGGCGGATTATCTCCAGGTCGATGGCGTTCCTCATGATATTGTAATCGATCTGGGCATCGTCGCCGAGTTTGGCCTTGTCCGTTTTGGCCACCAGTTCCTGGCTGAACGCGTCCAGCTCGTCGTGGTGCTTCTCGATATTCTTATCGCTCAGGTCCTCGAGCTTGTCATCGTATTTGTGAAAGCCGGCCAGGGTCGCGGCCGTCGGGTAGAATTTCCAGTAGGCGTCGAGATAGTTGTCCATCGTCTTCTGGAACTTGGCCTCTTCCTGGTTTTGCGAGGAGAGCAAAAAACTCAGGCCCAAGAGTGAAAAAACGAAGACAAAAAGGATCAAGGGAACGGTCCGTTTTCTCATCGAAACCTCCTTCATTATATGTACAAAACTCGGCCGGAAAAATTCCTCGCAGAGAATCCTACCATAAAAAGACGGGTGAATCCAAGAAGGTTTTTTGTTCACCATCGCAGGAGTGCGGACGCCCAGGTATAGCCGGAGCCGAAGGCCGTCAGCGCGACCACGTCACCGGGCTTGATACGGCCTTCCTGAACGGCCTCGTCGAGAGCGATGGGGATGGACGCGGCCGTCGTGTTGCCGTACTTGTGGATGTTGCGCATGACTTTGTCCAAGGGGATTTTGAGGCTATGGGCCACCATCTGGCTGATCCGGTCATTGGCCTGGTGGGGGATGAGCAGGGCGATATCCTCCACCGTGAGGCCGTTGTGCCGGAGGGCCACTCGGACGGCTTCCGGCATCTTGGCCGAGGCGTTCTTGAAAACGTTCTTGCCGTCCATATAGGGAAAGAACTTTTTGGCCCGGGCCATCTCTTCCGTGACGCAGGGCTTGTCCAAGCAGCTGGGCTTTTCCAGCCAAAGGTCGGTCAGGTGGCGGCCGTCGGCAAAAAGATGGGTGGAGAGGATACCCCTTCCATCATCCCGGCCATTCGGCTCGAGGATGACGGCCGCCGCGCCATCCCCGAAAAGGACGGCCATGTCCCGGCCTTCGTCCGCATAATTGAGGTTGGTCGATTGGACTTCGGCGGCCACCAGCAAGATTTTTTTATAAGTTCCCGTCCGGATATACTGGTCGGCGACCGAAAGGGCGTAGATGAAACCCGAGCACTGGTTCCGGATATCGACGGCCCCGATCGGGGCCAGATCCAGCTTGGCCTGAACCAGGACGCCGATGCCGGGAAAATAGTGGTCGGGAGAAAGAGTGGCGGCGATGATCAGGTCGATCTCCGACTTGTCGGTGCCGGAGCCGGCGATCGCTCGCCGGGCGGCTTCAGCGGCCAGGTCCGAGGTCCCGACTCCGGGGTCGACATGATGCCTTTCGATGATTCCCGTCCGCTGGCGGATCCATTCATCGGAGGTGTCCATCAGCTTTTCAAGGTCGAAGTTGGTGACCACTCGGGGAGGGACATAGTGGGCGATTCCCGTGATGATGGCTCTTTTGTTCATCCGTGCGGCCACCATTATAATGGATGAATTTTTAAAAATAAAGGAGATTATTGCGGCCGCAAGAGCGGCTCCCCTCGAAAAACGCCTCGGGAAGGCTAAACCTTCGAGGTCGCTTCTCCATTCCCAAGTTATTCATCACATAAAGGGAAATGCTTACGATTTATTAGGTTCCGCTTGACGGACGGCCTTCCCAGAGGTAGGATAATTTTCAGTGGAGACGCAGGCGAAGAGAATGTGGATGAAAAAGCGGCGTTTTCTGTGGCCTTCTGTCCTCTGCCTGGCGCTGCTCGGCCTTCTCGGCGCTCAGGAGGATTTCCTCAGGGTCGAGGCCTCCATCGTTCCCCGCAAACTCTCCCGGGGGGAAGAAGGGGCGGTCATCCTGAAGCTGAGCCTCCAGGCGGGGATCATGGTCAGCCCGAAGCCTGATTTCACCATCGAGTTCAAGCCCTGCCCCGAGCTCGTCTTTCCCAAAAATTTTTACAACGCGACCGACCTGGAAATCGAGATTGAAGAGCAGGATGGACAGGAATCGCTCGACCTCCAGAAGGCCATCCGCGTCCCCTTCACCGTGAGTGAAGAAGCGGGAAAGGGAAGCCATATCCTGGAAGGACGGATCAAATATTTCGCTCGGTCTCAAGAAGAGGATTGGTGTGTCAAAACCAGCGCCAAGTTCTTCGTGCCTTTCTTCACCCGCTCGACTTCGGTCAAGAAAAAAGCCTGAGATCCCTCATATCCATTTCCGGGCGATATACCAGGCCATGGTTTCTTCCACCCCCTGCTCCAGCGTATAGCGGGGTTTGAAGGAGAGGATCTCGGTGGCTTTCCTGACGTCTACCAGCCATCCTGGCTGGATGAAGTCGCGGTACTTATCACGGTTAAAAAGCCCGGGGTTGCGGGTCAGATGGTAGCCGGCCTCAGACAAAAGGGTGAAAAGATAGATCAGGCCATAGGGAATCCTGATCCTCCGGCATTTCTTTCCCAGCGCCGCCGCGGCCGCCCTGCCCAGGTCTTCCCAGGTACAGGGCTCGGCATTGGCGATGTTGAAGATCTCTCCGCTCGGCGATGATGTCTGCCCGCAGAGGTAGAGGGCTTCAACCAGATCCTGAACGTAGATGATACTCGCCTCTTTCCTTTCCTTGAAGCTGAGGAAGATTCCTCGCGCCGCCATCTTGAAAAAGCCGAGGAAGTCCCGGTCCAGGGGCCCGAAAACCGCGCTCGCCCTGACGATGGTGAGGGGAAACTGGTCCTTGAAGTTGAGGGCTTCCTCCTCGCCGTGTAGCTTGCTCCTGCCATAATGGGTGATCGGTCGCGGCCGGTCGCCCTCCAGGACGGCTCGACGGCCGTCCGACGGGCCGGCCGCAGCCTGGCTGCTGAGAATGACGACCTTGGGGCGTTCTTTGAGGCTCCGGAGGGAGCGGAACAGACTTGCCGTGCCTTGCCGGTTTACAGTATAATAATCAGCCGCTTTCAGGGATCGTGTTTTGCCGGCGAGGTGGAACACGAAGTCGAGGCCGGCCGGAAGCGCAGGGATAGAGAAGAGGTCCCCCCTCAGCACTCGGACCTTCTTTTCAAGGAGGGCCGGTTCTTTTTCCGGGTTCCGGACGAGGACGAAGACCTCCACATCCCTGGCCAGGAGGAGATCGACGAGATGGCTTCCGACGAAGCCGGTTCCACCGGTGAGAAAGGCCCTCATCGTCCCGATTCTATGAAATTTATCTGTCCCGGTCAATGGCGACCGAAGCGGAGGAGACGAACAATTAAGCACATGGCAGCGCTCATCGTCATCATGGGGATATTTTTCGGCCTTGTTCAGGCGTCCACCCTGACTATGCCTCTGGAGCAAGTGAAGCCGGGCATGAAGGGGAAGGGCAAGACCGTTTTATTGGGCGGCGACATCAAGGAATTCGACGCCGAGATCCTGGGCATCATCGAGAACAACCAGCCCAAAAGGAGCATCATCCTGGCCAAGCTCTCCGGCCAGGGCCTGGAGAACACCGGGATCATCCAGGGCATGAGCGGAAGCCCCATCTACATCGAAGGCAAACTCATCGGAGCGGTCGCCTACTCCTTTCCCTTCGCCAAGGAACCGATCGCCGGGATCACGCCGATCGCTGAAATGCTGGCCATTTCCGAACAGCCCGTCCAGGGCAAGCCTTCCGCCGTATCGTCTCTTCCCCTCCGCGCGAGTCTGTCATTGGCCGACCTCATGGCCTTCCACAAGGACCTCGCGATTGCGCGTCCGTCCCTGCTCTCCCAGGGGCAAACGATGGCTCCGATCGGCGTTCCGCTTGTCTTCGGGGGGTTTACTCCGGCGATCATCGAGGAGACCAGGCCGCTGTTCACCCGTTCGGGATTCAACCCAATGAGCTTGGGCTCTGCGGCCCAGACTGCAGCCGCTGTGCCTGAGGCCGGAACGACCCTGCGGGAAGGGGACCCGGTGGCCGTCGAGCTGGTCGGCGGTGACCTGAGTGCGGCCGCAATCGGGACGGTGACGCATGTCGACGGGGAGCGGGTCCTGGCTTTTGGTCATCCTCTTTATAATCTGGGCAAGGTTGACTATGCGATGGCCAAGGCGAACGTCCTAGGCGTGATCCCGAGCCTCCAGAACTCGTTCAAACTGGCTGCGGTGGGCGTCCGGTTGGGACGGTTCTCTCAGGACCGGACGGCCGGCCTGCTGGGCGAGCTGGGCAAGATGCCTCAGTCTGTGCCGTTGGGAATCCGCCTCCTCGAGACCACCGGCCGGGCTAAGGAATTTAAGGTCGAACTGGCCAATGATAGGATCCTGACTCCGCTGCTGGTGAACATGACGGTGGCTTCCCTTCTGTCGAGCGAAGAGCGCTCTCTGGGCGACCTTTCCTTTGCCCTCGACGGCGATGTCTATCTGGACAACGGCGCCAGCGTCCATCTCGAGGACCTTTTCTCCGGAAACCTCGACACGGCCACGACGGGCCTCAGCGGCCTGCTCACCGCCGTCGTCTACTACCTGACCAACAATGAGTTCCAGGCGCTCGGGATTCATCGTCTCACGCTGACCATCCGTGCCCTGGAAGAGGCCAAGTTCTGCGCCCTGGAACGGGTCTGGTTGGATAAGTACGAGGTCTCGGCGGGCGAACGCATCCAGGTGAAGATCTATTGCCGGGCCTTCGGCGGACAGAACTTCGAGGAGGAGATCACGGTCGAAGCCCCGCCCCTTCCGGCCGGATCGGAATTCAATCTGATCATTGCCGATGCCGCCTCCGTTCAGCAGGTGGAGACCCTCCAGTATCGGAGCCAGGATTTCGTGCCTCGCAGCCTGGGCCAGCTGATCCGCATCCTCAACAATCTGCGCAAGCATAACCGGGTCTACTTCAAGATGATGGCCTCCAAGCCGGGCCTCTTCGTCAAGGGGGAGGAGATGCCGAACCTGCCGCCCTCGATGAAATCCCTGTTTGCCTCCCCGCGGGCGGCCGCCTCTCTGCCCACCGAATTGACGCGATCCACACTCCGGGAATACCAGCTTCCCATTCCCTATGTCTTTCGCGGGATGGTCTCGATTCCCGTCAAGATCAAAAAATAGGAGAGCCGGGATGAGAAAGTACCGAAGCCTGATAATTATAGTTTTTATCGGAATAGTCGGAATGACGCTGCCGCTCGAGGCCGTGGTCCCCCGCAAATGGGAAATCCGGACCAAGGACGATTTCCTCAAGGGCAAGCTGGACGGCCTCTCCGTGACTTTCGAGGGGGTCATCTCCCTGGCCCCTGAGGAAGGCAAGCTGGACGGACCGGCGGAGGACTTCTATCTCTCCTTTCTTCCCCGACCGGACGGCACCGGATTTCTCGGCACCGGACACGGCGGCAGGGTCTACAGTATCGGCAAGGACGGTAAGGTCGAGCTCTATTTCCAGGCCCAGGAGATGGATGTCACCTGTCTGGCCATGGACTCCAAGGGCATGCTGTTCGCGGGAACTTCCCCCAACGGCAAGGTCTACAAGATCACCGGAAAAGACCAGGCCGCCGCGTTTTTCAACCCCGGGGAGAAATATATCTGGGACCTGGTATTTGCTGACGACGGCTCTCTGATGGCCGCGGTCGGGGAAGCGGGAGGAATCTACAGGATCAGTCCGGAGGGAGAGGGCCAGCGGGTCCTCAAGGCTGAGGAAAACCATATCCTATGTCTCCACAAGGGCGGCCAGGGAGATTTCCTGGCTGGAAGCGGCGGCGTCGGCGTCGTCTATCGTCTCAGCGCCGCTGGCCGCGCCACGGTCCTGTTCGAATCCTCCTACGAGGAGATCAAGAGCCTGGCCGTTGACGGGGACGGAAACATCTACGCGGCCTGCGGCGGGACGCCGACACGGACAAAAAAAGAGGAACCTTCTGACTTGCCCGTCCGGATCTCCACGGAAGTGACCGTATCGGCCGGCGCTCCGGCCCCGACCGGAGTGCGTTCGCCGGCAGGCTCGAGCTCAACAGCGAAGGAGCCGGGCGCACTCTTCCGGGTCCGGCCCGACGGCATCGCCAAGAAGCTGTGGGAGTCCGAGGACGAGCTCATTTACTCTTTGCTCTGGAAAGAAAAGGAAAAGAGGCTCCTTTTCGGGACAGGAGACCAGGGTCGCATCTACACTGTCGACCGGGAAGAAAAAATCTCGCTCCTTCTCCAGGGCAACTCCGAGCAGATGTATGCGCTCGAACCCGTCGACACCAAAATTTGCGTACTGGCCGATAATCCCGCCCGGTTGCTGATCCTTTCCG
>Ga0307378_10009971_pt1 | contig 12406 bp, 7 predicted proteins | sample UN1MG_FD_202238 | JGI IMG/M metagenome (GOLD analysis project Ga0307378, IMG submission 202238) | Soil microbial communities from Risofladan, Vaasa, Finland - UN-1 | ecosystem: Environmental > Terrestrial > Soil > Coastal area > Acid sulfate soil | place: Finland: Risofladan, Vaasa | collected...
TAATAGCTTTCTTTTTCAAGAATATCGGCGGAAACGCCACCTTTATTGCGGCCCTCATCGCAGAGCTGGCTGTATTAGCCTGCTATTTTTTCACCGAGATCCCCTACCTGTGGTTTAACGTGATCGGCTGTGTTGTGCTCATCGCCCTGGCTCATTTGATGAACCCTCTGTTTGTGGCGATAAACAACAATAGAGCTTAACGCGGCCCTTTAATCCTCCTATAGTTTTCATCATAGTAGCTACTCTTTAAAAAGATAAAAAAAATAAAATGGTACAAGAAATCTGAAACTGAGAACAAAGGGATAATAATAAAAAAGAATAAAACTATTATAAAGAATAAAATTTTGTATTATCAATAACTTAGACTGTAATTCGTTGATATTAAACTAAATCTTTTTTTCTTTACTTTATTTGCCTCTCCAGCTCAATCCGATCAAATAATCAAGCGTTCCACCGAGAGGGACGTTCGGCGGCGAGCAACGAAAAGGCCTGCCAGCAAAAAAACCGTTCCCTTCTAATGTTGGTCCGACTGCTATTTCAGGAAATTTTCTGCCAGCCAGAATTCGTAGCCGCCTCCGATCCATCTTGAGTAAGTCAGTCTTTTACCGTCAGGGGAAAATTCAGGGCTTCGACCTCGAATATTCAACTTCACGGGCTCTCCCCCCTCCATCCGGATTTTATAAAGCTCAAAGTCCATTCCTTTGATCCGATTTTCGTAGATAATCTCTTTCCCATCCGGGGACCAGCAGAGAATATATTCTCCTCCCTTTGTTATCAGCTTGGGTTCTCTTCCATCGACATCCATGGTCCATATTGAATACATGCCTTCCTTCTTATACTGCTCATAGTCAAAAAGTATAAAAGCGATTTTTCGTCCATCCGGGGACCACCGGCAGCAGCTGTACCAGAGCCCTTCTTTATCCGCAGCGATGAGTGTTTTCGGTTCTCCTCCATCCACAGGGATTGTGCTTATTCCCGATAAACGCTTTTTTATGTATTCAGTGGAATTGGCATATTTGGATGGACTGATACTATATGTGAACACAATTGATCTACCGTCAGGTGACAGATGGAGACTTCCGATTTCTCCGTCAAGAGTCGACATTTCCTCCGGATCTCCCCCTTCAGCAGGAACAGTCATAAGAATCGAATAATTGGGTGCTTTTCTCTGGATAAAAATGATCTTTTCTCCATCAGGAGACCAGATAAATGTTCCCATTCTTCGGTCAAGGACAAGCTTCGGATCTCCCCCTTTTGATAACACGGCCCACAGCCGAAAAGTGTTCAAAGACCTGAGGTAATCTGAGCGAAAAGCAATCTTTTCTCCATCAGGAGACCAGCGGGGTTTATAGTTGCCACAAGGGAATTGGGTCAACTGAGTTTCTCCGGATCCATCGGGATTGGCGGTGAAAATGTGTTGAGTCCGAAACGCGGTGGGAAATCCGATACTTCCGTCTTTCGTCCAGTTTCCTCCCAGGATATGGGTTTCCCGCGTAACCTGAACAGGCACGCCCTCAGGCTTCCCTTCAGAGGAAATTCTTATGATCCAGATTTGAGGATTTCCAGCTCTGTACGAAGCGAATGCAAGCCATTTGCCGTCATAGGACCACCCCGGACCACTGTCCACAGCCGGATTAGATGTGATTCGGACAGATTCCCCCCCCTTGGAAGGCATCACATAGATATCCGTATTGTCTTTGTGCACCGCCGTGTAGGCAACCCATCGCTCATTGGGAGATAAAATCATCGATCGATACTTCCTTGCCTCTTTCGGGTTCTGAAAAGTGAGTATCTCCTCCCAATCTCCTCCAGTAGAAGGAACGGCAAACAGGCCCTTAGAGGGAACATGGAAAACAACTTTCCTGCCGTCCGAACTCCAGTTCGCAGGCGTCATCTCCTCTGGTTTTCCAGAGCTCTGGTCAGCCGAGACGATCGTTCTTGGCGGTCCGCCTTTCATGGATACGACCTTTATGTTTTTATCCGAATCAACAAAAGCGATCCATAGGCTGTTCGGCGACCACAGCATGTTCCAATTCATATTCTGTCCAGTTGTCAGACCAACATCCTTCCCTGTGGCAATATCCCTTACCCAAATTTCGTTTTGACGGATTAGGGCAAGTTTTTGCCCGTCCGGCGATATGGAATCAATATAGTCTTCACCTTTGTAGATTTTGGAGAGTTTAAATCCCTTTTCACCTTTTTCGACTAGAGCTTTAACTTTTTGGAGAATAGACAGTTTTTCTTTAGCCATTTTAACTACTTCTGCTTGATCAGGAAAATTATCGACCACTTTCTGAAAGGCCCTTGGGGCCTCTTTAAGCCCCAGTTTCTCATAACACAGCCCGATGTGAAGCTGGGCATTGGCTGCGGTCGCCCGTTCATCCGGAAACTTTTTGACAACCTGCTTGTAAACCTCTATGGCTTTCTCAAGATCCCCTTTGGTTTCTTCAAGATATAAGGCTTTCTCAAAGAGTTCTTTGGCTGTTTCCTGTTGAATCATACTTGAAAAAAGGATAGAAACCCCTGCCAATAGTAAAATCACCATGATTAAATTTTTCTTTTTGTTCATCGCTTACCTCCAAAATGTCAGATGCTGATAAAATAACCATTGAGAACAATTCATGTGTTGAGGAAATGTGGAAATATCATGGAAGATTTTCCATCAATCCACAAACTTGTAGCCGATGCTGTGAACACTCCGGATATACCGGGGTTTGGACGGGTCCTCTTCGACTTTTTTCCGAATGTGAGCGATATGGCTGTCTACAGTCCTGTGTGAGACAAACAGATTATCGACCCCCCATACGTGATCAAGGAATTCGTCCCTCGTGATGACCTGGCCTTTTCGCGCAATCATAAACTCAAGGATCTTGAGTTCAAGAGGAGTCAGGCCCAAATTTCGCCCTTCTTTCCGGGATTCAAATTTTTTAAAATCCAGTTCGACATTCCCAAAACGGTAAACACTCATCTCATTCTGGTAATCCTCGACACGTCGGAGAAGAGCCTTGACACGGGCTGAAAGCTCCTTCAGGCTGAAAGGTTTTGTCACATAATCATCGGCACCAAGCTCTAAGCCTAAGACCTTATCTACTTCCTCATCCTTAACAGTCAGCATCATAACAGGAGAAGTGATTCCCTCCTTTCGTATTTTTTTGCAGATCTCAAAGCCATCCATCAAGGGAAGCATCACATCCAGGATAACCAGGTCTGGGCGCAATTCTTTAGCCAGCTCCCATCCTTTTATCCCATTCTCTGCTGTAACCACATCATAACCCTGGGATGTCAATGTATCCTGGAGGATTACCCGAATTCCAGTGTCATCTTCAACAATAAGGATGGTCTTTCCCACGATTCTCTATACTCCTTTGCAGATAGGCAAAATCAGAGACATACAGCTTCCTTCTCCTGGCTGACTCCTGACGACAACATCTCCTCCGTGTGCATCCATGATATGCTTGACTAATGTCAGGCCGAGACCTGTTCCAGTGGGAGATACCGAAGAAGCCTGTTTTCCCCGATAAAATCTTTCAAAGATTCTCTTTTGCTCATTATCCTGAATCCCGATTCCTTTATCCCGTACCGCAATCTCGACACTGTTCTCTTTTCGAACGATTTGGACGTTGATTTTTTTCTCCTGACCGGAAAATTTGGCCGCATTGTCCAGGATATTGTGCAACGCCTGGCTCATGGCCTCTTCATCGGCGAAAACCGTAGGAATATCGCTGCCTACTTCGATTCCAACTTTGAAACCATCACTTTTGTTCTCTTTTTCAAAACTTTCTACCTCTCGGCGAACCAGCTCAACGATATCGACCGATGCCATCTTGTATTCCCTTTTCCCTTCCTCGATTTTAGTGAAGTCCAGAACATTCTTGACGAGTCTTTTTAATTTTTCTGAATCATGACTGAGAATCCTGTAATATTCCTGAGCTTTGTTTGGATCTTTTACCTCCTCGTCCAGAAGACGCTCGATGATCCCCCCCATCGACGTCAGAGGTGTTTTGAATTCATGTGAAACGGATGCAATAAATTCCGATTTCAGATTGAGTAGATTCACCTCATGTATGATAGTACGGATAATGAGACCTGATCCAAAAAGAAGGATAAAAAGCAGGACTAAGATTGTCCAGAAAAAGATGTTTTTATACAGGAAAAATCCTGATTCGCCACCCCCAACCTGATATAGCTCCAGCCTCCAGGGGGGAAAATTCTCAGGGAAAAAATCTGTGATAACCGGCCTTCCTTTGGCAGCATCCGCATCACCAAAAATGATGTTATCGGAAAGGGTTGAACGGAGAAGGATGAAGACGCCTATTGGACAGTTCTCTTTTACTATGGTATCAATGGCTTCCGTCAGATTGTCTATCCGCAAAAGCGAACCAAGGAATTCTCCATAATGACCTGAAACCTCTCTATACAGGGGAATCAAAAGCACTAGAATATCATTATCTTCAAACTCAAAGGCATTTTTTTGAACCTGAGGACTGTCACTGCTTAAATTTTCCAGCTTTTCTCTTGTGCCGGGCAGGATATTATGTCTCACAACCTCAGCCAAGTGCCAAATATCCAATTTTTTATCTATTAAATCTTGTATGTCATCAACGGCAGCGCCATATTCGTCTGGAATATCATTTGATGAATTTTCCGCAACCACTTCATCAATCATATTTTTCAGCATGGTCGTGTACAGCTTGATCTGATCTCCATCCAAAGACCAGACATTATCAACTAGCTGATTATAAGTTTTAAGTGATTCTCGGAAAAAATCGCCATAATTTTTATCTAATCGAAGGACATCCAGCATTTCCAAGCTGGAGACAAAGTTCAGAGGGCGACCCGATTCAGTGAGCAAATCAGGAAAATCTGCAATGATCGAGCGATAGATTATCAGGGCTTGTTTGAATTTTTTATGCTTGACCTCACACCTTCCCACACGGCTCAGGATCCAAGCTTTTACTTGGTTATCCTCTGCTCTGTTGAGAATTTGATTGTACAGGGTGACAGCCTCAAAAAAATTCCTGCGGCGAAATTCGGCTCTTTCTACTTTTTCCAAATCAGGCTGCCACTTTCTCCACTCTTCGGGAACAAACAAAGTCTTTGCAGCTGGAGGACGTGGCTGCAAGCCGGGAAACCAGGAAGGATTTTTAAAATTCCAGATAACAGTTTGCCCAAAAAGCGACTCATCCTGGAGACGCTGTATAATCAAATTACTGATCGCTCGATAGTCCTGGTCGAAAATGGCTTTACTTGATGAGAGCTCTTTCAAGCTTAATGAATCCCTCTCGATGAGTGATCGGATTCCCGCCTGTACTGATCTGATAAATTGTTTCTGCTCATCGAGATTCTGCTGCAGGAGCTTGTATCTTTCATTGTGAATAGCCCTGATTCCAAAAAAGGCCAGGATAATGGAAGGCAGGAAAATAACAACAAAAAAAATGGCAAGGAATTTCTTGTTTTGGATCAGGACTAATTTGAGATTTTCTAGCATACAACCCCGCGCATCTTTATTCCGTATTATCATACTATATCAAGAAATATGAAAAAATGTTAAGGAAATGTGGAAATTCTATCAATATGATAATTTTCCGATCAGTAACAAAAAAAACCTGAATAAAAAAACGACACCAATTCTCAACCAAATCACAACACAACCTTAACCAACAGACATTCATAAAACTTTATAATGATATTGCAGATGGTGCAAGTTTTCTTCTGAAGAGGGGGTGATGCCAAAGATAAAACACAAAATTAACAAAACAATAATAAAAAAAGGAGGAGAAAATGTTTAATAACTCAAAACGATGGGGATTGGTGATCCCATTAATGGCGGCTTTAGTTTTTATGGGGATTAATTCTCTCGATGCCAAGAAGCCCGTGAAGGAGACTTGGGCAGTTACAATTCCGAACGAAAGTATTAATCTATATGGATCTCTTAATGGGGATAACGTCAAGGTCGGTGTAAAGAAATACAAAGGCGGGCCAACGACAGGATATTACTTTCAATTAACAATAGAAAATGATCTAGATACGACGGATTACAGTCAAGTTAGTTTTCGGAATTTATATCTTGAACAGTCTGATTATCAGGCATATTGTTGTCATTTCCCTGGTATTAATTGCTCACCTCCAATTGGTGAATCTGGAACTTGTATGCAGGAGTTTCTGGAAAATCAACCCCATCCCGCTTGTAATTATAATGAGATATGCCTGATAATCAGAGTAGATTATGATATTGAAGATATAGTTACAGGGGACCCCATCCCCATCCAATCTTCTGGCTGGGTAATGATCGATGTCCGTAACACATTCGAGGCTTTTACGGATGACTATGATGGTTATCACAACATAGTGAGCAGTAATAACATTGCGGCAATGGATATTTCTAGAGACACAACAGGAGATGCATGGACAATTACCATCTTAGACGATATTGGAACCGACGACGATGATTTTATTTTTCAAGAAACCTATAGACTCCTCAAAAACAAAAAAAGATGGGAAACCAAGATACCCCTCACTGCCACAACTCCATTTTCTTTCGTAACAACCTGGACCCGCAGTAAATAGAAGGCTTATCCAAACTCATTCAAGTTTTTCCATTAAGTCGAGAGGATGTTTACTTAAGACCAAAAAGAGAAACTCCGTCTCTTCCCCCTTTCTTGATGCCAAGTAACTTTTCAAGCTTACGCAGTTCATCTCAAACTGTCCATTTTTCCCGCCCTGAATCATTTGACTTCGTTCTTATCCTGGTATAACCTTTCAATAGGGGAAATTGCTGCAAAACATCATTTCGTTGAACATGTGATTTTCCCCCATTGATTTTTCTGGGAATGCACTGTCCGTGAAGATAAGGCTAGGTTGGAAAAGAAAGGCAATAATACTTTTTTCGGGAGTGATAATCCTCTTGAGCGTCATCCTTACCATTCTGGCTATCCGTGAAGCCGAAAGGGGAAAGCTGGTTAAAGAAAAGGAGATAAAAGAAGAACAGGCGAGAACAGCCCAACTCCTCATCGATCAAGTGAGAGCGATTGTATCAGAAGCTGAGGAGAGAATAATGAGATCAATCCGGAATGATCAAATTTCATCTCAAGAAATAGTCCTTAAAGAAACCTGCAGGAGGATAGCAGAGGAAGAAGAAATCACCGATGAGATTTTTATTATCAACGCACAAGGCAGAATGTCTTTCCCGCTGATTAAACCGCTTTATTTTCTTCAGGGAGAAGGAGAATTTTCAGGTAAACATCCGATTGAAATAGAAGCCGATTTCCATTTCAAAAGAGCAGGAACATGCGAATTCCGTACGAAAAATTATCATCTGGCCATAGAATCATACAAAAAATTAATGAATGAAACTTCCGATATCGCCTCATGGGCAATACTCCTGAATTGCATTGGCCGTTGCTATACAAAATCCGGAAAAAACCTGAAGGCACTGGAAGCTTACCGAAAGGTCTTAAATAAATACCCTGATGAGATAAGCTCTGATGGAATTCCTTTCGGATTATTAGCTCGATACCAAATAGGAACAATCAACGGCAATATGGGTAAAAAAATTGAAGAAGTCGAAGCATTCCTTGAACTATACAGCAACATTGTCAAATCAAGATGGCAGTTGAAAAAGGACCGCTTTTATTTTTACCGGAAGAAAATAAGAAAAACCATTGAATCTGCCATTGTAGAAATAAGAGAAACAAACAATAATGAGAACCTTATCAAAGAATGGGAGAAGCTGGAGAAGATTGAGGAACAAAAACTAGGCCGGATGAACACACTAGAGAATCTTGCTCAAAGGATCGCGCCCTTGATTGAGAAAAAAAATCATGCCCCAAGAACATTGCCTGGAATTTTTGCCCATTTTTGCCAGGAGATTGAAGAAGAAGTCTATATGATCAGTTATACATACATCGATGATAAAATACTCTTGGGCATGAAAATCGACATCAGATTTCTCGCCGCAAATCTTCTGCCGAAAATATTGGAGAGGCTTCCTCTAAAAGAAGATTGGCATATCCAGATAAGAGATGAATCTGGGGATGTCGTGGCCGGAAAAAATATATGGATCCAAGAGAAGCAGTCTCCTTCCTTGGCGTTTTCAAAAAGCTTTGAGGAAAACTTCCTACCCTGGAACGTGAATATCCTCCAAGACAATCCCAGCGAAGCCGGGAGGAAATATATTCTGAGGAGAAATATTTATATCCTTTTTGTGGCAGCGCTCGTAATGGCCATACTTTTGGGAGGCTTTTTAGCTATCAGGATTACAGCCAAAGAGCTTGAACTAGCCAAGTTAAAATCAGAATTTGTTTCCACAGTCTCCCATGATTTCAGAACACCCTTGACGTCCATCCGTTATTTAGCCGAACTTCTCAAGAGAGGTCGGATTAAGGAAGAGACAAAAAAACAACTGTACTATGAAACCATAACCGATGAAACCGATCGCTTGAGCCGGCTGGTCGAAAACATTCTCGATTTCTCCAAAATAGAGGCAGATATGAAAGAATACAGCTTTGAGAAAACAGACATCGCCCAACTGGCAAGGGATGTTTCCTCTCGCTTTCAAAAACAGGTTGTCGGGAAGAAATTTATACTGATAACAGAGATACCGAAGCAAATGCCGAAAGTCTCAGCCGATAAGGAAGCCATTTCTCGGGCCCTTTTCAATATGCTCGATAATGCTTTGAAATACCGGGGACAAAGTCAGAGAGTAAATCTTCGAGCCTGGTCCGACCGAGAGAATGTGTTTTTAGAAGTGGAAGATGAGGGGATAGGGATCAGCAAGGAAGAACAGAAAAAAGTGTTTGACAGGTTTTACAGGTCTGACAGAACATATGACGATAAAATAAGGGGCAGCGGGATAGGTCTTGGAGTTGTCTCTCATATCATCAAGGCCCATAAAGGTGAGGTAAAGCTAGAAAGCGAGCGCGGTATAGGAACAAAGGTCACATTAAAAATACCAGTAAAAGGAGATATGGATAAAAATGGATAAGATTCTGGTTGTTGAAGATGATAATGCCATCCTTATGGGAATAAAAGATGACCTTGAGTTCGAGGGATACAAAGTCTCTACTGCCTCAGACGGCAAGGAGGGCTTGAAAAAGGCCATGGACCAAGATTTCCAGTTGATCATCCTTGATATCATGTTACCAGAGCTCAATGGTTTCGAGGTGTGCAAAAAGATCAGGGAAGCGGACAAAAACACCCCTATTTTGATGCTAACAGCAGTAAGGACCGAAGAGATGGATAAGGTGATTGGACTGGAATTGGGCGCTGATGATTATGTCACCAAGCCTGTGGGCACCAGAGAGTTAGTTGCCAGAGTGAAAGCGATTTTAAGAAGGACGCGGCAGAAGGAAGACGTTGGAGAGGTCCACACATTCGGTGATGTAACTATTAACATCAAAAGTCACGAAGTGCATAAGGCTGGAAAGAAGCTAAATTTAACAGCCTTGGAATTTAACCTGCTCAAGCATCTCATCGAGCATAAAGGAGAAGTGTTAACCAGGGATAACCTGCTCGATGAAGCCTGGGGGAATGCCATTGTCTCACCGCGGACAATTGATCCTCACATCGTTCACTTGAGAAGGAAAATTGAGGACGATCCAGCAAACCCAAGATTCATTATCAGTGTCAGGGGAGTTGGATACAAATTTATAGGGAAATGAGCTCTTAATCGAAATGCATCGCAATCTTAATCCAATCTTAACCGACAGTGGTGAAAAATTTGATACGATCTATGCACAGAGAGAATATTAACAGGCAAGATTGTTGGTGGATATGAGCCAAAAGAAAATCTCGCTTTCGCTTGTTATGGCCATAGCATTATCAATTCTGTTTACTCTATTTTTTTTGCCCAAAGCTTTCCCCCAGGAGTCAGCCGGACAACTCTACGAAGAAGCCCTTTTTAAGAAAGAAGCAGAGGGTGACATGGAGGGAGCCATCCAGCTTTTTCTCAAGATTATAACCGGCTTCCCTGAAGAGAGAGAAATGGGTGCCAAAGCTCAGCTTCAAATCGGCATGTGCTATGAAAAACTGGGTATGGAGCAAGCACTCAAAGCCTACCAGAAAGTGGTTGATGGTTATCCCGAGCAAACTGAAGAGGTCAGGCTTGCCAGGGAAAAAATCTCAAATCTTCTCAAAGCTCAGGCATTAACAGAGAAAGGGGAAAGAGAGTTCATTATCCGCCAGATCTGGTCAGGTCCTGGTGTGGATTTTCGCGGAAGCCCCTCCCCAGACGGCCGCTATCTCTCTTATATAGACTGGGAAACAGGAGATCTAGCCATCCACGAATTGGCGACTGGAAAAAAGCATTGCCTCACCCATGATGCAACATGGCAATCTCCCAGGCAACATGCCTTTTACTCGCGAATTTCTCCTGATGGCAAGCAAATCGCCTACTCCTGGTTTAAGCAACTTTCTGATGATAATTATTATATCGAATTAAGACTCATCGGAATTGATGGATCCTCCTCTCGCATTCTTTACGGCAACAAAGATTTTGAGATCTATCCAGCCCAATGGTCTTCAGATGGCAAACGTATTGCGGTCAGAATGTACAGCAGAACAGACAAGAAGTTCCAGATCGCATGGGTCTGGGTCAGTGATGGAGATCTCCATGTGATCAAGAAATCAGAGGTGAGACAGACAACACAAGATTGCATCTGCTATTCACCCGATGACCTATACATCGCTTTTGACCTTCCGGTCGAAGAAGATTCCGATAATTACGATATCTATCTTCTTGCTGCAGATGGTAGCCGGGAAATCCCTCTGATAGAACACTCAGCCAACGACAAGCTGTTGGGCTGGGCTCCGGGTGGGAAGGAAGTGATATTCATCAGCGACCGCACAGGAACCATGGACCTTTGGATGATTCCGGTCGAAAATGGTAGGCGTAAAGGGTCTCCCCAAATGATTAAAAGCGATATCGGGAAAATTTTTCCCTTGGGATTTACTCAAAACGGCGCCTATTTTTTCAGCACGTATCGAAGCTGGTTTAATTCCTCTGTTGCTACTATAGACTTAAATACGGGTAAAGTTCAATTTTCTCTGAAACAGCCCTTCAAAGGTTCAAATCGCTGCCCCCAGTGGTCACCCGATGGCACACAGATGGCCTATATTTTTGAGCAACTCAAACCTGCAGGACCTGGTTTTTTTGAGGAAGTCCTCCATATATATTCCCTCGAAACTGAAGAGGACCGCGAAGTGTCTTGTAAATTAAAGTTTCTGAATAATCCCCGTTGGTCCCCAGACGGCCGCTCCATTATGGTCACATCTTTCTATAATCCGGAGAGAAAAAAAGGTTACGTTGGAGGGTTTTACCGGATCAACATTGATAATGGGAAAGTGAGCCAAATGGCCGAATATGCTCTGGAAAGTCTGGATACTGGTGAATGGGCCAATATCAGGGGCGAACGGTCAGCGGATGGAAGAGCTGTTTTCTATGTAAATCAAGGCTGCATCTTGAAACACGAAGTCAAATCAGGTCAGAAGCAGCAACTTTATTGTGATCCCAATATACTGAGAAATCTTACCATTTCGCCTGATAGAAATAGATTGCTTTTTGAAATCTACGACGCTGAAGAAGGCACAGGGAAGCTTCTGATTATGCTTGTGTCGGGCGGAGAAGCAAGGAAATTACTCATAATAAAGGAGCCGGGATTTCTTCGGACTTTTGACTGGTCATTTAATGGGAAATCCGTTCTCTTTGCCAAAGGCGAAAAAGATGGCACCAGCCTTTGGGAAATCCCCTCAGAAGGGGGAGAGCCTCAAATGCTCTGGAAAACGGATAAGAAAATAGACTGTCTGGATGTACACCCTGCTGGAGAACAGATTGCCTTCCACAATTATATGCAAGTCAAAGAAATTTGGGTGATGGAAAATTTTCTCCCCCATTAGTCTAATTTGAGTTCAAAGTTATTCGCGGGGATGGAGATCTCGGGACTCCTAGCCTCTGCCCGGTATGGATACCTTACGTCACAAGAAAAAATACTCACCTCTCAAAATGACCTTAAAGACCGGAGCATCTGCGTCCACAAGAAAGCACCCACATCCCTTCTTGCTCAAATGATTATAAAAAATGTTCTCAATTGTGGTTCAAACTCAAATGAGGTCTGACATCAGTTGATCTCAAATAAAAGCCCCAGAGATTATTTCCACAATTGACATCTTTATAATAAAGATAATATATTAAAAATATCAATCTTCAAAAGGAGCCCTCTCATGAAAAATACTTTTAAACTTTATTCCATTATTTGCCTTATATTTATTATTTCTATTTCTTCTGGAATTGCTCAAGAGAAAAACCAGCCCCCTCCATGTAAAGCACATCAAGTCAAAGGGAATATTTATGAAGTGAAAGGCGGAAGCGGCGCAAATACAGCTTTTTTTATTGGAGAAAAAGAGGTTCTTG
>Ga0307378_10009972_pt1 | contig 12406 bp, 8 predicted proteins | sample UN1MG_FD_202238 | JGI IMG/M metagenome (GOLD analysis project Ga0307378, IMG submission 202238) | Soil microbial communities from Risofladan, Vaasa, Finland - UN-1 | ecosystem: Environmental > Terrestrial > Soil > Coastal area > Acid sulfate soil | place: Finland: Risofladan, Vaasa | collected...
GACGCCGGCCCAGTTTGCAGCCGGGTGTATTGCCTCGGCTTCGGCTACGCCTTCGCCTCGGCAATACACGACAGAAAACGTGGATAACTCTCTAATTCGCTGTGGTACATAAACTGGGGTCAGGTCATTGCAACATATCGCTCAGACCTTGATGCTGCTTACATTATACCGTGCTGGGGCAGACCCACTGTCCCGCGTATGTCGCTGCTATTATGGCGGGTATTGTAGCCAAAGGCAAGTGGAAAGGGGCTCGACCAATGAATGTGGGCAAAATGGGCTGGACACCGCGGAGCGGTTGGGGTATTATACGGGCCATTGAACGACAAGCTGATTGATGACGAGTTGGCACTGGAAGGTAAAGGAAGGGGTGAAAAATGAGAACGGCTGTTCGTGGCTGCTATTGTTGCACATCTCGCGTGGATTTTCCCCCGTTGAGAACGCGGCTCTCGTCAATGGTGTTGTTGTTTTCGGTTTCAGCGGGGCTTTCATCTGATGCCGTCTGCGAGCCCGCGGCAAAACTCGTTGTACAAGCCGGCTGGCACACACGCATAGATACTCCGGTGTCGGTAGTGCTTGATAAGATTTTACCGCAGGGCAGCGATGCAGAATTTCAACTGGAGGAGGTCAAAGACTCAAAGCGTATTGAGGTTCCCTGTCAGGTAGAGGCAAGTAGTCCGCCAAGGCTGTGGTGGATTCTCTCGGGGACAACGCCTGCGGGGGCGCAGCGCACGTATCAACTCTCGCGGAAAAAGGCCGGCGATGACGCGGGTTTCAGGCGGGCCCGGGAAAACGGGAAACTGGCCAACGAGGGATTCAGGCGCTGCCATGGGTACGTGGAAGGCTGGCTCAAGCACGCAGACCCGAAAACGGGCCTGATTCCGAAGGGCCTTAAAGAAGACCGGCGTGACTTCTGGAATCCGCAGGATGCCGGCGCCGACAATTATCCCTTTATGGTGCTCACCGCCGCTATCATCGACCGTCCGCTTTTCGACGGTCGCATGCTCGACATACTCCGCACGGAGACCAGGCTCACTTCTCGCATCGGGGCGATGCCCGACGCCTATTCCTTTTCCAAACAGGGCTTCAGAGACGAAGAAATCAATATGGCCGGGATTATTTTCGGCTCGTCGGAATACGTAAAGGACGGCCTGCTGCCGCTGACCGAGTGGCTGGGTGAGAGCCCGTGGTCGCAAAGGATGGTCGCCATCGTCGATGATATATGGGAAAATGCGCCGGTCGATACGCCTTTTGGAAAAATTGTCTCCGAAAGCCACGAGATCAACGGCGAAATGCTGCAGGCGCTTTCCCGCATATACTGGATGACCGGCGAAAAGAAATACCTCGACTGGGCAATCCGGCTCGGCGACTATTACCTGCTCGATAAGCATCATCCAACGCGAGATGAGACCAAACTCCGATTACGCGACCACGGCTGCGAAGTCATATCCGGTCTGTGTGAGTTGTACGCGACGGTGCATTTTGCGATGCCCGAAAAGAAACAAGCCTATCAGGAGCCCATTCATGAAATGCTCGACCGCATCCTCGAAATAGGCCGAAACGAGCACGGCCTCTTTTACAACACCATCAATCCGCAGACGGGCGAACACGATGAGCGTGCAGCCGACACATGGGGCTACGACCTCAATGGGTTCTACACGGTGTATCTGATAGACAAGACCGAGCCTTATCGCCAGGCTGTCTTGAAAGCCCTCGGGAGCCTCAATGAACATTACAGAAACTACCGGTGGGAAGGCAATTACAGCGCGGATGGTTTTGCCGATTCCATCGAGAGCGCGATTAACCTGTATAATCGCGAGCCGGTCCCTTCTGCCGCCGAATGGATTGACAGCGAGACAAAGATAATGTGGGGCAAGCAGCAGGACGACGGCGTGATCGAAGGCTGGCACGGAGACGGCAACTTCGCGCGGACCACGATTATGTACTGCTTGTGGAAGACCGCCGGCGTCACCATCCGTCCATGGCGAGAGGATGTCGTCTTCGGCGCGGTGCAGGCCGGTGACAGTCTCAAGATAACGTTGGTCGCTGAAAAACCGTGGAAAGGGGAAATACTTTTCGACGCGCCACGGCATAAGACGAATATGAAGATGCCCCTCGACTGGCCCCGAATCAATCAGTTCTCCGAATGGTTTGTCGGCGAAGATGGTAAACGTTACCTCGTTCACAATATGACATCCGGCAGCCGGGAGATGCGGACGGGCCATCAGTTGCGGCGGGGTGTTTATGTCGAGCTGACGCCAAATAAAGAAAATCATATTGCGGTGACAGAAAGCTCAGGCGTCGGGACAATAGACGATGAAGGGGCACTGCAAATCCAGTGCGGGGGGCGGGGCGTGCTGCAATACAATCATGTACCCACGGCGCCGCCGGAAGGTGGGAACCCGCTTTATACCCGTAGCGGCTTTATTCATCCGCTTTGGTCGCCGACAGGTGAAATCCTGACCGATATTCACCCGCCGGACCACGTCCACCACATGGGAATCTGGATGCCGTGGACGAAGACGGAATTCGAGGGCCGAGAAATAGACTTCTGGAACCTTGGGGCAGGCAAGGGAACTGTTCGTTTCAAGGAATTCGTTTCACAGACAAGCGGTCCGGTTTACGGGGGTTTCCAAGCGCGGCAGGAGCACGTTGACCTTACCGCGCCGAACGGCGAGAAGGTCGCGCTCAACGAAAACCTGGACGTTCGCGTTTACAATATTGGCGGGCCCCAAAAGGGATATTGGCTCTGGGACTTCGTTTCAACGCAGCGCTGCGCAACGGATAGCCCGCTTCGACAGTGCGAGTATCACTATGGGGGCCTCGGTTTCAGGGCGACACGCAAATGGAAAGGCGGCAACTGCAACTATCTGAGCTCAGAGGGCAAGACGCGCCAAGACTGCGATGGAACAAGGGCCCGCTGGTGTGATATATACGGGGCGGCCCCCGACAAGTGGACGGGCGTGACGATTTTCAGCAACCCGCGGAATTTTCGGCACCCCGAACCTATGCGTATATGGTCGGGAAAAAATGACTACGTGTTTCTTGGCTTCGCACCCTCTCGACTCGGTGACTGGATTATGGAACCGGGCAAGGATTACGTCTTTCGATATCGCTTCTGCGTCCACGAAGGAAAGCCTGTCGTCGCGGATATCGAGCGGCTGTGGAACGACTACGCCGAGCCGCCCGAAATCAATGTGCAGCAGTTAAAGGATTAGAGTTGAGCAGGATGCCCTGATGCCTGAAAAAGAGCCCACCCATTCGGTCCGTTCCGGCCTCCCGAAGGGCCTGCCGATGTTCACGGCATCGGACCCTCAAGCCCTGATAGAAGAGAACGCCAAACTGGCCGAGCTCCAGAGCAAAGGTTTCCTCAAACGCTGGCGGGGCTATTTTCTGCTGACGGGGCCCGGCTGGCTTCAGAGCGCCTTGACATTAGGCGGCGGAAGCGCGATGGCCTCGCTTTTCGCCGGCGCTTATCTGCGATACAAGCTGCTCTGGGTACAGCCTCTGGCCATGCTCATCGGCATTGTAATGCTCGCGGCCGTCTCGCAACAGACACTCTCCACCGGTCAAAGACCCTTTCCCATGATGAAGCGCATCCTTAGTCCGGCGGTGGCATGGGCCTGGGCGTTCGGTGCGCTTGCCGTCACCGTGATCTGGCATTTCGCCCAGTACGCGCTGGCGGCAGGTATGACCGAGGACATGATTAGAGCATGTACCGGCTGGCAGCCTGCGCCGGCCGCTCGCACAATCGTTCTGGTTGGAATCGGCGTGGTGTTCCTGGTTATTTCCACCGCCGTCACCTGGAGCTACGGCAGGGGACATAAGGGCGTCAAGCTCTACGAGCGGACGCTAAAGGTCTTTGTGCTGCTCATCATGATCGCCTTTGCCCTCGTTGTGGCTCGACAGGCCTTTGCCGGACATATCCGGTGGGGCGAAGTTCTCAGAGGATTCGTGCCGCACGAGCTTGCGATTAAAGACCCAAGGACTGTCGCACTGGTGATGGGTGCATTCGGCGCCGCCGTCGGCATCAACTCCACTTTCCTTATATCGTACAGCCTCCTGGCCAGAGGATGGGGCAAGCAGCATCGGGGGCTCTCATGGTTCGACCTTATCACGGGGACATTCCTGCCGTTTTCCATAGTGACATCGCTGGTGATTATCGCCGCCGGAGCGACGATCTACAATCCACAGATATTCGCACTGGGAGCCACGGCCCTTTCGCCCGTAAAAGCGGCATCTATGTTCGAGTCGGCGGGGCTTAATGTATTTCTGGCGCGTATCGTGTTCGGGCTGGGAATTCTCGGAATGACGCTGAGCACTATCACGGTGCACATGCTCATGTCGGGCTTTGCAGTGTGTGAGATGTTCGGCATCGAGCCGGGCGGATGGCGGTATCGCCTGGCATGTCTGCTGCCGGCGCCGGCGGCGACCGGCGTCATATTCTGGAAATATATGGGGAGCTGGCTCGCGGTGCCCGCCTCGGCAATCTGCGGCCTGTTCCTGCCCTTTGCATACATAATCTTTTTCATCCTGAATAACAGCAGGAGGTATCTTGGGCCTGATAAACCAACCGGAGCAAAAGCCTTCCTCTGGAATATTGCGATGCTTATCGCCATAGTAGTATCCACGGTAAGTGCGTGTTATTATATTTATTCGCAGGTGTTATCAAATTGGAAAGACCTGTGGTGATATTGACAGGGAAGATGGAAACAGCAAGAGACAAAATTGTCAACATGGTGACCCGGCGGGACTTTCTGAAAGGCTCAGCGGCCTTTGCAATACCGATGTTCGTGCCAGGCTCTGTATTGTCGGCAAGTTCGCCGAGCGGCAGAATCACTATCGGCTGCATCGGCGTCGGCCGAATGGGCCTCGGTGACATGCGCACCGTTATGGCCTTCGACGAGGCGCAGGTTGTCGCCGTCTGCGACGTTGACGCCAACAGGGCCAATAATGCAAAACAAATCGTTGAGGAATATTATGCCGACAGAAGCCGCAGCGGCGCTTACAAAGGCTGCCTGGCGTACAGTGATTTCAGGCGGCTTATTGCACATGACGATATTGACGCGGTGCTGATCTGCACGCCCGACCACTGGCACGCTCTGCCCGCCATCGCCGCGGCCAAGGCAGGCAAAGACATATTTATCGAAAAGCCGCTGACGCTGACCATCCCGGAAGGCCGCGTCCTGAGCGACACGGTCCGCCGGTACGGCCGGGTGCTGCAGGTGGGCAGTCAGCAACGCTCCGACCCCAGGTTCCGCTTTGCCTGCGAGCTGGTCCGTAACGGCCGCATCGGCAAGCTGCACACGGTGAAAGTGGGCCTGCCGACGGACCCGGGCACGGTTCCGCAGCCGACGATGCCCGTTCCGAAGAACCTCGATTACGATATGTGGCTGGGGCCCACGCCGTGGGCCGATTACACACAAGAGCGCGTGCATCCGCAGGATGGCTACGGCCGGCCGGGATGGCTGCGCATCAGCGATTACTGCTGCGGGATGATTACAGGCTGGGGCGCACATCATATTGATATTGCGCACTGGGGAATGGGCGCCGAATATAGCGGCCCGGTGGAGATTGAAGGCTGGGCCGATTATCCCAAGGACGGGCTCTGGAACGTGCATGGTGACTTTCGCATCGAGTACACCTACGCCGACGGCGTGAAGGTCATCTGCGCCGACAACAAGACCAACATGCAGGGCGTTCTTTTTGAGGGCAGCGAAGGCTGGGTGTACGTCAAACGCAAAGTCATCGACGCCCACCCGAAGTCGCTGCTGACCTCTGTAATCGGCCCCGACGAAATCCGCCTCTATAGGAGCGATAACCACAAGGCCAATTTCCTAAATTGCATCAGAACCCGGCGTGAAACGGTCGCCCCCGTTGAGATAGGCCACCGCTCCTGCACCGTGTGCGTCCTCGGCTATATCGCAATGCTGCTCGGCCGAAAATTAAATTGGGACCCCCAAAAAGAAAGCTTCATCAACGACGACCACGCCAGCCGCCTCCTCTGGCGCCCCATGCGCAGCCCATGGATCCTGTAATCCAACCCGCAATACTTGTTTGCCTGTCGCTAATGACTATACTCCCCCTTGCTCTTCTCACACATTACCGCACACTGCGGGTGCGCTTGCCCTCGGCCGAAAACACCGTTAGCCTCAGCCGGCTTTCACGCCCAACTGTTCACCTGCCGGCATTACCCGTCCCTCCCCGGGCCCGTCACCTCTGGCCGGACTGATAATGGGCACGGTAACCTTGCCGAACACGCCCCGAACGCTGCACTTTGGACCGCATCTTCCGGGATCCGCTCGGAACGGCAGACTATGGGCCATCGCTTCCTTTGATCATGGATATACGAGTTTATGAAATCCTCAGTCTCCCGCCTCGCTCGCCCGCCCATCTCGACAAACTCCTCGTAATCCATGAAACGGTCCCTTCTGGACAATATCTGCAACGTTGCTCCTACTTATAAAGACGCCAAACCCTGCAAAATGTAACAACCTTTTTGGTAAATCTTTTGTAAAAAACCAACGCAGCCTCCTCATATCCACCGGGCTCGCCTCCGCCGCGGCAAAAAACGCCCCGCAAGCCTGCCCGCTTGCCACAGACCCTGCCTTGACAAACCTCTGGAGTTTATGATGAAAATCCGTACAATCAGGCAAATGAAACAGGACAGCCTGACAGAGCCTACTGGAAATGAAGGAGTTCTTTTATGGGTAAGAAGACGGTTCGCAGTGCGATAATCGGGGCGGGTTTTTCGGCGAAGTTTCACTTCGAGGCTGTAAACAAGGTCTATGGCGCGGCAGGCGAGGTTGTCGGCGTATTCGACACCGACAAGGAAAAAGGCCGGGACTACGCCGGCGAGCGCGGCATCAAGGCGTTTGGCAGCCTCGAAGCTGCTATTGAAGCGGTCGATGTGGTTCACGTCTGCACGCCGCCGGTTTCTCACGAGCCGATTGCCATAGCCGCACTGGAGCAGGACAAGTTCGCGATTGTTGAAAAGCCCCTGACCGGCTTTTTCGGTGACGGCTCGGAGGATTTCAACGGTGAGAACTTCCCGAAACAAAAGGCGCTCGACCATGCCCTGGCCAGTATCGAACGGATGCTCTCGGCCGAAGAAAAAAGCGAGGGCAAAATTCTGTACGCAGAGAACTGGGTGTATGCGCCGTCGGTTCAGAAGGAGCGGGAAATTATCGAAAAAACCGGCGCTCAGATACTGTGGATGCACGGCGAAGAGGCGCACAGCGGCTCGCACGCAAGCACATACGGGTACTGGAAATTCTCCGGCGGGGGGGTCATGCTCAGCAAGGGATGTCACCCCCTGACCGCGGCCCTTCACTTCAAACGCGTTGAAGGAAATGCGCGGAACGGCAAACCCATCCGCCCGAAAACGGTTTCATCGCGGATTCATGCGATTACGCGGATGAAGAACTTTCGCGACGAGGGACACATCCGCGCCAACTACTTCGACATCGACGACTTTTCCATCATGCACGTCACCTTCGAGGACGGCGCCATAGCGGACATCTTCGCCTCGGATATTCTGCTGGGTGGGATACATAACTGGATCGAGGTCGCCGCGAACAACCACCGCACCATCTGCAACATCAACCCGAACACCGCAATGCAGACTTACAACCCCGTCGATGAGAATTTCAGGGACATCTACGTCGTGGAAAAAATCGGCACCAAGCAGGGCTGGTCCTCGCCTTCGCCCGATGAGGACTGGTTCACCGGCTACCCGCAGGAAATGGAGGCCTTCTATCGAACCATCGCCTATGACGAGCCGCTCGAAGGCAACAGCCGGCTGGCCGCCGATTGCATCTCGACCATATACAGCGCGTACGTTTCAGCCGAAAAAGCCGGCGCCGAAGTACCCGTAAAGGCGTTTTAGTTCGTTGGAGTGTCACCGGCTTAACCGCCGAGGGGAGGCTAAATAATGCCTGATAAAAGTACCGAACGAGCAAGTCTTACGAACAACGCCGGTCTCGAGAGAGACCGCAGGCTCTTAACAGCGGCCAGAGAGAAAGGACGGCTGGCCACGCTCGGTGCCTTTCTGCGGCTTTCCGGTCCGGGCTGGCTCCAAAGCGCCATCACTCTCGGCGGCGGCTCGCTGGCGGGCAGCTTGTATCTCGGCGTCCTGGCAGGTTTTAGCCTCCTCTGGCTCCAGCCATTAGCGATGATATTGGGCATTGTCATGCTCAGCGCCATCAGCTATGTCACCCTTTCGACGGGGGAGCGGCCGTTTCGGGCAATCAACCACCACGTCAATCCCGTTTTGGGCTGGGGCTGGGCAATCGCAACATTGTTGGCGAATCTCGTATGGGCCCTGCCGCAATTCGCGCTGGCGACCGCGGCCACCAGACAGAACCTGCTGCCGGGGCTGGTCGGGGCGGGCGCGATGCCGGAGGCCGTCGGCAAGCTTGTGGTGTGCGGGACCATCTGCCTGATATGCATAGTGGTGGTATGGTTCTATGACACGGGCAGCCGGGGAATCAAGCTGTTCGAGGCAATCCTTAAGATTATGGTCGGCGTGGTGGTGGTTTGCTTTTTCGGTGTCGTCATCAGGCTGAGCTTCGCAAAAGAAGGCCTGCATTGGGGCGCGGTCCTGCGCGGGCTCGTCCCTGATTTGGGTCTGTTGACTTCACCCGCCAAGACCTTCGCGCCTTTCATCGCCGAGGTTGATGCGAGGTTTCGCCAGTTCTGGATCGATACTATCGTCGGCCAGCAGCGTGACGTAATGGTGACAGCAGTCTCGGCCGCTGTCGGCATAAATATGACCTTTCTCCTGCCGTACTCGATGCTGCGACGCCGGTGGGACAGAAGCTTTCGCGGCCTTGCGATTTTCGACCTGGCCACCGGATTGTTCGTGCCCTTCATGTTGGCGACCGGCTGCGTTGTCATCGCCTCGGCCGCCCAGTTTCATACCCGTCCCGTTCCCGGCGTGGTCGCTGATTCGCACCTCATTGTGGTGGCTACCCAGCCGCCAAAGAATCTCGTCGCAGGATATAGAAAACTCGCCACGGTGCGTCTGAAATACGAGCTGGGCGCGGAGGCTTTTGCCAACCTCTCCGAACAGGAAAAGGCCGAGCGCATTGATGCCCTGCCCGCCGCCGATAAGAAAATGGCGGCCATGCTCGTCAATCGCGACGCCTTCAACCTCGCCCAGTCACTGTCGCCGCTGACAGGTGACATCTTCGCGCATTACGTATTCGGCATCGGCGTCATCGGCATGGGAGTCTCCAGCATCATCGTCCTGATGCTGATTAACGGCTTCGTCGTTTGCGAAATGATCGGCATCGAGCCCAAAGGCCGGGCGCACCGCCTGGCCGCTTTGATGCCCTGTATCGGCGTCCTCGGCCCCTTCATCTGGACCGGCGGCAAAGCACAGTTCTGGCTCGCAATACCCACCTCGATGTTCGCTATGGTCCTGCTGCCCATTGCGTACCTGACGTTCTATCTGCTGATGAACCAGAAGAGCCTGCTCGCAGGCAACATGCCCCGCGGAGGAAAACGCGCTGCGTGGAATACCCTCATGGCGGTCGCGGCAGGCCTGGCCGCCTTCGGCAGTATATGGAGCCTGTGGTCCAAGCTGCGGTGGCTGGGCATTTCACTGTTCGTCGGCTTCGTTGTGCTGGCGCTGATTGTGCACTTTGTCCGCTGCGCGAGAAGACAGACATGACCGGCGAACAATGGGAAAACCTCGTTGCAGTAATAAACGGCCGGCTCCTCGACCCGCTGCCCGTCGGTTTTATCATTGACAGTCCCTGGCTTCCCGGCTGGACCGGCGTGAAAACCATCGACTATTTCTCCAATGACGAGGTCTGGCTCGAAGCCAACCTCAAGGCCGTGCGCGAGTTCCCCGATTGTATATTTCTGCCGGGCTTCTGGGCCGAGTTCGGCATGTGCACCGAGCCGTCGGCCTTCGGCTGCAACTGCTCGTGGACGCAAAACGAGCCGCCTCACCCGGCAAAGATTCTCGCCGATATTAAAGATGTCGCCTCGCTTGCAAAGCCCAATCCCAAAACAGACGGCCTATTGCCCCTGGTGCTCAATCGCCTGAAACTCAACCAATCGCACATCGAGCGGGCAGGGCACTTGATCAAGTTCGCCGTATCCCGCGGGCCGTTGAATATCGCTTCGTTCCTGCTCGGCGCCACCGAATTCCTGACGGCTGTTCGCACAAATCCCAACCAAATTCACAGGCTCCTTGAAACAACAACCGACTTCATCATCGACTGGCTCAGCTTACAGGCCGAGACTTTCCCCACCATTGACGGGATATTCATTCTCGATGACATTGTGGGCTTTTTGGGCCCGGAGGATTTCAAGCATACGTCACTGCCTTATCTAACGCGCATATTTCAGTCGCTTGATGTCGCCGTCAAATTCTTTCACAACGACGCGGCAGGATTAGTTTGCGCGCCATATCTTGGCGAAATCGGCGTCAACCTTTTTAATTTCAGCTTCGAGCACAGCCTGGCCCAGATGAAGGAATTGACGAACAATGCTGTCACGCTATTGGGTAACATTCCTCCGCGTGATGTCCTCGCTGCCGGCACGCCCCAGGATGTTCGAAAAAGCGTCAGGGCCGCCATTGATTCCGTCACCGACAGGACCCGAATCATCCTCTCGGCCGGAGGCGGCCTGCCACCAGCCGTCCCCACCGAAAACATCAACGCCTTTCTCGCCGCCGCCAAATGCTGAGTGTCAAAGAATGACTCGTCACCAAGGGGATGACCTCCCCGTCTATTGGACACTGGTAAATCGTAATCAATAATCTGCAAGTGGTAAGTGGCGGGCGGCAAGTGATAGACGGCAGGCAGGCTCGTAGTCCTTTTGATTAATCAAAAGGACTACGAAGACTTCTTTGTCCATGACACAATACTGAATCTCAGTTGGTTCGCGCTGTTACAGTATCTTGTGAGGCCCTCGACTTTTAGCGGTAAAGACTGCTTCCCCTTCGGTTGCCTCGGGGCAGCCTTCGGTGGCGCTTTGCAGTGACTTGAGTGGCCCCGGCGATATCGCAGTCGCACCATCTATGAACAGCCCGGCTGTGTCCCGGGATCACCTCTATTCTGCCGGGGCTTTTTCGGGAGTTATGTTGCCTTTTATTATTTCGAGCAGGGGATTGTCGGTGCCCAGGATGAGCTTGGTTTTTTCTCCGCCTATGTATCCCTCATAGAGTTCGAGCGTTCGCCAGTAGCGATAGAAGTCGGGGTCTTTGCCGAAGCTCTTGGCGTAAATTTCGGTGGCCTTGGCGTCGGCGGCGCCTTCGATCTCCCGCGCCGTGCGGTATGCCTCGGAGAGAATTATCTTAACCTCCCGCTCCTTGTCGCCCATAATCTTCTCATACTCGCCTTCGCCTTCCGACATGTATTTTTTGGCAATCCGCAGTCTCTCCTCAATCATTCTGTCTTCGACCTTCTCTTTGACGCTCTGCACGTAAGTAAGGCCCTTAATCAGCACACCTTCCTCGTGGATGCCGATGCCGTACTCCTCACAGGCCTGTCTGGAGGCCTCCGTTATTTCGGCGACTATCTTCGGCCTGCCCTCCGTGACCCGGCCGACTCTTGCGGTATCCTGCAGCTCCTCTTCCGCTACCCGCATCTCGCGGTTGTCCGTGCGGACCACCTCGAGCAGGTCTCGCTTGGTAATGGAGTTTCTGGCGGTCGCGTCAATAATGTCATCGAGCCTGGCGTGCGCCTGCTCCTCCGTTCCCACCGACCGCAGGAACAGCAGCGGGTCCTCGATATACCATCGGGCCGTGCTGTCCACCCAGATATATTTTTTGTCTTTGGTCGGAATTTGCTCCGGAAAGCCGTTCCATCGCAGCAGCCGCCTCTCGAATTTCCTCACGTTCTGTATGAAAGGAATCTTGAGCCGCAGACCCGCACCTTCGCCCACCGCAATACGCTCCTTGGCGTATTTGGCCTTGAGGTCGTTCAGAATCTGCTCTTTCTTTCTGCCCTCTATAGGGTTAATGATAACCCTGACCGGCTTCCCGAACTGGGTGACAACCGCCTGCTCGGTCTGGTCCACCACGTAGAGCGAAAACGCCAGCAATACGATGATTAGGACGACAAGCAGCTCCACGGCCGTAACGGCCACGCTTCTTTCTTTTGTCGAATTTTCAATACCCATGGCTTCCTCGAAATCTTGCATTTGGCCTTCTCACTTCTGATCGGTAAGATCCAGCTTCATCAGGATCCCGCCTTCGGCGCCGCCCTGCTCGATAATCCATTTTTCCGGTATCTGCGGCAGCAGCTTTGTCATCGTCTCTAAGTACGACTTTTGCCATTTGATGTAGTCACGCTGCCAGGCTGAGATAATCCAGCAGCATATTCCTTAATTTGGATGGTAGTTTATTAAAACCGTTATGATCAGAAGCCTTTGCAAAAATGCTTTCTTGCCA